>Ga0255058_10001484_pt1 | contig 13198 bp, 9 predicted proteins | sample Cases_109_9_MG_FD_188637 | JGI IMG/M metagenome (GOLD analysis project Ga0255058, IMG submission 188637) | Seawater microbial communities from Amundsen Gulf, Northwest Territories, Canada - Cases_109_9 | ecosystem: Environmental > Aquatic > Marine > Gulf | place: Canada: Northwest Territories... | reverse complement strand
TTTACCTTGCGGATATTATCCGGCGTACATTCATCCGGTTTAAAAACCTTTTCAGCGCCAAAATCGATAGCTTTTTTCAGCCGGTAATCGGAAATGTCTGAAGCCATGATCATACCCGAACCAAGAACGGCAGCCAGCTTGACGTGTAAAAGACCGGAGATACCACTGCCAATCACAAAGATACTCTTTCCCGGTCCCTGTCCCGCCAACCTCTGTCCCCGAAGGACGCAGGCGAGAGGCTCTACAAAAGTACCCTCATCATAACTGATTGCATCATCCAATTTGAAGACACCTTTTTCAACATTTATAGAGGGAAGTCTTACATACTCTGAAAAACCACCGGGATCAAAATTTGTCGACCTCAAAGTATCGCAGACCGTTTCGTGGCCGCTATAACAATGGGGGCAGTTATTACAAGAAACATGGTGCGCAGCGACTACGCGATCTCCTGCCTTATAATCATCGACATCTTCCCCGACTTCGACTACGTCGCCGGCAACCTCGTGACCTAGTACGAGGGGTGCTCTATCGATACGATACCACTCCATAACATCCGTTCCGCAGATGCCGCTTGCTTTAACTTTCATAAGCAGCTCCCCTCGACCGATTTTTGGAATCGGTTTCTCCACTATTTGAATATCATCGTTTCGGTGCCAAACAGCGACGCGCAAGATGTCTCCTTATAAATCTGGTAAGAAACGAGTTATGGGTTATAGCCGTACTGTTATGAACGGAATGAGATGCAGGGACAAATCTAAGTTTTTACCCGGTTTTAAAACATTAGTCAGGCACACTTGTATGCTTCTACAAAAAGTTCCTCTTCGCTTACGCTCTTCCCATTATCAATCTAATGCATTAAAAATCATTTTTAGTTTCTGTATCATCTATTTTTTAAAAATTTTACTAAAGCAAGTTCTTTAAGTGCCCATCTCCCAGCTAGCCAGATACTTTTCTTGTTCGGCTGTCAATTCATCTATGTTAATGCCCAGCTCGTGAAGTTTCAGCCTGGCGATCTCTTTATCTATTTCTTCAGGGACAGAATAGACTTTTCGTTCCAGATTTGCACCCTCTTTTTTGACATATTCAGCGCCCAAAGACTGGTTTGCAAAGCTCATATCCATAACGCTGGCAGGATGCCCCTCGGCAGAGCTAAGATTTACGAGCCTTCCTTCCGCAAGGAGGTGTAGCTTCCTGCCATCCGACATCTTATATTCATCGACAAAATCTCTTACCTCTCTCTTGCTTATCGATAGCGACTCTAATGCTTCTATATCGATCTCCACATTAAAATGTCCGGAATTCGCGATTATCACACCATCCTTCATGTTTTCGAAGTGCTCTTTCCTAAGTACATGGATATCCCCAGTTACGGTTACCCACATGTCTGCGATCTTCGCTGCTTCAACGCTGGGCATGACGCGATATCCATCCATTACAGCCTCTAATGCCCTTAACGGATCGACCTCGACAATAGTGACGTTCGCTCCCATACCTGCGGCTCTCATTGCCACACCTCTACCACACCATCCATATCCGGTGACCACAAAATTTTTACCGGCAAGTAGAACATTGGTAGCCCTTAAAATACCATCTATGGTACTCTGCCCTGTCCCATACCTGTTATCAAAAAAGTGTTTTGTGAGAGCATCATTTACAGCTATTACCGGAAAAAGAAGTACACCCTGTTCCGACATGGCCTTTAGCCTGATGACGCCGGTCGTGGTCTCTTCGGTTCCGCCAATGACATCGCCGGTCTGATCTTTTCTCTCTGAATGGAGTATCGAAATCAGGTCGGCACCATCATCCATTGTGATCTGGGGCTTAACATCCAAAACACTGTTTATATGTTTGTAATAGGTATCGTTGTCTTCTCCCTTGATACTAAACGTTGGTATACCGTAATCTTCGACTAATGAAGATGCCACATCGTCCTGGGTGCTAAGCGGATTTGAAGCCGCCAGATAAGTATCCGCACCGCCGGCTTTAAGTGTTCTCATCAGATTCGCGGTCTCCGTTGTGACATGAAGACACGCCGATATCGTCAGGCCTTTTAGAGGTTTTTCTTTTTCAAAGCGTTCTCTTATCGAACGAAGAACAGGCATCTGTCTTTCTGCCCACTCGATCCTTAATTTCCCTTTTCCAGCAAGAGATAGATCCTTTACATCATACTCCAATTTGTGATTCCTTTCCCAGTGATAAATTGATATCTCGTTGAATTATAACCTTAATATTAGCTCCCTAAGCCATTTTTTTAATCTCATTTCCGATCTACTTGCCTCTGCAAGTACTTCGTCATGACTTAAGCTGCCTTTTTTTCCCGCTATATTTGAAATAAGGGAGATCGCTAATACTCTAACATCTGCAAATCTCGCCATGATCACTTCCGGAACTGTAGACATCGTCACGGCATCGACGCCGATGTTAGCGAGAAATTTGACCTCAGCTAACGTCTCGTAATTTGGTCCAGAAACAGCCGCTAGAACTCCTTTTCGCCACCTAATGTCACTTACCTTAGCCGTCTCTTCTGCGATCTTTAACATCTCCTCATCATAGGCATCGGTAAGATCGACGAATCTTGTTCCCATACTCTCGTCGTTTGGGCCGATCAGTGGATTGCCTCCCATAAGATTTATGTGATCTTTTACTAACATAAAATCGCCGGGTTTTAAATTCTTGTTTATCCCACCCGCCGCGTTCGTAATTATAAGTTTTTTAATCCCCAAGCTTGCAAGGACTAAGACGGGGAAAGTTACCCCGCGCATTGTAAAACCCTCATAGTAGTGGAATCGGCCTCGCATAATAAAGATGGACCTATCTTCCAATTTACCCGAAAGCAGTTCGCCTCGATGTCCCGCTACCTTTGAAACAGGAAAATGAGGGATATCCTCGTAGAGAAGAGTGACCGTATCAGCAAGCTCCGGCAAAGAATCTGACATACCGCTTCCCAGGATGATGGCGATCTCGGGCTCGATCTTAGTCTTGGCCCGAATATATTTTGACGCTTCAAGGATGTTCTCTTTAATAAGGTCTATCTGATCCATTATTGCTACCTGTTTATATGGGGTTTACTTTTTACTTAGCGATACGCGATTTTAAGACTTGTATTCTATCGACGGGGGTCGGATCAATCCCGTTTAATAAAGCCAGATATACACTGATGAAATCACCAAGATAAATAAGCGAAAAGAGCTTTGCCAGTCTGGATCTACCTTGGCTTTCTAATTCAATAAATCCCGAAAATCTATCAGATATGAGTTCTTTCGTTGCGACAAACCTTTTTGACAATTGAGGGTTTTCAGTGCTATCCCTTAATGTCATCAAAAAGAATTCTCGACTTGTATTGACCATCTCTTCCCAACCCACTATCTCATTATGATTCATTTCGGGAAGATGATTATAGAATGCCGGCACTTTACTATTCTCATTGAACTGGCATTTCCATCTAAGAGCGGCTAAACCGCTTATCCCGGAATCACCGTAGATGATCGGTATTTTTCCATATACCTGATTAGCAAGCTGCTTTGCTTGATTTTTTTCAGTAGGTACCTTTGATTTGTACTCCGTTGATTTAGTGTTGAGCATCTCTATAAGTTCCTCGATATCATCCTCTATCGAATATACAAAACCGAGGCTGCTCAAGTAGATAAGAACCGGGATCGAAAGATAGCCTACGGCAAGTCGGGGTTGAAGCCCTTCAGGTATTCTGATAAGCGGCAGACCCTCCTTCTTTGCTAAATCAAGTAGTGCGCCGCCGCTTGTAATCGCCACTAATTGGGCGCCGCGCTCTAAAGCGATACGAGCGGATGATAGAGTCTCTTCCGTCTCTCCCGAATAACTGACTGCTAAGACCAGACTATTATCATTTACAAAAGCAGGCAGATCGTAACTCTTATTTACCGTTACCGGTATCTTTAAGTGGGGCTCAAAAACGATTCTCGCAATATCACCGCTGATGCCGGAACCTCCCATTCCCAGTATGGAAAGATTTTTTACTCTGGGCAGATCTGCAATGATATGGCTGCAGGACAGGCGCCCTATTTCGACAGCTTGCTCACATTGCAGCGGAAACTCCTCTAAGAAAGTGAGCATGTTGTTGTTATCTAATTCTTCTATCTCCCTTTGATCATCTAAATCAATGCTTCCCTTTAACATCATCCCTCACTTGATCCGTTTATTATATCTAAACCCATTGCCAGCAACTCGTCTACTTTTAATTTATCTTCAGCTTCAGCGTAAACCCTGACTACAGGCTCTGTTCCCGAAGGTCTAACAAGAAGCCAATTATCGTTTTCAAAAAAGAACTTATAACCATCCTTAAAATTCTTCCTTACGACTGTTCTTCCCCCTACTTGAGAAAAGGTCTGGCCTTCCAGCTGATCTATCAAACGCTCCTTTTTATCCAGTTCCATTTTAATATCAATTCTTTGATAATATGTCGGTCCAAACTCATCGTTTAGTTCCTCAACTAACTTGCTAAGCTTCATCCCTCTCGATGCGACGATCTCGACGATCATAGAGCCCATCAACATACCATCTCTCTCAGGAATGTGGCCCTTTATAGATATGCCGCCACTCTCCTCTCCACCAATAAGGACATCGCCCTTTAATATCTGATCGCAGATATATTTAAAACCGATCGGGGTCTCAACTATTGGTAAGCCGAATTTTTTGGCCAATCTATCGACCATCTGCGTCGTTGAGACGGTCTTTACGACCTGGCCGTGCCACTTATTTGTTTCTGCCAGATGTTTTAAGATAAGAGAAAATATCTTGTGGGAATCAACAAAATTTCCTTTATCATCTATGGCGCCTATCCTGTCTGCGTCACCATCTAAGGCAAGTCCAAGATCGAAATCTCCCTCTATAACGGCACTTTTTAAATCAGACAGATTTGACTCTATCGGCTCCGGATTTACTCCTCCAAATGTGGGCAGCACTTGCCCGTGGATCTCCTCGGCAACACATCCTAATTCCCCGATGATATTCTTTAAATAACCTTGTCCGGCTCCATACATGGGATCGATCAGGACTTTAATGTCGGGACTGAATGCTTCTTTTCTAAGCAGGGAAAAGACTTTATCAAAATAATCAGGAGAAGGGTCAAATCTTGAGATAACACCATTATTTATCGATTCATCAAAAGGGATCGACTTAGGTTCGATCTTAAACTCACGATTGTGCTCGTAAATTTTCTCGATCTCTTTCATGATCTTTGAACTTGCCGAACCACCGTAAGAGGCTTTAAACTTAAGGCCGTTATAGGCTGCCGGATTATGGCTTGCAGTAATAATAATGCCACCATCGACCTGCCTATCACAGACAGCAAATGAGACAACCGGGGTTGGAGTAAAGCTTCCGGTCAACAATACGTCAATGCCTTCTCCGGCTAAGACTTCGCAAGTGGTTTTTGCGAATTTATCAGACATGAAACGGGTGTCATAACCGACGACAAGGCACGGTCGATCATTTTTTGATAAAACATAGTCGGCGATTGCTTTTGTAACATTGGTAACGTTTTCAAAAGTAAAATTGTCGGCGATAACATCGCGCCAGCCATCCGTACCGAAAGTGATCTTCTTCTCAGCCATTAAATCTTTTACCGGATTCAAATAGTCAGACTCTTTCCCGCCACCAATTTAACGTATCTTCCAAAGTCTTATCAAAGGGGATCTCCGGTTTCCAACCGGTTGCTGCCTCCAGCTTACTGGCATCGCCGTAAAGGATCTCAACATCTGATGGCCTCATCCGATCAGGATCTTGCCGTACTTCAATCTCCTTATCGCTAAGGGCAAGCAGACTGTTCAAAAGTTCTTGGATTGTGATAGTCCGGTTTGAAGCGATATTGTATACTTCTCCAGGCTCTCCTTTTTCAGCCGCTAACCAGTAACCCCTTACCGTATCCCTTACATCAGTAAAATCTCTTTTGGCCTCCAGATTGCCAACATAAATGATCGGCTCATTTATTCCGGCCTCTATCTCGGCTATCTGCTTCGCAAAATTTGAAGTCACAAAGACATGTCCTCGCCTCGGGCCGGTGTGATTAAAGGCCCTCGTCCTGATCGCTTTGATACCATAACTTTGGAAGTATTGATAACCCATGAGATCCTGTGCGACCTTGCTAACCGCATAGGGGCTTAGCGGTCGAAGCGGATTTGTCTCCTTTATCGGAACTTCATCTGGATAGACCATGCCATACTCTTCCGAAGAGCAAGCTATCTGGATAGGGCATTCAAGGCCGAGTCTTCTGACCGTCTCAAATATGTTCACTTGCCCTATTATATTTGTGGTAAGCGTTTCAGTTGGCGCGTTCCATGAAGTCGGGACAAAGCTCTGCGCCGCAAGGTGAAAGATGTAGTCCGGTTTCGACTTTTCTATGGCCGTATATATAGATTCTGCGTCGCGGATGTCACCTTCGATCAAATTTATGTCTTCGATGATCCCTTCCACATTCTCCATCTTGCTTCGCCATCTTTGGATGCCCCATACCTCAATGCCGTTTTTAAGACAATATTCAGCTAAAAAACTTCCCGCGAATCCTGTGATCCCTGTTATTAACGCTCGCAACCTGCCTCCTGTTTTGTAGATAACCTTATAGTGCTTATCAATAATGGTTTAAAATTTTATTGTCCCCGGCCCGATCTTTGTATCCGGCCAGACTTTGATCCCTTTTTTTAGCCAGTTTTCTTCGCCAACTGCCATATTGTCACCCAAAACCGAGCATTCTTCAATATGAACCTTACGACCTACCTCTATATTTCTCCCAAGTATGCTATTTTTTATCACACTACTACCGCTTATTTGACAGCCATCAAGAATTACTGAACTCTCGACCCTTACCCCATCGCTTATCACACAGCTCTCACCGATAGATGTCGGCCCGGTAACACTGACGTTTTCACCTATCTCACAGTTAGGTCCGATGAGTACCGGTCCAAAGAGATTTGATGAGTCGGCTACTTTGGAATCTTTTCCCAGCCAAATCCCTGGACGGACCTGCTCCATATCCAAACCTATCCCGACTTTTCCATCGAGCATATCGTAATGGGCGCGCAAATATTTTTCCGGACTACCAATATCCAGCCAGTAAGCACTTGTCGGAAAACCGAATAGTGGCAATCCCTTTTCAAGGATTAGTGGAAAAAGACCTCTCTCAAAAGAGTAATTCTCACCAGAAGGAGCATATGACAATATTTCCGGCTCAAGTATATATGTTCCGGCGTTAATGAGATCAGTTGTGACCTCATCCCAACTGGGCTTCTCTAAAAACTCTTTAACATGTCCGTCAGAATTTAGAGGGACCAGGCCATAGCTGGTCGGGTCGTCGACTGAAGTCAAAGCAAGGGTCGCCAGAGCTTGCTTTTGGCGATGGTATTCGAGCAAATGAGTCAAGTTTATATCTGTTAATATATCGCCGTTAAAGACGACAAAAGTATCTTTGATAAGACTCTCGATATTTTTTACAGCTCCACACGTTCCAAGCGGTTCAGACTCGCTGACGCAAGTTACCTTTACGCCGATATTCGAGAAATCATCTTTTAAGCAATCAAATGTAGCCGGAAGGTAGCCGGTCGAGAGGATGATTTCATCGAACCCGTGGTTCTTTAAAAGTTTGATTACATATTCGATAAAAGGCCGATTTACAAGAGGTAGCATAGGCTTAGGTAAAGTCATCGTAAGAGGTCTAAGGCGGGTACCTAATCCGCCAACCAGTATAACAGCTTGCATATACTCCTCCTTTGGCGCCTGCGGCGCCTTACGGCCTAGCCCTCGTCAGCTAAGCGATCTCTCCACCAATTAAGTAAATCTAATAAAGTACTATCCATATCAATTGTCGGCTCCCATCCCACGTCCCTCATTATTTTGGAGTTATCGCCCACTAAAATTGGCACGTCCGACGGTCTGTTTTTTTCCGGATCTACTTCTACTTTTATCTTAATATCTGTATGGCCAAGCAACATCTCCAATATCTCGCGAGCCGAATACGCTTTTGCGGAGCAGACATTATAAGCTTCACCGGCCCTTCCCTTTTCGGCTATCAATTTATAGGCTCTTACAACATCTCTTACGTCCGTAAAATCTCTCTTTGCCTCGAGATTTCCCACCATGATCTTGGCGACCCTTATCCCTCTCTCTATTTCCGCGATTTGCCTGGCAAAATCGCTGCAGACAAAAGTATCGCTTTGAAATGGCCCGGTATGATTAAATGACCGGCTCCTAGTTACCGGGAGACCGAATCCGATAAAATACTGAAGCCCAATAAAATCCTGACATACTTTGCTTGCCGCATAAGGACTATCGGGACGAATGTCAGCTTCTTCTTTTAGCGGCAATTCTTCCGGACTGACGGCGCCGTACTCCTGGCTGGAGCAAGCTATCATCACCTTTGGTTTATTTGAAAGTTTTAAAGCTGCCGTCATTACGTTTATCTGTCCCATTATATTAACCTGATAAGTGCGGTATTGATCGGTCCATGAAGCCGCGACTGAGCTTATCGCCGCTAAGTGATATATATAGTCGGGCTCGATCTTAAGAATTAGATCCTCAACGCGACTTGCGTCGATGATATCGACTGAGCGATATTCGATAGAATCGATCTCTGAAGAAGTACTATTTGGCCGATGATCAAAGCCATATATCTCGCATTCGTCTCTTAATATCTCAATCAGATGATGCCCGGCAAAACCGGCAACGCCTGTTATCAAGACCTTATTCAATTATGTCTCTTTCTCTTCCTTGACCCTCGTCTCAGCCATTATTTTTTGAACATTGCTTGCAGTGATCAACATCAATGTCCTCGCAAACAAACCGACCACGACTAATGGCTTTAAAAAACGGCGCCAACTCTCTTTATACTTTTTCGCATAGAATCTGTACATGCTTTTTTGAAACTCCACTATCATCTTGGTGTTCGATTGTTCGCTGCTCTTACCAATATGGTGGACGACTTTCGCTTCCGTAGTAAATAATACCTGCCAACCCTTGTTCCTTAACCGATAGCAGAGATCAAGATCCTCAACGTACATAAAAAAGTTCTCATCAAAATAATCTACTTCTTCAACAGCATCTCTCTTTATAAACATAGCCGCCCCGGACACCCAATCTACCAGACGATCACTGGACCTATCCCAATCCAACATCTTATATCTTACGGACCAAGGATTCATATGCCAAAAAATACCTAAAAAAGCGTGCATGCTGGCGTCAACAAATCTCGGGAAATTTCTTCCGGTGATCTGAGTGCTTCCATCGGTGTTTAATAGCATTGGTCCAATAATAGCTATTTCTTCATCGTGTTCCCCTTGTTCAAACAATACGTCTATAGTCTCTCTCTCGACTCGGGTATCACTATTAAGTAGAAATACGTACTTCGCTGAACTTTGCCTCAGCGCTTGATTCGCGGCAGCTGAATATCCAAGATTGCCGGCATTTTCAACTAATTCGACGTCGGGAAATTCTTCCAGCACCATTTTCTGGCTGCCATCATCAGAATGATTATCAATAACTTTTATCGAGTAGCTCACCAAAGGATGCGCTAAATATATCGACTCTAAGCACTCTCTAAGTAAGTCTTTAGTATTCCAGTTTATGATCGCTATGGTAACATCTAGTTCACTCATTTTACTTTCCCACCAATTAAATGCTTTCCAATCCATTCCCGATAGTTAAACGGCTTCAACCACGACTCTTCAAATTCTTTCTGGCTGATCTTTCTGCCTCTTTGAATAGTCTTACGCTTCCTTAACATCGCCGGAAATTTTTTAATCACATCTGCCCATCCTGCCAATGCGGGAGGATATCTAAATAATAACGCTACCCCTTTTAATGTGTCTGTCACAATAAAATGAGGAAGACTCTTTATTATACTGGAAAAAGAATCATTTTTTATTAGCATAAAGTAACGGTTCTTGTAATTATGCATCTCTACTAATTTACTCTTTCTTAAAGCTATCCCTCCCCTGAAATGATAGGCAACAGCGTTAGGAGTGTAAATAGACTTCCAGCCCCTAAGTTGCGCTCTCCAACTAAGATCAGTATCTTCTAAAAACATAAAAAAATCACTGTCAAAATACTCGCCGCCCACTTCAATATCTTCTAGCATGCTTCTCCTATATAAAGCAGCTCCGGCGCAAGGCCCGAATATTTCCTCCCTCTTATTAAATTGCCCTGTATCAGGAAGGCCGTCACCCCTGTCGGTAAAAAGCCTGTTTTTATAGATGACATGGCCAGTACTGTCTATCGTCGGTGGGTCTGTCCTGTCCATACGATAGATTTTGCCAGAGACCGAACCTGCCCGGTCATCACCCACGATAGAAGAGAAGGCATTAGTCAAAAAATCAGGCTCCAATGTCACATCGACATTTAAAGTAAGGACAAATTCGCCTTTAGACTTATTGATCCCCATATTCATCGCTTTGGCAAATCCAAGATTAGTTGGATTATTCACTATTTCGATCTTGGGAAGATATTCGGCGATCATTTTTGGTGACCGGTCGCTTGAAAAGTTATCTATGACGATGACTTCTGTATTGCTATAATCCTGGGCCAAAACCGAATCAAGGCAGTCTGTGATGAACTTCTCTCCATTAAAGTTCAGGATCACTATCGATATCAAAGGCTTCTCTCTACTCATGCAGTTTTTTTCCTTACGATAACTAGCTCCACCAAGTGTTTAATAATATCATTAAAGTCTTCCCTTTTAACCGCTAATCTCACTAAACTAATATCCTTTACATCTTACCAACACGGTATAGACATCCGCGGCTCCTACTTTTATTAGAAATAGCTGCCTCCCAGTCAAGTCCCTTTTCGCATAACAGCCAAATCTTTTTCGCGCTCATAAGTATCACTTCTTCAGGCTTCATGGATCTATTATTAAAGGGTGCTAACCATCAGCAAGTATTGATTAATGATCTAAGGGGATTTCTTGATTTCGATATTGTTGAAACTCTCATCAATATTACTTCTAATCAGACAAAGTTGACTACTATGGTCAATAAACATTCTCTTCAAATAAATGTCGAAAGAATACCGCATCTCAAAAAGAGCGTTAAAAATCCAAAATATTAAAAATCTTGCCTATCTACATCCTCTATTGCCAATGCATAAAATCGATGTGCTTTGAATAATAGTCATTATATTCTTCGATTGCTGATTTAGGATATTGCTTAACCAATGTCTCTATCCAATCAATCTTTACTGGTAGATTGCTATCGTTATGTACCGTAAATATTTTACCAGTATCGGTGACTGGATCACTTAAATCAAATTGCACCACGCCTGGATTCATGGATATTTTCAAATCGTAAATATTATTACTATCAGAAAATCTTAACAAGCTGGATCCACTCCTCTTTCTAGCCACGAAGATTACCTTCCCAAGATAATTATATTTGTCAGGAGTAGTTTTTGGAGCACTAATTTGAAAAGGGGTAGAAACGGTTTTTTGTAAGTAGATCGAACCAACCTTTGTAAGACTCATGAGATCAGTTTTTTGGTCAGTTTTATGTAATAACTCGAGATCGTTAATCTTTATATTCAAATTTGTAGAAATTTTACCCTGGATATAAATATCATAATCACCGCTTACATATGAAGACACTGATCCTCTAGTAGGAACGTCTGGTTTTCCCGTATTAACGACATAGCTTTTATTTGCGGCCCATATTTCCCAACCTTCATTTGAGTCCAAAGAATCACTTGATATTGTGACGTCGGGATCGGCGTAAGCGGAAATAGCAATTGCACCAGTAGATAAAGCTTCATTAAGCCTAACCTTCAATCCTTTTTTAGGTTGAAGAACAACGCCGCCAATTAGTCCAGATTCATTAAAAGATTCAACCGGTAAGTGCTCAATTAGTTGACTAAACATCCTTTTGTCACGTTTGTAAACTGTATAGAATTCATCATTTCGAATAGGGAAAAAAGAGGGGCCAGGCAAAGAAATTATATTTTTATTGGCAACTATTACATACTGAAAAACATCAAGAGTTGAATAATCGATACTATCAAAATCTATATTTTCTTCACCCGCGCCTTGTCGAATCATTCCTCCGCCTTTAGCTGGATAAGCATTATCAAGTAAACTACTGCTATCGCTATCTTTTAAAAAATATTTGCCCCAATCTTCTTTTTCAAGAAAAAGGATTGGACCCTTACCTGTCAGGCTATCACCGTGCTCCTGTAGTGATTCAAATTTAGCTGTAGGGGTGAGGGCGCTATTATTTTTTAACGCCAGATAATCAGATCTTAAAATTGCGAGAGAATATAGAATAATACCAAATACAAGGAACGATCTTGACGCCAACCTAGTTTTACCTTGAATGTGGGTACTCAAAAATGTCAGAGATGTGTCAAAGCCATAAAAGGCGGCAATACCAAAGGCTGGAGCCCCAAATTGTAGCACTTTTGAATAATAATATGGACTATTGGTACCATCTAAAAAAATTATTGCTCCGGCAGGAATGATCGCTACAAGCCAAACAAAACTACTACCTGATTTTACTGATTTTGCGATCCCTAGAATAACAAATAATAGAAAAACTATCGCAAACAAAATACTGATCAATAAATTTAATGAAGTAGGAGGGGGTAAACGAAAATCCTGTCCCATCCATACACCACTTATAGTTAATGGTGAGACTCTTCCAAATAAATTACCAAAACTTCCTGAGTTGAAAACATTATTTCGAAGAACGCCAAAAAAAAGTGGTAATAATGATATCGACGTAAAAAAAACTCCAATCAATGTCGTTGCTATAATGGCAAAAGTTTTTCCCACTCCAGATAATAAACTAGCTCTGCGAGAATTGATCAAGAAAGCACTTAAAGCAAAAGGCACCAGCAGTAGTAAAGAACTATAGGAATAAATGATTAGAGACGTCAGTATCGTGATTATCGCAAACGATCCTTCGAATATTGCCGGTGATTTTCTATAAAACAAATAAAGCCCTAACAAAGAAGAATATAAAAAAGGCGTTAGAGAGACTTGAGGTGCAAAGCCCTGTAAATAATAGCCTACGGTCAGGTAAGTTAAAGTTATTGATAATGACATTATCGGAATTAGCCAAGATCTAATTTTTAAATATCGAGCAAGAAAAAAGAATACAAAAACTCCAAGTGAAACAAAAATCGCAGCAACCGAATTAAATAGGAAAAATGATAATTGGCCCACTATTGCAGAGACCATTCCAAGAACAAT
>Ga0255058_10001483_pt1 | contig 13200 bp, 11 predicted proteins | sample Cases_109_9_MG_FD_188637 | JGI IMG/M metagenome (GOLD analysis project Ga0255058, IMG submission 188637) | Seawater microbial communities from Amundsen Gulf, Northwest Territories, Canada - Cases_109_9 | ecosystem: Environmental > Aquatic > Marine > Gulf | place: Canada: Northwest Territories... | reverse complement strand
TCAGGGTCTTCTCGGCCGGCTTGCTGATGGCATCGAGGATGGATTGCCGGATTACCGCCGTGCCAAGTACGGCCTCCAGATCGCCACGATCAAACTCGTGTTCACTGACCATCTCGTCGATGAACGAGACGATTTCAGCCTGTTTGATATTGATTTCAGGCCCGCTTTCGGCGGCAACGGCGACAGCACTGGAAAACAGAAGAACGAGGACGCCGGCAAGCTTGCTTGATTTCATTAGTGAGGCAGGAGTTTCCGGTGCGAATGAATCGACATCAGAATACCGAATCCTGCCATGAGCGTCACCATTGATGTGCCGCCGAAACTCACGAGTGGTAGCGGGATGCCAACCACGGGCACGAGACCAGTGACCATCGCAGTGTTGACGAAAACATAGACGAAAAAAGTCAGGCTGATGGAGCCGGCCAGCAGGCGCGAGTAGGTGTCACGTGCCTGGGTCGCAATGTACAGGCCGCGGCCGATCACGAATATGTACAGGCCTAGCAATGCCAGCACGCCCAGCAGGCCGAGTTCCTCGCCCATGACAGCGAAAATAAAGTCCGTGTCGCGTTCCGGCAGGAACTCGAGCTGCGCCTGGGAGCCATTGGTCCAGCCCTTGCCGAACAATCCGCCGGAGCCGATCGCGATCTTCGACTGAATAATGTTGTAACCGGCGCCGAGCGGATCGCTGTCGGGATTGAGCAGCGTCAGTACGCGCTGCCTCTGGTAGTCCTGCATGAAAGTCCACAGTAGAAATGCACCCGGCACGGCCAGAACGCCAAGGGCGATCATCAGGCGTACGGACAGGCCGGCAAGCACGATCACGATAAAACCGGCTGCGGCGACCAACAATGCGGTGCCCAGATCCGGTTGGCGCGCGATGAGCAGCGTTGGTACGACGATAATGGCTGCAACAATAAGAAGTTGTCCGGGTCGGGGTGGGATTGCGCGGTCGTGCAGGAACCAGGCGGCCATCATCGGGACGGCGAGTTTCATGATCTCCGACGGCTGAAATCGAATGCCGAGGTCGAGCCAGCGCTGTGCACCCTGACCGACGTCACCCGTCGTCAACACGAGGATCAGGAGAATGAGGCCGGCCAGGTACCCCCACGGCGTCCAGCGGCGAAGAAAGTCCGGCGGCATTTGCGCAATTATTATCATGGCGACCAGTGCGACGCCGAGGCGTATCAACTGGTTGAGGGTCAGGCGCAGGCTTTCGCCGACCGCGCTGTACAAAACAGCCAGCCCGAACGCGCATATCAACAACAGGCCGCCAAGCAACGGCCCATCGATATGGAACTGGCGCATGCGCCGCGCGGCGTCGGACAGAGGCGCCGCCTTGGGTGTCAGGAGCAGATGCGTGTCACTCAGTCGCATCGTTGTATCCGAGGTATTGATCCATGATGGCACGCGCAATCGGTGCCGCGACGCGGCTCCCGCTGCTGCCATTCTCAACGATGACTGCAACGGCGATCTGCGGATTGTCGAGTGGTGCGAACGCGATGAACAACGCGTGGTCACGGAGGCGTTCTGCCACCTCTTCCTCGTCGTACTCCTCGTCCTGCGCGACGGAAAAGACCTGTGCAGTGCCACTCTTGCCTGCCATCTTGTATGCGGCGCCGGCGCCGGCCGCCCGTGCTGTGCCTCGCGGACCCTGCATCACTTCGTGCATCGCAGCAATGACGCTGTCCCAGTAGAATTCGTTTTGTATCTCGACGCTGCCGCTGCGCTCCGGCTTTATCATTGTGCGCTTACCCGTAAGCGGGTCCTCCCACGCGGCCACGAGGTGTGGCCGGTAGCGCACGCCACGAGTTGCGAGCGTCGCCGCCGCGCTGGCCAGCTGCAGCGGTGAGGCGAGCATGTAGCCCTGACCGATCGACGCGATGACAGTTTCGCCGTGGTACCAGCGCTGGTCCGTCGGGTTCGAGAACGCTTTTTGTTTCCACTCGCGCGATGGATTGATGCCGACTCTCTCACCTCTGACATCCACGCCGCTTGCCTGGCCAAGGCCAAACTGGTCCAGGTAGTAATGCATCTTGTCGATGCCGAGCTTGACGCTGATCTCGTAAAAATACACGTCGCATGACTGTGATATAGCGTCGTGCAGGTCCATCTCGCCATGGCCCTCCGGTTTCCAGTCACGGTACCGGTGGGTCGTGTTCGGCAACATAAAATAACCGATGCACAGGTTCTTGCGCGTCAGGTTTGTTGCATCGGTTTCAAGTGCCGCGAGCGCGAGCATGGGCTTGATCGTTGATCCCGGCGGATAGTTGCCGCGAACGGCACGATTGAACAGCGGCTTGTCGGGATTGCCCTGCAGCTCAGCGTATTGTGCCGTCGTCATCCCGACCGCGAACAGGTTCGGATCAAACGATGGCGCACTGACCAATGCCAGCACTTCACCGCTCCAGGGTTCGATCGCGACCACGGCGCCACGGTGTCCTTCCAGCGCCTTGATGGCGATCATTTGCAGGTCGAGGTCGATGCTCATGTATACGTTTGAACCCGGTGCGGGTGTTGCATCGGCGGGCAGGGATTCGAGAATATCGCGCGTGTCTGCCGGAATGACCCGCCCAAGCGCGTTGGTTACGACATGCCGATAGCCCGAGTCCCCATGCAGATTGGATTCGAAGCTCTGTTCGATGCCAGTCTTTCCCGCGATGCCCGTACCGGCGTAACGCGCCGGGTCCAGGGTTCGCACATCCTCCTCGGACATTGCGCCGACATAACCGACCGCGTGCGCGACTTCTACTCCGTACGGATAATGCCGCACCAGGCGCGGCCTGAAATCGACTCCGGGAAAGCGTGGGCGTCGCGTTGCAAAGCTCGCTATTTCCTCATCGCTGAGGCGCAGCCGCAACGTCACCGGCTTGAAACGCGGGCTGTTCGCGATCAGTTTTTTCAGCCGCGGGATGTCGGCGGCCTCCACCAGCTCCAGTGCTGTCAGGCGGGACAGGGTCTCATTCAGATCCTCAACCTGCTCGGGAATCAGTTCAAGTTGATAGGCGGGCAGATTTTCGGCGACGACGCGACCCTGACGGTCAAATACGAGTCCGCGTATGGGCGGTACCGCCTCGATACGTACACGATTACCTTGTGAGCGCTTTGCGAAATGTTCGTAGTCGACCACCTGCAGCTGAAACAGTCGTGCGACGACGACGCCCAGGAGCAATACGGAGATGCTCACGGAAAAAGCTACACGCTTGAAAAACAGCCTTCGCTCGGAGTGGTGGTCCCTGATGGGCGACAGCAGGGGCATCTCAGTTGCCTGATTGCACGCGGTATCTCACACCCGACATGAACGTATACAGCAGCGGCCAGATCAGCGCGCCCGTCAGAACGGGGCCCCAGTAGCTCACTGCCGGCGCATTGACGCCCGCGACGCCGTTGATCCAGAACAACAGGAATTGATACAGCGCGAGCAGCGCGAAGATTGTGGCCGTGAGTTGCAGTAGCGGAAACACGCGCATGAGCAGGTGGAATTTCACGGTGATATAGGTGACGGCGCACAATGCCAGCGCATACTGGCCGAGCAGTGTGCCCTGCGTGACGTCAACGAAGATACCCACAATCCAGGCGGCGCCGACGCTGTAGCTGCGCGGTATGCTCATCGCCCAGAAAATCATGATGAGTGCCACCCAGTCGGGACGGAAGGCCGAAATCGAATCCGGGAGCGGCATCATCGTCAACATCAATGCGACGATAATTGTCACGATAACGGGCAAATTGCGTGTGGCGCGAAATTTACTCATCGCCGTCGGCCTTTGCAGCGGTCTCGTCGTCGCGCTGCGAGGACCAGATCAGCATAACTTCACGCACCTGGTCGAGGGCGGCTGACGGTGTTGCGCTTACGTCGGCAAACGCTTCCTGGGGAATACGATTCACGGTGTCGACAACGGCGACCGGGTAGCCGGATGGAAACGTACCGCCCAGCCCCGATGTTACGAGCAGGTCACCCACCTGAATATCGGCGTTGTTCGGCAAGCCAGGGAGGTCGAGCCGGCCGAATTCGCCGGTACCGTAGGCGACCGTTCTGAGGCCATTGCGATTGACCTCGACCAGCAGTGCATGACCCGGGTCGCTGATCAGGATTGCGTCGGCCGTCATCGGTCCGGCCTCCATGACCTGACCGATGATGCCATCGGCGTCAATGATGGCCTGGCCGTCATAGACACCGTCATTACTGCCGAGGTCGAGCACGATGCTGTGTTTGAACGGATTTGCATCGACGGCCATGATTTCGACGACGCGAACCTCGTCCGGTACCCGCCGGCGTGCCTCGAGCAAATCCCGTAGCCGGACGTTTTCGGCTTCAAGCGCGGTCAGGCGTTGCAGTCGGGCCGCCGTGAGTAACTTTTCAGCTTCGAGGCTCGCGTTCTCACGCTGCAATTCAGTGTGCGACTTGCTGCGGTCCCTGGCCCATACCCAAAATTGTGCGGGCGCATCGACGATGATTCGTATCGGATAGACCGCGCCGCTGATCGCATTTCGGACCGCGTCGAGATGGTTGTCCCGATGGTCCAGGAACATGAGCAGCAGGCTCAGCAGCACCAGTGCGAGCGCGCGTGCACCGAGTGCCGGAATCCTCGCAGGGTTGCTGTTATAGCTTCGAGTTGCGGCCATGGCGGATGTGTCGATTCAGCAGGCTGTCCTTAACCCTGGGCGCCGCTGATCGATCACTCCAGGCCAAAAACTGCCGGACCGTGTTCGTCGATCAGTTCGATCACCCGACCGCCGCCGCGCGCAACGCAGGTCAGCGGGTCGTCAGCGATGACAACCGGCAAGCCCGTTTCTTCCATGAGCAGCTTGTCGATTTCGCGCAGAATGGCGCCACCGCCAGTCAGTACGATACCGCGTTCGGCGACGTCGGCGCCAAGTTCGGGGGGTGTTTGCTCGAGCGCTTCCTTGACCACGCTGACGATTCCTTGCAGAGGCTCCTGCAGCGCCTCGAGAATCTCATTGCTGTTCAAAGTGAAGCTGCGCGGCACGCCTTCGGACAGGTTACGTCCCTTGACGGAAATCTCGAGAACCTGCTGTCCCGGAAATGCCGAGCCGATTTCATGCTTGATGCGTTCCGCCGTCGCTTCGCCGATCAGGATGCCGTAGTTACGGCGTACGTAGTTGGTGATGGCCTCATCGAAGCGGTCGCCGCCGATACGAACCGATGCCGCGTACACGATGCCGTTGAGGGAAATGACCGCGACCTCGGAGGTGCCGCCGCCGATGTCGAGCACCATCGAGCCACGTGCTTCGTGTACTGGCAGGCCCGCACCGATCGCCGCTGCCATCGGTTCGTCTATCAGGTGAACCTTGCGGGCGCCGGCTCCTTCCGCCGATTCGCGAATCGCACGACGCTCCACCTGGGTCGAGCCGTAGGGCACGCAAATCAGGACTCGCGGACTCGGCCGAAAGTAACGCGTGGGTTGAGCCTTGCGGATGAAATGCTGCAGCATCTTCTCGGTGACCGTGAAATCGGCGATAACGCCGTCTTTCAGGGGCCGAATAGCCGTGATATTGCCCGGTGTGCGGCCCAGCATGTTCTTGGCCTCAGCGCCGACGGCTTCGACCACGCGGCCGCCGCGGCCGCTGTCCTCCCGGATCGCAACGACAGAAGGTTCATCGAGCACGATGCCGTGGCCCCGCGAGTAAATAAGTGTATTAGCGGTGCCAAGGTCGATCGACAGGTCATTTGAGAAATAACCCAGGAGATTTTTGAGCATGCGGGGAGGGGTCCGGAGCGAGTTAACGGTGTAATCTATCAATGCCCACGACATTGCACAAGGTGGCGTGTATCATTGCGTGCGCGCTCGCCAGCGGGCGCTACGCCAAGGCCCAAACCCCGGAATTGTCCCGTGTCACTCGATAAAGATCAGGTACAGCACATTGCGATGCTGGCGAGGCTTCAACTTGCCGACGACGAGTTTGCTCAGACCGTCGAAAAGCTGTCCCGAATCGTCGACTTTGTGGATCAATTGTCGGCCGCGCCGACCGCTGAGGTCGTGCCGATGGCACATCCTTTGAACCAGGCGCAGCGCCTGCGCCCCGACAAGGTGACCGAGACCAACGATCGCGACGCTGTGCAGAAAAACGCACCATCCGTATCCGACGGGCTGTACCTTGTCCCCAAGGTCCTTGAATGATGGACCTGCACAGCCAATCGTTGACCGAACTCAAGGCCGGGCTGGATCGCGGTGACTTTAGTTCGGTTGGGTTGACACAGGCATTGCTTGATCGCATTGATCGTCACGGCGCGGACCTCAACGCGTTCATTACGGTGATGGGAGACGCGGCGCTCGCCGCGGCAAAGCGTGCTGATGAAACGCGCGCCGCGGGTGGCGGCGATGTGTTGAACGGCCTGCCGATCGTACACAAGGACATCTTCTGTACCCGCGATGTCCTGACAACCTGCGGCTCGCGCATGCTCGAGAACTTTATTTCGCCCTACGATGCAACGGTCGTCGAAAGACTTGCCGCGGCCGGTGCGGTCGTGCTCGGCAAATCAAATATGGACGAATTCGCGATGGGTTCGTCGAATGAAACCAGCTACTTCGGGCCTGTCAAAAACCCCTGGAATCTCGAGTGCTCGCCCGGTGGCTCCTCCGGCGGTTCTGCGGCCGCGGTCGCGGCCCGGTTGGTACCGGCTGCGACTGGGACTGATACGGGTGGTTCGATTCGGCAACCTGCTGCGTTGACCAATACCGTTGGCCTCAAGCCGACTTATGGGCGCGTTTCGCGCTACGGCATGATCGCGTTCGCATCGAGTCTCGACCAGGCGGGGGTCATCACGCGTTCGGCTGAAGATGCCGCGCTCCTGCTCGGTGTCATGGCGGGTTTTGACGAACGCGATTCGACCTCGGTCGATCACCCGGTGCCCGACTATCTCGCCGGGCTCAGCGGCTCGCTAAAAGGCCTGCGCGTGGGCATTGTCAGGCAACATTTTGACAGCGGCCTCGATGACGCCACGGGCAAGGCGGTGCGTGAGGCATTGGCAGTGCTCGAGGCGCAGGGCGCCACGTTGACGGAGGTCGATTTACCGAATCTCGATTATTGCGTGCCGACCTACTACGTAGTCGCACCGGCGGAATGTTCATCGAACATGTCGCGCTTCGACGGCGTTCGATTCGGTCATCGTGCCGCAGACCCCGAAGATCTGCTGGATCTGTACTGCCGTAGCCGCGGGGAGGGTTTTGGTGAGGAAGTGAAGCGCCGCATCATGACCGGAACCTATGTCTTGTCGGCCGGGTACTACGATGCGTACTACCTCAAAGCACAAAAGGTCCGCCAGCTGATCAGCGACGATTTCAACAAAGCCTTCGCAAGCGTCGATGTAATCGCTGGCCCGACGACGCCGACACCGGCGTTCAAACTTGGCGACAAGACCGACGATCCGATCACGATGTATCTCAATGACATCTATACGATCGGCGCCAATCTCGCCGGGCTGCCTGCGATGTCCGCGCCCTGTGGCATGGTCGATGGCCTGCCCGTCGGACTGCATCTCGTGGGCCCGCATTGGGCTGAAGAGTCCCTGCTGCGAACGGCATACCAGTACCAGGCGCAGACCGACTGGCACCTGGCCTGCCCGGAGGCCTACCGATGAACGGCAAATGGGAAGTCGTCATCGGGCTCGAGATTCATAACCAGCTCGCGACACAGTCGAAGATATTTTCGGGCGCATCGACTGCGTACGGCGCTGATCCGAATACCCAGGCCTGCCTCGTCGATCTCGGTTATCCCGGTGTGCTGCCTGTCCTTAACGAAGAAGCCGTGCGGAGGGCAGTGAAGTTCGGGCTCGCTGTGAACGCAAGCATAGCGCCGCGCTCCGTTTTCGCCCGCAAGAACTACTTCTACCCTGATTTGCCCAAGGGTTACCAGATCAGTCAGTTCGAGCTGCCGATCGTCGTGGGTGGCGAGATGTTTATTAAGGACGCCGATGGCAAGGACAAGCGTATCGGCATTACGCGAGCGCACCTTGAAGAAGATGCGGGCAAGTCGATCCATGAGGGTATTGATCGCTCCACCGGCATCGATCTGAATCGCGCGGGTACGCCTTTGCTCGAGATCGTTTCGGAGCCTGATCTGCGATCGGCCAGGGAGGCAGTGGCGTACTTGCGCAAGATTCGTACACTCGTTCGTTACCTCGAGATCTCCGATGGCAACATGCAGGAAGGCTCGTTCCGCTGCGACGCGAATGTATCGGTACGCCCGCGTGGCCAGAAAGAGTTGGGCACGCGCACGGAGCTCAAGAACCTGAACTCGTTTCGCTTCATCGAAAAAGCGATCAACTTCGAGATCAAGCGCCAGATCGAGCTGATCGAAGATGGCGGCGAGGTTCGGCTGGAGACGCGGCTGTACGACTCGGACAAAAACGAGACCCGTCCGATGCGCTCGAAAGAAGAAGCGAACGACTATCGCTACTTCCCGGACCCCGATCTGTTGCCCGTCGAAATACGCGCCGAGTATGTCGACGCTGTCCGCGAGACGCTGCCGGAGTTACCCGATGCGAAGCAGCAGCGTTTCGTCGATGACTACGGCCTCAAGGCCGACGACGCCGGCATTCTGACCGGGAGTCGCGCCCTGGCCGGCTACTTCGAGACGGCAGCAGGCGCCGGCACCTCCAATGCGCAGTCGGTCGCGAACTGGATTATCAGTGACCTGTTGGGCGCGCTGCACAAGGACAGTATCGGCATCGAAGACAGCCGGATATCGGCTGCGGATCTTGCCGGGCTGGTCGACCGTATCAGCGACGATACGATCTCGGGCAAGATGGCCAAGGAGGTATTCGAAGCAATGTGGGCCGGTGCCGGTACTGCGGATGCCATAATCGAATCGCGTGGGCTGCGGCAGATTACCGACAGCTCTGCGATCGAGGCGGTGGTCGACAAGGTCATCGCAGACAATCCGGGACAGGTGGCCGAGTACAGGGCCGGCAAGCAGAAGCTCATTGGCTTTTTCGTCGGCCAGGTCATGAAGGACACGCAGGGGAAGGCGAATCCGGGGCAGGTAAACAAGCTGCTCAAGGACAAACTTTCGTCCTAGCAATTAATCCTCCCGCGGTGCATTCTGGTTCCTGAAACCATGTCCGCAGATCACGTCATTCCGTTCGTATTTGAGTCCCTGCCCGTCCGGGGCGCGCTCATTCATTTGTCACGCGCGTGGCGCCGGATGCTGCGGGATCACGATTACGACGCCATCGTGCAACAGACGCTCGGGCACGCAGCTGCGGCAACCGGGCTAATAGCACAAAGCCTGAAATTCGATGGCGCCGTGACATTGCAGATCCAGGGCTCCGGCGACCTGCGGATGCTCGTAATGCAAAGCACCAGTGAACTTGAATTACGCGGCATGGCGAACGCGGCGCCAGACGTTTCCGCGCGCTCTTTCGACCAGCTTGTGCAGAACGCTCACTGTGCGATAACGGTCGATTCGGGTGAGCGACCGTACCAGGGCATCGTCGAAATTGACCAGGTGTCACTGGCCGCCAGCCTGGAAAATTATTTCCGGCGTTCGGTGCAGGTGCCGAGCCACGTGGCGCTCGTCAGCGACAACTCACTCGCGGCCGGAATGCTGCTGCAGCAAATGCCCGGCCAGGCAATTGATGAAGACGACTGGAATCGCCTGGGCTTCCTGATCGCGACACTCAAGACAGACGACTTTCCCGGTGTTGACGGGATCGACCTGATCGGTAAATTTTTTGCGGAGGATGACGTTCGGGTCTTCGGCGGGCGGAGCCTTGCATTCCGTTGCCGTTGTTCGCAGGAACGCGCCGAGGAAGTCCTGCGCATGCTTGGCGAAGGTGAGACCCGGGAGGCCGTGGATGAGCAGGGCCGTATCGAAGTCACCTGCGAATACTGCGGACACCGCCGCAACTTCGACTCGGTCGACGTCACCAAACTGTTCGTCGATAACGTCGTCTCCGGCCCCGAAAATATCCAGTAGGAGCGCTGCTTGCAGCGCGACCCGACAAGCTGCGTCAGACAGCCGCCCACTTCGGGGTACTTGTTTACTCGCTGCTCGCTGCGCTCCCTTAATGCTTCGCAAACAAGCACACCTGAATCGAGCGGCTTTTTGAACGAATTGACAGGGTCGCTGCCCACCCTGGCGCGGATTCTGTCGAACTGCTGCGGATACGCGTGCTGATTGGCAGGTGGCTGTGGCCGGGGAGATGTTCGACCGAAGTACTCCGAGACCGGCGAAGCCGGTCGACAGGCGCCGAAGGCGAGGTGCCGCAGGCACCGTCCAACCGCAGCGAAGCGAGCAGCGAACAAACAAGTACCCTGCAGCGGTTCTTGTCATATGTGGGATTGTTAACTCATATTGGGCCGGTGGGTAGTCAAATCGAGTGGGCATGGTAGAATGCCGGCCTTGAATATAAGTGTATGTTTATATTTTTATGACCCCTGACACAGAACACCTGATCAAGCAGTTCAAAGCGCTCGCGGATCCGTTGCGCATGCGGATCATCGCCCTGTGTTCGCAGGGGGAGTGCAGTGTGTCGGAGTTGACCGATGTGCTTGCCCAAAGTCAGCCCCGGATCTCGCAGCACCTCAAATTACTCTGCGAAAGCGGTTTGCTCGAGCGCTTCCGCGACGGTCATTTCGTCTTCTTTCGTCTGTCGGACCAGGGTGACGGCGCAACCGCTTTGCGACGCTTGCTCGCGTTGCTGCCCGCGGCAGAACCGGAATTCGACCGTGACATAGCAGCGCTGTGCGAAGTACGTGGAGTTAGCCCGGCGATTCACAGTGATGCGGATCGACCATTGCATCATGCTCTCGTCGAGTTGACGGTTTCCACGGCGCTGGGCGATTTGCTGGACATCGGCAGTGGCCAGGGCCGCATACTCAAACTTCTCGCATCACGCGCCCAACGCGTAGTGGGTGTCGATATCGATGCCGATGCGCGCCGCTTTGCACGCGCCGAAGTCTTGCTGGCGGGGCTGCCGAATTGCAGCCTGCGACAAGGCGACATGTACTCCCTGCCGTTCAAGGACTGTGAATTCGACACAGTCATTGTCGACGACGTGCTGGTCGACGCCGCGCGGCCGGTCGACGTTCTCGTAGAGGCGTTGCGGCTGATTCAACCCGGCGGACGTCTGCTGGTACTAACGGCCTTCGACGGGCAGGACTCAAAGTCGCTGACGCTGGAACTCGCAGCCTGGTGCCGCGATGCCGGCTTGCGACTTTCGCCGCCGCGTGCAATTCCGGCAAATCAACCGCGATGGTTGCTGGCTGTCGCGACGCGCGCGGAACCCACAACGGCAGCGGCATAAAGATACACTATGAGTACAGCAACCGAAGAAGTGCAGGTTTCGTTCGAGTTCTACCCGCCGAACTCCGAAAAGATGAACCAGACGCTGTGGGAGTCCATCGAGCGTCTCGCCGTGCTGGAGCCGCGCTTTGTTTCGGTCACGTATGGCGCTGATGGATCGACACGCGAGCGCACGCATGCGGCTGTGGAACGTATCGCAGCGCAGACGTCCCTGACCGCAGCCCCGCATCTGACCTGTATTGGCGCGGACCGCGCCGAGATAGACGATATTGCGCGTGAGTACTGGGACATGGGGATTCGTCACCTCGTGGCGCTGCGCGGTGATCCCCCGCCGGATGCTGCGGGCTACGAAGCGCATCCGAATGGTTATCCCTATGCCGAAGACCTGGTCGCAGGACTGCGCAAGGTGGCCGACTTCGATATTTCCGTAGCCGCGTATCCCGAAGTTCATCCGGAAGCGACGAACGCACTCGCCGATCTCGACAACCTGCGCCGCAAACTCGAAGCGGGTGCCACGCGCGCAATCACACAGTTCTTTTTCGATGTCGATAAGTTTCTTCGCTTCCGCGATTTGTGCGCTGCCGCCGGCATCGAATCATCGATCGTGCCGGGCATATTGCCGATTACGCGCTTCCCGCAACTGCAGCGCTTTGCCGAGCGCTGTGGTGCGACCGTGCCCGAATGGCTGAGTCAGCGCTTCGCAGGTCTCGAAGATGATGCAGAGACGCGGCAGATGATCGCGGCGAGCCTGGCCATCGAACAGGTCCGCAAGCTACAGGCCGAGGGCATAAGCGAGTTTCACTTCTATACGCTGAATCGATCGGAATTGACGTTCGCTATCTGCCACGCGCTCGGCGTGCGCTCCAAACAGGTCGCCGCCTGAGCTTGCGATGATGGACAGACAGGAACGCATCGATTTGCTGCTGGCCTCGCTCGAGGATCGAATCCTGATCCTCGACGGCGCGATGGGTACGATGATCCAGGCTTTTCGGCTCAGCGAAGACGATTATCGCGGCGATCGCTTCCGTGACTGGGAGCGGGATCTCAAAGGCAACAACGACCTCCTGACCCTCACGCGGCCACAGGTCATCCGCGATATTCACCGGCAGTTTCTCGATGCTGGCGCGGACATCATCGAAACCAACACTTTCAATTCCAATGCGCCGTCGATGGCGGACTATGGTATGGAATCACTGGTCCGCGAATTGAACACCGCGGCGGCACAGCTGGCGCGCGAGTGCGCGGACGCACACGCCGCGACAAGCGGGGAGCCGCGATACGTTGCCGGTGTCCTTGGTCCAACGAATCGTACGGCTTCGATCTCCCCGGACGTAAACGATCCGGGGTACAGGAACATCAGTTTCGAGGAGCTCGCGACCACGTACGAAGTTGCCGCGGTTGCGTTGATCGATGGCGGCGTTGACTTCCTCATGATCGAAACGATATTCGACACGCTCAATGCCAAGGCCGCCATCTTCGCGGTCAGGAAAAGCTTTGCAGCGACCGGTGTAACGCTGCCCGTGATGATTTCAGGAACCATCACCGATGCGTCCGGGCGCACGTTGTCGGGCCAGACAACGGCAGCGTTCTGGAACTCCGTGCGGCACATCGAGCCGTTCATGATCGGCCTCAACTGCGCGCTCGGCGCGAAGGAATTGCGGCCCTATGTCGAGGAGCTCGCACGTATCGCCGATACGCGTGTCAGCGCGCATCCGAACGCGGGCCTGCCGAACGAATTCGGCGAATACGACGAGACACCCGAAGACATGGCCGAGGTTGTCGGTGAGTTTGCGGCCAGCGGCTTCGTCAATCTTGTCGGTGGTTGCTGTGGGACACGCCCGGAGCACATAGCGGCAATCAAATCCGCGGTGCAATCGTCAACGCCACGCGAGATCCCCGCGTTGCCCGTGCGTACGCGCTTATCCGGGCTCGAGC
>Ga0255058_10001482_pt1 | contig 13202 bp, 11 predicted proteins | sample Cases_109_9_MG_FD_188637 | JGI IMG/M metagenome (GOLD analysis project Ga0255058, IMG submission 188637) | Seawater microbial communities from Amundsen Gulf, Northwest Territories, Canada - Cases_109_9 | ecosystem: Environmental > Aquatic > Marine > Gulf | place: Canada: Northwest Territories... | reverse complement strand
CCGAGGCGTTGTTCTCCGCTCATTGGTTCGAGAGCCTCACCATGAGCGGGGAGAACCGTCACTTCATGCGCGTTCGCTCTACTTCACCGTGAGCATGCGCTCTAGGGCGATTTTGGCGTCGCGGGTGGTTTCTTCGTCGAGTTGGACCTGGTTGACGACGCGGCCGGCGGCTAGTTCGTCGAGGGTCCAGGCGAGATAGGCGGGGTGGATGCGGTACATGGTGGCGCAGGGGCAGACGACGGGGTCGAGGCAGAAGACGGTCTTGTCGGGGTTCTCACGCGCGAGGCGAGAGACGAGGTTGATCTCGGTGCCGATGGCCCAGGCGGTGCCCGGTTCGGCGTTGGTGACGGTTTTCGTGATGAACTCGGTGGAGCCGTCCATGTCCGCGGCCTCGACGACCTCCATCGTGCACTCGGGGTGGACGACGACTGTGACGCCGGGGTGATCGCGCCGCGCCTTCCCGATCTGGGCGACGGAGAAGCGGCGGTGGACGCTGCAGTGGCCTTTCCAGAGGATGACTTTCGAGCGCTCGAGCTGTTCGAGCGTGTTGCCGCCGAGGGAGCCGAAGGGGAGCGTGTAGTCCCAGACGGCCATCTCTTCGAGGCCGATGCCGTGCTTGATGCCGGTGTTGCGGCCGAGGTGCTGGTCCGGGAAGAACAGCAGTTTCGAACCGCGTTCGAACGCCCAGTCGTAGACCTTCGGCGCGTTGGAGGAGGTGCAGACGATGCCGCCGTTGCGGCCGCAGAAGGCCTTGAGGGAGGCGGCGGAGTTGATGTAGGTGATTGGGATGACGTCCGTGAGACCGGCGGCCTGAAGCTCGTCCCAGCAGGCGTAGACGTCGTCGGGCTCTGCCATGTCAGCCATGGAACAGCCGGCGGACATGTTGGGGAGAACGACCTTCTGGTGCGGTTGCGAGAGGATGTCTGCGGACTCGGCCATGAAGTGGACGCCGCAGAAGACGATGAACTCGGCGTCAGCGCGATCGGCGGCCCAGCGGGCGAGGTTGAAGGAGTCGCCGCGGTAGTCCGTGAACTGGATGATGTCCTCGCGCTGGTAGTGATGGCCGAGGACGACGCAGCGGTTGCCGAGCTTCGCGCGGGCTTCGGCGATGCGCTCCGAGAGCTGGATGCCGTTGAGGTTCCAGTAGGCTTCGGGGATGTCCTTCTGCCAGAAGGCGAAGGCGCGCTCCTCGGAGAGGGGGGTAGTGTCGAGGGAGCGGTCCGTGGTGCAGGCGTTGGCCTCGTTGAGGAGATCGGACTCGCCGATCAGGGTAACTAGCTCTTTCGCAGTCGTAACCACCGAACGTCTCCCAGTTTGACTTAGTGTATCTAGTACACTAACTCCCGCTACACATAGACTAGCAGGTTGGGAGAGAAGGTGTCAAGCGTACACTAAGTCAGTGGATAGAGGTTAGTGGACAGTGGACAGTGGAAGTGCCATCGACATATAGAATTCAGCGTAATGGAGAGTATATGGTATAATAGCAGCGTAAACAGGAGGAAGAGCATGTCATACGGAGGATGGACTCCACCACCGCCGCCAGAGGCCTACGATCCCCAAACGGCGAAGGCCGTGGACAAGGCGAAGCGCGATCAGTTGAAGGAAGGTATGGCGTCCACGGGTCTGATTTCGGACGTCCGCCACGAGTTGGTGGCGATCGTGACGCTGCCGTGGCGGGTGGTCAAGGGTGTAGCCCGGATCGCGACGCGGCTTCGGCGGTAGAATGTACCCGGAGTGTTCGCGCCCATGATTCGATCGCTGTTCGTCGTTCCGCTGGTTGTCGTGGCATCGCTTGCCGTCTTCGGCGCGTGCGGCGGGGATGACGAAACGGGGCTCCCCCTGTCGCGGGACGAGTACTTCCGCGAGCTGGAGGAACCCATCAACCAGCTTCAGGACTCTCTCACCGAATTCGAGCCTGATTTGTCGGATGACCCGTCCGACGAAGAGAGGCACGCCGCGGTCGTCGCCTTCTACGAGCAGGTGGCTGATGTCCAAGAGGAACTCGCTGCTGCGCTTGCTTCGATAACGCCCCCTGTCGCGCTAGTAGATATGCACGCCGAATTCGTGGCGGCAAATGAAGCCTCGGCCGATGTGGTAAGAGGTATCGCGAAGGAATTGAGGGTGACCTACCCGGCCGACATCATCGTCGCACGGGATGACGCCTTGGCGGACACGAACGAGCGGTTGAAGCTCGTATGCGCGGCGCTCGAGGAGGAGTCAGCGGGCGCTTTCAGTTGCGACGAGGATGGCGACGTTGTGGGTGGTTCGGGAATCTGCATCACTTCCGATGGAGTCGCCGACTGTCCGAGTGATGGGGCAGGCAGCGAGATCAACATCGCGCCGGGGATTAACGGGCGATTGCGGGACGTCCCGCCGCTTCCCGAACGTTACGAGGCGCTGAGCCGCTACATTGTTTTCGAAGTCGAAGATCCGGGTGGGCGGGCGACGATCGGGCTGCCGCTTGAGCAGCCGGTCGATGACGCCAGCGATCTCGGGTGGTATTCGTACCAGGACGATGAGTGGCGGCGGCTGGACGTTCCGGTACGGCTGCTTCAGGACGGCTCGACAGCTGAGGGCGATTTCGATGCGGTGCCGACGAGTCTGATCGTGCTTAGAGAGCGCTAGGCGACATAACAGGCTAGCGGTGAGCGCGGCACTCCGGTAGGCTCTACGGCAAGACCGGTCGGCGGCTTAAATAGGGGGCGCAATGAGGTCAGTTGTTTTAGCGTCGATCATCACGGCGGCGCTCGTCGTCTCTGCCGTAGCGACGGTCATTAACCTTGATTCGGGCGACGGGGGCGCCGAGGCGGGGAGCGACGGTTCCGCTCAGCCGTCGGCGTTGTTGGCGGGGGACTGGGTGACTGTCTTCGAGATCCTTGAGGGGCTGGAGCACGGTGAGTTCATCGGCCTGACACCGGAGGAGTTTTTCTTCGAGGTGTTCGTCGTCGGGGCCCTTGGCGATGACGGCGCCGCGCAACCGCTGGGCAATGGTGGGATCGCGATGAGCGTGGAGAGCGACGAACCGGCGTTCGTGAACGTGTCCGGCGAGGCGCAGGTGGACGGGAGCTTCATGCTGACCGGGATGGGGACAGTGGCGGGTGTCGATGACGTTACGGTGGAGTTCGAAGGAACGATCGAGTTCCCTGGGGTCCTGACGGGTGAGTACACGATGGGAGCGGCAGGGGAGCTGCCCGGCACCACGGCCGCAGTGTACGGAGTAACGGCCGAGAAGGTGACGCAAGTGACGGCGACGCCAACGGCAACACCGGAATCGACGGCTACACCGACACCGGCGCCCAGCGCAACACCGCTTCCGGGAATCGCTCTACGCTGGGCCGATAACGATTGTGATGGCGACAACGACTCGGTCGATGCGCTGAAGGGCCTGCAGCACGTGGCGGCGATCAACTTCATGCAAAACGAGCCGTGTCCGGGTCTGGGCGACAGCGTCAGCGTGGCGGCCGGTGCGGAGGAACGGTTGTGGGGCGACGTGGACTGCGACGGGGACATCGACGCAGTCGATGCGCTCAAGGAGTTGCGTGATATCGCGGCGTTCGATGTCTCGCAGGAGGCTGGATGTCCGTTGATCGGGGCCGAGGTGACCGTCGAGATTTAGCGTCTACCGCAGCGTCGTAGCGCCGGGCAACGCTAGAAGATGATCTGCTTGCGTTCGCGGAAGCGGTAGAGCTGCGCGGGCCGGTGCCGCCCTTCGCTGGCGAGGTGCCCCGTGGGCTCGATGATATCGAGCGAAAGGATGCGCTTGCGGAAGTTGCGCTTGTCGAGAGGTTGACCGGATATCGCTTCGTAAGTCGCTTGCAAGCGCGAGAGTGAGAACTCGGGAGGCAGCAGCGAGTAGGCGACGTTGGAGTAGTCCAGCTTGGCGCGCAGGCGCTGAAGGGCGTAGTCGACGACCTCGTTGTTGCGGAAGGCGAGGTCGGAGGTGTCTTCGACCGGCGACCAAGCAGGTTCCCAGGCGGTGCGTTGTGCCAGGTTGGCCTCGGTGATATCGACCAGCGCGAAGTAGACGACGGCGACGGAGCCTTCGGCGTCGAGGTCCGAGAAGGTGTAGAGCTGTTCGAGGAAGACGTCGGTGAGACCGGTCTCGTCGTCGAGCTTGCGCACGGCGGCCTGTTTGAGGGCCTCATCACGACGGAGCAGGCCGCCGGGAAGCGACCACGCGTCCTTGAAGGGATCAGCGCTGCGGCGGATGAGGAGTACGTTCAGTTGTCCTTCGTCAACGGTGAGGATGACGACGATGACGGCGACGCGGCGTTCGGGGTCAGCGGACGGACGTGAGGCGGCGTCGTTCGACGGTAGCGTCATTCCAGGGCTACGCCGGGACCGGTGAGGCGGCCTGGCCCTGGAGAGACCATGGGGTCGTCTTGGAGATTTGGACGTTGACGAGCGATCCGATTTCGGGCGAACCACTGCTGGTCCGTCCGGGCGGACTCGCTGGCGCTCGGAAGTGGACGAGCTTGTTGCCGCGGCTACGGCCGGTGTAGACGGTCTCGCCGTCTTCGACGATCTTGGCGCCTTCGATGAGGACCTCCTGCTTTGTGCCGTTGAAGGTGGCGTTGATCTCCGTGGCGATCCGCTCCTGCACCTCTTCGATGGCGTGGAGGCGGCGCATCTTCTCGTCCTGCGGTACGTCGTCCTCCATTCGGCGCCAGGCAATGGTCCCGGGGCGGGTGGAGTAGGCGGCGACGTGTACTTTGTCGAAGCGGACTTTCTTGAGGATGTCGAGGGTATGCTGGAATTGGGCTTCGGTCTCGCCGCAGAAGCCGACGATGACGTCGGTGCTGAGCGCCGAGTTGGGGACGATGTCGCGGATGCGGTAGACCCACTCGAGGTACTCCTCGATCGTGTATCCGCGGCGCATGCCCTCGAGGGTCTCGTTGTCTCCAGACTGCAGCGGAATGTTGAAGTGTTCGCAGACCTTGGGCATCTCGGCGACGGAGCGGATGATGCGCTCAGTCATGTCACGCGGATACGAGGTGAGGAAGCGGATACGCTCGAGGCCGGGGGTCTCGTGGATCGCCTCGAAGAGGTCGGCGAGATCGGGTTTGCGGTTGCGTCCGTTGGTGGGCAGGTCCTTGCCGTAGGCCTCGACGGTCTGGCCGAGGAGGGTGACCTCCCGTACACCGGCGGCGCAGACGGACTGGACTTCGCGGGCGATGTCAGCGATGGTGCGGGACTTCTCGCGGCCGCGGCGGTAGGGGACGATGCAGTAGGTGCAGAACTTGTTGCAGCCGTGGATGATGGGCACGAATGTGGTGGGCCCCTTCGGCTCCGGGAAGGTGTCGGGCCAGAACTCTCCGCCGAGGTCGGAGTCGGGGACGATGTGACGGAGGATGACCTCGAAGTTTTGCGGTTGCGCCCAGACGGCGACGTATGGGAACCGCGAGCGGAGGTCGTCTGTTCTTGGGCCGACCATGCAACCCATGACGGCGATCTGCAGGCCCGGGTTCTTCGTCTCGCGGAGCTTCTTGAGGTGCCCCATGAAGCTGGTAGCGCGGTCTTCGGCCTTCTGGCGAATGACGCAGGTGTTGACGACCGCGAGATCGGCATCGTGCGGTTTGTCAGCGGGCTCCCAGCCGAGTTTGGCGAGGCCGGCGGCGAGCTTGGCGGAGTCGGCCTCGTTCATCTGGCAGCCTTCGGTCCAGATGTGGTAGCGCATACGGGGGAATTTTAGCATGGGATAGGGTCCTACCTCCCTCAGAAAGCTAAGGCATCGAGGACCCGTCTTGCCAAGGCAGCCGCTAACACCTATGCTCTGACATGGCTTCAGCAGCGTTGCCTCGGAGAGAGAAATGGAGGCGCTGAAGTTTCTCTGCTCGTACGGTGGGGTTCCAGAGCCGCAAGAGTAAGCACCCTGCCGTCGCACTTGGATTGCGAGCGTACGTTGGCCTGTGAAACAGACGGGCGTCCGACTGGACTTAGTCAGAGGAGGCAGTGTCCGAGGTGAAGTGTCTGATCTTGGCAGCTGGCGACGGCGGTCGTATGGCGGAAGTCTGTGATTCGAAACCGCTTCTGCAAGTCGCCGGGCTCCCGCTGATCGAGAGGACAATCGCCACGGCGCAGCAGGCCGGAGTATCGGAGTTCTACGTGGTCACCGGCTACGCCGCGGAAGGAGTCGAGTCCTTCCTTGCAGATTTGAGCCGCCGCCGGTCAATAAGAATCACCACAATCCGGAATCCGGATTGGCATCTTGGTAACGGTGGGTCTCTGCTGAGCGCTCGGCGCGAGCTAGATAGTCCGTTCGTGATGATGATGGCTGACCATATCGTGGACGACGCGATAATCAGACAGATAATGCGAGAGCCCATCGACGATGGGACAGTGGTGTTGGCTGTGGACTATCGGATCAATGGAAATCGGTTGGTGGATCCGGAAGATGTGACCAAGGTCCTAACAACCGATCACCATGTGACCGGAATCGGAAAGGACCTCAAGGCGTACGACGCCTACGACACCGGCGTGTTCCTCTGCTCTCCCTCAATCTTCGACGCGGCCGAAGAGAGTGCCAACGATGGCGACTTCTCTGTCAGCGGTGCTATCCGCCGGATGGCAGGTGACGGGCGAGTGAGGACTATGGACGTGGAAGAGCGGTATTGGGTGGATGTGGACACACCGGCCGACGCGAAGAATGCGAAGGCGGTACTTTACGGGAATCTGTCCAAGCCGGCCGACGGCTTCATCTCACGAACGATCAACCGCCGAATCTCGACTGCGATCACCACGCCGCTGTTACTGAGGGTGTGGAAGCGCATTACTCCGAACCAGGTCTCGTTGCTCAGTTTCTTGGTCGCTGTGCTTGCCGCTATGAGCTTCTTCGTCGCCTTGCCGATCCTGGGCGGTGCACTCATTCAACTGACGAGCGTGCTGGATGGGAGCGACGGTGAGATCGCACGGCTCAAGAAGCTGCAATCGTCGTTCGGGAACTTCTTCGACGCTGTGCTAGACCGGTATTCTGATAGCTTGATCATTTTCGGGATGTTCTACTACGCGCTCAACTCCTCGCGAATCGAGGGGCTACTGGGTCTTGATCCAACTAGCCTGGTCGTCGCCGTGTCCGCGGTGGCACTTGCGAGTTCGATGCTCGTGAGCTATACGTCAGCGAAGTCTATCGTTAACTTTGGCTACACATATGGTGGGCGTTTGACGGCTGCGGGAACGGGCCGAGATCTGAGGCTGTTCATCCTCACGATCGGCGGTATCGGAGCGTTCGTCCATCCGGTTGCCGTCCTCATCGCTCTGTCCATCGTGGCAGCGCTCACGACCGGAATCCTGTTGTGGCGCCTGCGGATATCCTGGCGCTATTCTCAGCGGCTCAACCCGCTTCTGGGAATACGGCTGAAGGCGGTGATCCTGGACTTTGACGGAACGGTAGTGGATACGATGCCGTTTCTCACGAAAATCGCCGTCGGTCTAATCACCAGCAATTATGGGATTTCTGAAAAAGAGGCCTCGGCGAGGTACCGTGCATCGACCGGTCTGGACTTCGAGAGTCAGATGGCGCAGATGTTTCCGCTCCACGCTAAGAATCCGGAAGTGGTCGCGGCGATGGAAGCGAGCAAAGACCGTGGCATCCTGGATCACGCCGTATTCGATGAAGTGATCCCGGCTCTCAAGTGCTTCGGAGCGGGCTCTGTCAGACTCTTCATCTGTAGCAGCACGCGGGAGGAGATCGTTCGTCACCACGTTGCGCAGGTGGGGATCGATGGCCTGCTGGACGGCTGCTTTGGTTATCGTCAAGGGTTTCCGAAGGGGCGCCAGATAGAGTTCATTCTGGATCAGTACGGGCTGGATCCGAGCGAGGTCCTGTTCGTTGGTGATTCTCTGGCGGACGCGCAGTTTGTAGTGGACAACGGTGTGCGGTTCATCGGGATTAACCGGCTGTTCAGCCGGGAGGAGTTTCGTGAGCGGGGACTTTTCAGCGTTGTTGATCTGTCCGACCTGACGCGGCTGTGGGGCTCTTCGAAGGGGTTGATCCAGTTCGCGAAGGTGGCTGGAGCTTCGGTCCGAGCTTAGGATCGCCGCCCGTGGCGTGGGCAGTGCCTCGCGCAGGACGCCCTCGTCCTTCTCCGAAGGACTTCGGTAATAATGTGCCCACCCGCCCGCCCTATGTGAATTAGGGGGCTGCGCCCCCTAAGACCCCGCGTACCGTGAGTGCGGCGTGGATCGGGGTCTGTGGTAGCGTTTCTCCGTGCTGAACGTGAGGCGGACAAGCGCTGGGCTGAGCGAGGTATGCCTCGCCCCTACATGGGTTGCGCGTGGAGTCTATAGGCCGTTGAGGAATTCGATGAGTTCGGCGTTGACCTCGTCCGGGCGTTCTTGCTGGGTCCAGTGGCCGCAGCCGGGGAGCGTGACGATCTTGCGGAGATCGGTGACGAACTCCTTCATCGGGTCGATCGGTATGCCGTTGGCGGCGCCGTCCTCGGCACCGGCGATATACAGCGCCGGTTGTTCGACCTTCTTGCCGGCGAGTTCGGGGATCTCTTCCCAGTCGCGGTCCATGTTGCGGTACTTGTTGAGGCCGCCGCGGAAGCCGGTCTTCTTAAAGGCGGCGGCGAACGTGTCGAGGTCTTCTTCGGTGAGCCAGCTCGGGAGCTGGTTCGGAGAGTCGACGCCTTCGAACAGTTTGGAGTCCTTGGGGCGGGTCATGTCGGCGAGGGCGGCGGTTTCGCCGTCCCGGCTATCGCCGGAAGCGTAGTACAGGAACTTGAGGAGGGAGCCACGGATGTCGGCTTCGAGTTCCTCCTCGGCGACGCCTTCCTCTTGGAAGTAGACGATGTAGAAGAAGTTGTTGGCGAACATCGCGTTGAAGATCTGAAGCGGCGGGACCGGCGGGCGCGGGAGGTAGGGGATGCTTAGCGCGGCGATGGCACGGAAGCGGTCCGGGCGCAGGGCAGCGGTGTTCCATGACATCATCGCGCCCCAGTCGTGGCCGACGATCACGGCGTGTTCCTCGCCGAGCGTGTCGAGAATGCCGACGAAGTCGGCGAGCATCTCGCGCATACGGTAGGCTTCGACCTCGTGCGGAGTGTCGGAGTCGCCGTAGCCGCGGACGTCGGGAGCGACGGCGTGGTAGCCGGCTTCGGCGAGCGCCGGGAGCTGGTGCCGCCAGGAGTACCACAGCTCTGGGAAGCCGTGGATGAGAAGTACGAGCGGGCCTTCGCCGGCCTCGGCGATGTGCAGGTTGATGCCGTTGGTCTGTATCTGGCGGTGGGTGATCTCGGTCATGAGACTGGTAGCTCCTCGGGGACCATACGCGCCATCGCGGCTCCGAAGCGGATGAAGGCCTCGGGGTCGATCGTCTCGCCGCTCGCCATCTGCAGCGTGACCTCGTACAGAGGCTCGGCGATATCGTTGCGCTTTCGTTCGTACTCCGCCAGCGCGTCGTGGAGGGGCTCGCGGCCAGCGAACCCGGCGTCGATGGCCTCGGAGAGGTACTCGGCGTCGCGGAAGGCTTCGGTGATGCCGAGGCCGGTGAAGAAGTCCCGATGATAGCCGGCGTCGCCGACGAGTGCCCAGCCGTCTCCGTAGGGCCTGCGGAAGAAGTTGGGCTGGTCGGCGGTGCCGATGAACTTTTCGCGCTCGCCACGATCGATCTGTGCGCGCAGGCCGGGGATGCGGTCGACGAGTTGGAGGTAGTTGCCCTCGATGTCGCTGCGAAAGTCGTGGAACTGGTCGATCGTGCCGCCGGCGGCGATGCAGGTCTTGCCGTCGTTCGTGGGGAAGATGAGCATTCCGCGCTGCAGGTCCTCGAACATGTAGATGTGAGCGCCGGTGTTCTCGACGTTGGTCCAGTACGTGTAGTAGGCGAAGCTGAGCGTCTCCCGAGTGTTGTACTCAGGCGCGTTCACGGATTTTGCGACCCGGGAGTGCATGCCGTCGGCGCCGATGACGATCTTCGCAGATTCCTCGAAGGTGTCTCCGTTCGAACGCCCGCGGATCCCGGTGACACGGTCTCCGTCGAAGATGAGCTCTTGAACGGAAAAACCGTCGCGGAGTTCGGCGCCGGCCTCGACGGCGCCCTCGACGAGGATGTTATCGAGCGCGGTGCGGCGCGGGGCGATTGGGTTCAGCGGAAGGTCGGCCGGGAGTGTCGGCGGGGGTGGCTGCAGTACCAGGTCGCCGAAGTGAAGAGTGATGGACTTGAGTGGCGGGCAGCCGGTAGCCATGACTTTGTCGTAGAGGCCCCAGCGCGAGAGGCGGGCGACGCCCGGGAGGTGGATATAGTGTGTCGACATAATGTCGCTGGGGAACGTCGACTTGTCGACGAGGAGGACGCGGTAGCCCTTGCGGGCGAGGAGCATTGCTGTCGGCGAGCCGGCACAGCGCGCGCCTACTACGATTGCGTCGTACATGGTTCTGAGCGTGACGGATCATAGCACGGGGGTGTCGTGGGTTGTGTGATGGTGGTCACGGGGCCAGCTGCTGTAGTGACGGGAATCGAAGGTCGTTCGTCGATCTTGCGGTCTTATAGTGTCGGCCGAAGAGCCCTCGTCCTTCTTCGAAGGACTTCAGGAGATAGTGTGCCCGCCCGCCCACCCATTTGAAATCAGGGGGCTCTGCCCCCTGGGACCCCCGCTTGCCGATTAGCAAGGTCGTTCCTGGTCCCGTTTACTCCTTCGGGAGACTCAGGGTGCGCTGGTTGGTAGCCGAAGACGGCGCCGTAGCTTGAGAGCCGTGGAGGCTGCCCCTCCCCCGATCTCGGCGGAGGATTGGGCGGCTGATGCCGATGCGATCACGTGGCGCCTCACATATTGCAACGGCGGCGGGATACTGGCACACTGGCGACGTTGTTTCGGGACATCGTGGTAACGAAGGGAACGTTCACTGCCGGACAGCTCGACGAAATCATGAGTATCGTCGACGGGGAAGATGAGGCGGTGATCGTCAAAGGGGAAGAGGTCTGATAGTCAAACACGGGGTCATAATAGGCCTCGTCGCCCTGGCAATGACGGTTCCGGCGCTGGGCGGTGGCGGTGGGGAATATGCGCCGCAGATCGCCAGCAGTGCGTGGTTGCAACCGATGACGCACTTCGACCTTGCCCACGCTCAAGACGCGCCCTTGGTCGTCGCTGATAGCCAGACGCCGACGACAGACGTTCCGTCGGAGGAGTTGACGAGCCAGGACGCGAGCACGTCCGAGCCGGAGCCGCCGGCTGCGGTGGAGCCCTGGGCGACGATGGTGATTCGGCCCGGTGATACGCTGTTCGACCTTGCGGACTGGTTCGGCGTACAGGCAGGGGGCATCGCCGCGGCGAACGGTACAAGTCTAGATTCGTTCATTGTCGCCGGCCAAACGTTGGTCGTCCCGGTGCCGCAGTCGGCGTTCGTCCTTCCCCCCGAGCCGGTACTGGTCGTGGTGGAAGAGGTCGGGCGCGCGAGCATTGTGGCGGAGCTGTCCGAGACAGAGCCGGCACCGGTGATCGTCGCACCGCCGGAATCGTCCGGTGGGTACGAGGGCGACGTAGTGGCTGTCATCTGCGCGCTGCCCTGGCCATGCGAGCAGATGGTGGCGATCGCGACTTGCGAGTCGGGCCTTAACCCGCTGGCGTTTAGCTCAGCCGGTTATTACGGACTGTTCCAGATCAACTACGCGTTCGAGGGGTGGGATGATCCGGTGATCAACGCGCAGGTCGCGTACGAACAGAAGTATCTTCCGGCGCTGGCGGCCGGAGACCCATTCTGGCCGTGGCCGCTCTGCCGCTGGCAATAGCGCGCCTCTAAACGCGCACGCAGTCTTGTTCTCTCCTGAGTCCGGAATCCCTGCCTCTGCTAACGCTCTAGTAGCCGAGGGCGGCGCCGTCGGAGCGCGGGTCGTGGGCGGCGGCGAGGTGGGTCTCTTCGATGAGGATGGCGTGGGCGTGGCCGGCGAGGTCCGGGTAGTGCAGGGGTTCGGCGCCGATATCGGGGAGGCCCGGCTCGGCGCGGAGGGGGTCGTTCTCGCGGCGGACCCAGCGCGGCGCGGCCAGGGCTTCGGCGACGTCTTGGCCGGAGTGGATGATGCGGGCGAGGAGCTGCATGTGCGTTTGTACCTGCGTTTCGCCGCCCATGGTGCCGAAGATGAGGCGCGGCGTACCGTTTTCGAGGGCCATTGCGGGCGCCAGGGTGTGGGTCGGTCGCGCGCGGGGCTTGTATTCGTCCAGCTTGAAGTAGGAGCCGCGGTTGTGCAGAAGGACGCCTGTGCCGGGGATGACGACGCCGGAGCCGAAGGCGTGGAAGAGGCTCTGGTTGAGGCTGACGGACATACCGTTCTCGTCGCGTACGCATAGGTAGATCGTGTCGCTGGCGTCGTCAGTGGCGCCGATGGCGCGTGCGAGCCGCAGGTGGTACTCGGCGTCGTCGGGGCCGAGGTCGTCGAGCGGTTCGAGGCGGTCCAGCGCTTCGATGACGAGGTGGCCGCGGCTGTTCGGCGGCATCTCGTAGACTTCGACGTCGTTGAACGAGGTGTGTACGGGCTCCACCCACTCGGCGCGATGGGCGGCGAAGTCGTCCGGTGTGAAGGGAGCCGGAGCGTTTCTGGCGGCTGCGCCTGTGTAAAAGTTCTCGATGCCTTCGATCGTATCGGCGAGGTCGGACTGGACGAGCGGGTCGTTGGAGAGGTAGATACGCGAGGCCTCAGGATCCTTGCGAAGGAGATCGGTCATCAGCCGTGTCGAACGTCGGAGGAAGGGTGCGCGCGGACATCCTTCGCGGGCGAGGCGGATGGCCGGAGCCGCGAGCTCAGCGATCGAGCGCGTGCCGTAGCGTTCGAGGAGGGCGTGCCAGCCGGCTACTGCGCCGGGGACGGTGGCGGAGCCGATGCCGGTCCCGGGGACGATGCCGTCTGCGAGGGTCGCGGCGACGGGCAGGCGCCCGGAAGAGTTGAGACCGGTGGTCTCGCCTTGGTTCCAGACGATGGCGAAGAGGTCGCCGCCGAGGCCGCACATGTGCGGATAGGTGACGGCGAGTACGAGATTCGTGGCGACGGCGGCGTCGACGGCGTTGCCACCGGAGGCGAGGACCACGAGTCCGGCTGAGGAGGCGAGGTAGTGCGGGGAGACGACGGCGGCGTGGGGGAAGAGTTTGGCGGGCATGGTGAGGGGGATTTTAGCATGGGAGCCTTGATCTTGGTCGTGATTCGGTTGCAGTCCTGCGATGCGCCGTCTCCGCCCCGCCCCGCCTCGGCCTCGTCCTTCTTCGAAGGACCT
>Ga0255058_10001481_pt1 | contig 13203 bp, 10 predicted proteins | sample Cases_109_9_MG_FD_188637 | JGI IMG/M metagenome (GOLD analysis project Ga0255058, IMG submission 188637) | Seawater microbial communities from Amundsen Gulf, Northwest Territories, Canada - Cases_109_9 | ecosystem: Environmental > Aquatic > Marine > Gulf | place: Canada: Northwest Territories... | reverse complement strand
CGTCAGTGAGAAACGGTCAATCTTCACCGGCGATCGGTGTGGATCGTCGGCGTCTAGCCGACGCAAGGTATCGATCTCTTCCTGGGCCGGTTTTCCTTTCAATCCGATGATAACCCCCTTTTCCGATAAAAGGGGCCATGTTTTTATAACCAGGCCATGCAGATCAAAGAGGGCCCGGCTGATAATCACCCCAAAATGATTTGCAAACGCCTCGTTTTCGGCGAGTTCCTCTACCCGGATATGACGGGCTCTGGCATCAACAAGGTTGAGTGTCCGAATTATATATTTTAAGAAACTCACCTTTTTTCGTGAAGCATCAATCAGTGTGAGTTTTAAAGAAGGTATCAGGATTTTCAGCGGAATGCCAGGAAATCCGCCCCCTGAGCCGACATCAAGGAGTGATGTCTCCGGAGGCACCATGGGAGCTGGAATCAGTGAATCGACGAAATGCTTTTCGGCAACAGCCAGCGGATCCCTGATCGCCGTGAGGTTCATCCGTTTATTCCATTTCATCAGCTCCCTGGCATGAATAGCGAATTTATCGATCTTTTCACCATCGATATCAATCCCCATACCTCGGGTCGCATCTCCGATAATGCGCTTCCACTTTTCAGTCCCGATCTTCATAACAAACAGATTATAGGTTGAGGCAGATCAATTGATCAACCCCAATTGAATAATCCTGCAGGCCCTTTTTTAAATTGACCGACGGACAATCTACTGATAAGATGGATATGGTTTTTCAAAGGTCAAATGTGACAAAGCCGATGAAATCTTCCAAACCTTCTGATATCTTCAAACCGTTTAAGGATCTCAAATTCCTCCTTGATAAAAAAGCTTTATCCACAGCTCGCCGCAGGGAAAATGGCATAGAAGCTCACCGGATAGTCAAAACCGATACTGAAAAAGAAAGCCAGCTTTTTTTGAATGCAATGGATGGTGTAAAACCGTTTTTAGATAAAAATATTACACAAGATCTTTCTGTAGTCACCTTCGAAAAAGGCGTTGAAACAGATACGGAACCGGAAGCCATGGTCATGCTCAAACATCTGGTGGAATCCGGTAAGGGTTTTGTTGTGGCCGATACCCCGGAATACATGGAGGGCCTCGGATACAAAGTCCACCCTGATATCGCAAAACGATTGCACCGGGGTGATTTTGCCATTCAGGGAGACATCGATCTTCATGGACTAACCGCAAAAGAGGCACATCGGGAATTTGAAACTTTTTTAAAAGATGCGATAAGGAATGGTAAAAGGGGCGTTCTGATCGTCCACGGCCGTGGCCTCTCTTCCGCTTCAAAACCGATACTCAAAATCAAAGTCTTTCAGTGGCTCACCAGCGGGCCATGGCGAAAGTGGGTTATCGCCTTCTCCAGTGCAAGACTTTGTGATGGTGGCGCCGGAGCTACCTATGTACTCCTGCGACAGCACCCTGTCACTAAACGGTTACGAAAACAAAAGAACGCCCGCCTTCTCAATTTCATCAATGTTTGACGGGATCAGAAAAAGATATTTATTAAAAAAATATCGCTTGACAAATCAATTTTAAAAAACTACAAAGTTTCGTTTTTGCTCCCTGTTTCATCCATCAAAATTTTATCGGAGACATTGCACAAAGCCCCATGAAAAATGATAATACCATAGTGAGGAACATCGGAATCAGTGCCCACATCGATGCGGGGAAAACCACGCTCACCGAAAGAATCCTCTATTATACAAAGCGAATCCATACCATACACGATGTCAAAGGAAAAGATGGCGTCGGAGCGACGATGGACTATATGGAAATCGAAAAAGAACGCGGAATCACCATTGCTTCCGCTGCCACATACAGTGAATGGAATGGCCATAAAATCAACATCATCGATACCCCCGGCCATGTCGATTTCACTATAGAGGTCGAGCGCTCACTAAGGGTACTCGATGGCGCCATACTTGTCCTTTGTTCGGTGGGCGGGGTTCAGTCCCAATCTATCACGGTGGACCAGCAGATGGCCAGATATAAGGTGCCCCGTATTGCTTTTGTCAACAAATGCGACCGAAGCGGTGCCAATCCGTTCCGGGTGATTGACCAGCTCAAAGAAAAACTCGGTCATAATGCCGTTGCCCTGCAAATACCGATCGGTCTTGAAGCGAATTTGACAGGTGTCATCGATCTTATCGATATGAAGGCCGTATATTTTGACGGGGAGAATGGAGAAGATGTCCGGACCGAAGATATACCTGCAGCCCTCCTTTCAGAAGCAAGGAAAAAACGGGAGACGCTTATCGATACAGCTGCCATGTTTTCAGATGAATTGACGGAAGCCGCCCTTGAAGAGCGGGTCACATCCGATCTGTTGATTTCAGGCATCCGAAAAGCGACCTTAACACGCAAGCTGACACCCGTCTTAATGGGATCCGCGTATAAAAACAAGGGAGTTCAACCCCTCCTCGATGCAATCAATCGCTTACTCCCCTCTCCTTTGGAGGTGGAAAACAGGGCGATCGACCTTGAGGATGGAGACAAAGAGATTGTTCTCTCAAGCGATGCCGACCTTCCGCTGATTTCGCTCGCCTTTAAACTGGAAGACGGCCCATATGGCCAACTTACCTACATCCGGGTTTACCAGGGCACCCTTGCCAAGGGAGATACATTGGTCAATGTTCGGACAGGAAAAAAGGTCAAGATCGGCAGAGTGATCCGCATGCATGCGGATCAGTTGGAAGACATTGAAAAAATCCCGGCCGGATACATCGGAGCCCTTTTCGGTATAGACTGCGCCTCGGGCGATACCTTAGCAGCCCCGGGAATCAAAGTGAGTATGACATCCATGCACGTACCGAATCCGGTGATCTCTTTAGCGATTACACCCGAGGACTACAAATCTGAAATAGGCATGTCCAAAGCGCTGGAACGGTTTACCAAGGAGGATCCCACCTTCAAAACCCATCACAATGACGAGACCGATGAAACCATCATCTCCGGAATGGGAGAACTCCATTTGGAGGTTTATATCGAGCGGATGAGAAGGGAATTTGACGCAGCCGTATTCGCAGGGGCACCCCAGGTGGCTTATAAGGAGACCATCACCCGCAGGGTGGAATTCAATTATACCCACAAAAAGCAGACCGGAGGTGCCGGCCAGTTCGGTCGTGTGGCCGGTTATATGGAACCGGTTTCAGATAATGAATTTGTCTTTGAAAACCGGATTGTCGGTGGAGCTATTCCCACCCCGTATATCGCCGGGTGTGAAAAAGGTTTTAAAAAATGCCTTCCAAAAGGTCCCTTTGCTACGTTTCCGGTAACCGGCGTCAAAATTGTCATCAACGACGGTCAGTCACATGCTGTTGATTCTTCTGATATGGCGTTTCAGGCCGCTGGCCGGGGGGCCTTTCTTCAAGGATATGCCAAAGCCCGACCGGTCATTCTTGAACCGATTATGAAAGTGGTGGTGGAAACTCCAACCGAATTTCAGGGCGCCGTCATGGGTACGTTGAGCAAACGGAGGGGAATCATTGTCGGATCCCAGGACGAAGGCCGCTTCTGTATCATTGAAGCCCAGGTTCCCCTTGCGGAGATGTTCGGGTATTCAACGGTCCTCAGATCATCCACCCAGGGCAAGGCACAATTCACCATGGAATTTTCAGCCGCCAGACAGGTCCCCCGGCCTGTGGCGGAAAAATTACTCGAACAAAGAAAAAAATAACAAAAAATATCTTATGCCCGGGAATGATCCATTAAAATCTTTGAAAAATGCTCGATGAGAAAATGTTATTACCATGAATTTACAGAATACTTGCAGGAAGTAAAATTTGCGCCTGATGCCGGGATTGGACAAAGGAGGGGCTTCGCATGAACAACGACAATCCGATTTTTCAAAATTCGTTGACACATTTGGGATACGATACCGAAGACATCCTTCCTTTGGGAGGGTTCGGTGCAGTGACCGCCCGCGCCGGTGTTGGAAAAACATCATTTCTGGTTCAACTGGCATTAAACACCCTTTCAAGACAAAAAAATGTTTTACACATCAGTCTAAAAGATCCGCTGGACAAGGTGAATCTTTGGTACAAGGAGGTCTTTTATAATCTTGTGGCGTCAGGCACCTTCGAAGAGCCGGACGGACTATGGGAATGGTTACTTCCCAATAGGGTCATCATGACCTTCAAAACAACGGATTTCACCATTCCGATGCTAAAAGACAGGATCACAGACCTTATCGATCAGGCCCAGTTCTCACCCCAAACGATAATCATCGATGGCCTTCCCTTTAAATCGTCTCTTCAGAATTCACTTGCGGACCTGAAAGCGATCGCTAAAATCAACGCCGTTAGGGTCTGGTTCGCCGTAACCAGCCATCGCCACGAAACAACCGGACCGGACAATATACCCGGTCCTCTTTCTGCGGTTGCAGATCTTTTTGAGACCATCATCCAACTCCAACCTGAAGGAAAAAAGATCCACGTCAACATCATAAAAGGCCGGCCCAAGACCCCAGGTCGTCCCCGGCTGTTCCTTGATCCTTCCACACTATTAATACAAGAGAGCCACTAGGCCAAAAGCCTTTCCCGGGCTCATAATCGACTAACCGTCTAACCTCCTGAAATATGTTGACATTATTTTAAGACCCTGTTAGAATTTTTGCCGAACGGTTCGCCGGTAAATGCTTTCCAGACCGAAGCTGCCGACACCCACAGGTTATCTAAATTGAACGAAACTCTAACATTTCGACCCGCTAGGATTTAGAGACGCCCTAACCGATTTTAGAGTTCGACCGGGGGTTTAGAGACAGAGGATTAAATGACACAGTGTATCTTGCTCAATGCAGACTATTCTTTTTTAAACATAGTCCATTGGAAGAGGGCCATGTGCCTTGTCGTCAAGGGAAAAGTTCAGGTCTTAAAGGAATCTGAACGAATTATCCGGGGCGCAGAAGGGTTTATCACGAAAGTCCCCGCTGTGTTGAAGTTGATCAAGATAATTCGAACTCTTTACAAAAACCGGATTCCTTTTAGCAAAAAAAATGTGTTGGTAAGGGATGGATTCAAATGTGGGTATTGCGGGAAAGACGGAGAAAGATTGACGGTGGACCACATCATACCCAAATCGAGGGGCGGAAAGACCTGTTTTGAGAACTGTGTTGCGTGCTGTAAACCATGTAATAATAAGAAAGGGGCCAGAAAACCGAGCGAAGTGGATATGTACTTGAAAGTAAAAGCCTTCCAACCGACCATTTCAGAATTTTTAATACTGAGGGTCAAAAAACTCGGAATAAATGAGCTTTTAAAGGATTTCGGGATATATGGATAGCACTTTACCAAAAAAACTGCATATAGATTGAAAAACCTTACAGTCCACTAAAATTTTTTCACAAAAAATCAGGATCGATCCTTTATTTTCTGGTAGGCCTCTTGCACTTCCTTAAAACGCTTTTCCGCCAGCTTTTTGAACTCTTCACCCAGATGAACCACCTTGTCCGGATGATATTTATTTACAAGACGTCTGTACGCCTTCTTTATTTCTTCCGGAGTGGCGTTTCTATCCACCTCAAGGATGGTATAAGGGCCTTTTAGTGTTTCACCTCCGTCAGCATCTTCCGTTTTGCGATATTGTCGCTGGTATGTGTATTTTTTTCTTTTTTTTAAATAAAAATACCGCCACAAAAAGCCCAGGATCGCCAGGTCGTCGAGCCAACCCCACCCGACCAACAGGTCGGGTATTATGTCATAGGGAGAGAGAACATACAATATGGCCAAAATTATTAAAATAATATTTATCATTCGTTTTATCGACAGAATCTCAATGGGGATTGTCCAGGCTATGAAACCCAAAATATATATTTAAAGCATATCGTTTCAATCACCATCACAACAGATTTGCAAGGAAAGAATACTTTATCAGATTAACAAGATCAAAAAAATGAAACTGACGAAAGAAGAAAAAAGCTGGGTTCTGTATGATGTTGCTAACTCCGCCTTTGTCTTGATAATCGTTACGACCGTCATGCCGATATTTTTCAAAGATATCGCTTCCAAAGGTGTCGCCGATGCGGTTTCCACCGGAAATTGGGCATTTGCCAATTCACTGGCATCATTACTTCTCGCCTTCATGGCGCCGATCATGGGCGTCTTCGCCGATTATAGGCTGTTTAAGAAACGGTTTCTGATGGGATTTTTGTCTTTGGGAATTCTTTTTACCCTGCTTTTGACCACTGTGAAAGAAGGGGATTGGCTGAGCTGCCTTATCATATTTATATTTGCAAGGGTCGGTTTCTCAGGAGCCAATCTGTTTTATGATGCGTTCCTGGTCGATGTAACAGAAAAAAAACGAATGGACTGGATATCATCGTGTGGATTTGCCTGGGGCTATATCGGAGGTGCTGTTCCATTTGTTGCCGTGATCGCGGTGATCATAATCGGAATGTCCTCGGGCACCTCGAGTGCCATCTCCATCGGATCGGCAAAGATCGCCTTTGTTATTGTCGCGCTGTGGTGGCTGGGGTTCTCCTTCCCTATTTTAAAAAACGTAAGTCAAGTCCATTTTATTGAACCTGCGGCGCATCCGATAAAGGATAGTTTTATTCGTCTGTTCAAAACCTTTAGGGAAATTCAAAAATATAAAAATGCTTTTCTTTTTTTAATCGCTTATTTTTTTTATATTGATGGCGTCGATACCATTATCACAATGGCAACCGCCTATGGCCGCGATATCGGGCTCGGGATAACCATGCTAATCCTTGTGGTGCTGATGATTCAGGTCGTCGCTTTCCCGTTTGCACTGGTTTACGGGAAACTGGCAAAAAAATATTCAACAAAGGCGATGTTGTTTATAGGCATCGGCATTTATACGCTTATCACACTGATCAGCTTTTTTCTTCCTGCCCTTCCCACATTGCAAATGAAAGTTCTGGTCTTCTGGGTGCTCGCTTTCCTTGTTGCAACCTCACAGGGAGGCATACAGGCCCTCAGCCGGTCATATTTTGGCAAGCTTATCCCCGCGGAAAATGCCGGGGAATTTTTTGGGTTCTACAACATATTCGGAAAATTTGCCGCCATTACAGGCCCGTTTCTCATGGGTCTTATCACCCGCATCACCGGTCATTCCCGTTTTGGAATTTTGAGCATCATCGTCCTTTTTATTGTTGGGGGAATCTTTCTTATAAAGGTTGACAGGGAGCCATGAAAGTGTGCAAACTTAAAGTGGACGAATATGATGCAGTCGAAACACCTGGTTCCATCAAGAATATTTGGAAAACAGATATAGTAAGCTCGCAAAAAGGTCTTTTACAGACCGTCATGTTTATCTAAGGTGTTTGATAAAATGCCAGATCGCCTGGTTAACCCTTTCCGCACCTTCTCCAAGGAGAATCCCGTGGCGGCTAAAATTGAACAGAAGATACGTTTTGTCTGCCGAACCCAGCCGCTCAAAAATTCTTTTCGAACCGCCGGGATCAACCACCGGATCTCTTTGGGATTGGGCCACCAGCACCGGGATGTCGATTTCAGACAGCTTCGGTTCCAAAGATTCCATCAAACGCTCAATCTCCAATACCCCTGAAATTGGGTTTCTCAAATAGTTGATGTGGGGATTTTCAGCATTCTGGTTAATAAACTCCTTTTTAGCCCCATCCAATTTGAAGCGGCTCATGATCCGATTCCAAGCGTCGACTGCCGGTACAAACTTTGATGAAAGATCCTGAAGACGGAGAGGGGGAGAAATCGCAAAAACGCCCTTTACCTCTCTCATCCGGGTTGCAAGATGAAGAGCGAGACCTGCACCGGTGGAAAATCCGCCGACCACCACTCGTTTGCAGATGTTGCTGATAATGGCATATCCGTTATCCACCGATTTCAACCAATCTGCATATGTTCTCAAAGCGAGATCGTCAGGGGAAGTCCCATGCCCTTTTAACCTGGGGACGTAGACCCAGATCCCTCTTCGACCCAGATAGCGGGCAAGCTCCTTCACCTCAAGGGGTGCCGCCATATAACCGTGAACAAGCACCACACCCAGGCCTCTTGATCTTCCTTTGATGAGAAAGGGTCTGCCCACATCCTTTTTTTTTGATTCACCTTCGATATAAAATGCCTCATAATCCGCTTCAAACTCACTCACAGCGCTTTTTAGTAATTGGGCGACGATCTTCCGTCTGATCCAAAAGTCAGGCTGCCACGCGATCCGGCGAAAATGCCGTTGGAGGTCGGTTAAAGGTTCTACTTCGTTCGCAATAACCGCAATAGGATTATCAATTCGAACCCGATGGAAAGGGAAAACAGAAGAAAATTTCGACCGATCCTTTTCAAGCACTTTACCGTTTTTCTTCACCACCCCTTTTTCCACTGCCAGGGTGATAAAATCCCTGTATATATCAAACCGATCGTCGATCAAAAGAGGAGTCTGATCGTCGTTAAAATGCCGGTGAATCGGCATATTTTTCTTTTTGATGAAATCTGCCGCAAGGTAGACCTTCCGTCTCAAACTCCCCTCATACATCCGTGAGCCGGGGATCTGTTTGAGCATGCTAGCAAACAGGTGATCATAGTTAAGGGTCGTCATCTTGTAGATATCCGAAATGTAGCGATTCGTCAGACCCAGGGCGGCTTTTCGCATGATCTGCTTTGAGGGGATCGGATCATCAAAATTGATTTCCCGTCTGGCTGACATATCGTTGTCGATGGCAATTTTTTTGAGAAAATTCGATATGGCAATCGGCTTGCCTAACCGGATGTCTGCATCGACTCCGGTTAGGAACATCGTTCCTTCGGTCATAATTTCTTCGATGACGCGTTCGGGGATTTCCTCCACCAAATTCATGGCCAATTGACTCAGAATATTTTCCTCGGCTCTGATCGGATAATAGGTAACATTGACCGGCACAATGAAAGTATTTTTATCCAGCAAAGACTCGATGCCATCTATTTTAAAAAGGCCCATCAACCGCTTTGCCTCCTCGGGAAACTCCTTTGACAGTTTAAACAACCGTTTCCGGTAAAATTCAGTTCGAAGCGCCAAAGTCGCAGCACCGGTATGGGGGGGACTTCTGCCACCGGCAAATGAGACCATAAAATGCCCCCTTTCAACGATCTTTTTGCTTTTCACCATATGGCCTTCAGGAAAAATGATCCAGGCGGCCTCTCCGGTCAGAAGACTTTTTACGATCAATAGATCCCGGTCCGGATTTTTTGTGGAGACAGCGCCGATTTTATCGAGAAACCGACCAAGATAGGTTTTAAACAGATTGTAGTCCGCTAGGGACCAGACCGGTAAATGTGTAAGCCTATTGAGGTGATAGGGGAGAAGGAGTGTCTCAACCCGGGTGAAATGATTACTGACAAAAATGAGAGCGCCTTCTGGAATATTCTCCTTTCCATGGATATTGATTTTTGCCCTTGAAAGGAATGAAAGTGCCTTTATGGCAAGACCAGTTGTGCGATAGGCAAACCGGTTCATCGGGACGCCCCTTCAAATGCGTTTAAAGATTCCAGTAAGTCCTGGTGGTGAAAACTGAGATTTGATCGAAGAGCTATCGGGAATATCTCCGCTTTTCGGATTCAAATATCCCTTTATCGTTCCTTTATAATCAAAAATCTTATAGTATCAATAAACAGGTGGAATTTAAAGGAGATTAGGCTGATATTTTGGAAAAATCTGCAAACTTTTCAAATAAAGCAGCAATACGTCCCAACACCGCAAGACGGTTATGGCGTATTTTTATATCCTCAGCCATGACCATGACCCCGTCAAAAAAAGCATCCACCGGCTTGCGCAAACCAGCAATATCCAGAAGCGCCTGACGAAAATCTCCCCTTTTCAGGTTTTTTCTGACCCTTTTTTGAACTTTTTTATAGGCGTTGTATAGGTCGGACTCGCACGCGTGCTGAAACTGTTTTTCATCAACATCGGTTGTTTCAACCCGACCCGCCTGTTTTATGATATTGACCACACGCTTAAAAGCGATGGCAAGGGGTTCAAAATCAGGAGCGGATCTGAGTCGTTGCAGCGCTTGCACCCGCTTCCAGACATCCGGAACATGATCTATCGAGACATGTATAACCGCTGCAATGACATCTTTTGAAAATCCTTCTTCAGAGAGGAGGTGGGCCATCCGTCGCTTTAAAAAAGCATAAATCTTTTGACCGGTCTCTTTTTTATCATCCGTTTTCTTTTCTTCAAAAAGCCCGAGGCCTTTTTCAATCATCTCTTTTATGGAAAAGGGCATTTTCTTATCAAGCATAATCTGAGCGATCCCGATCCCCTGGCGACGGAGTGCGTAAGGATCGGATGCACCGGTAGGGGCAAGTCCAATACAGAAACAGCCACAAATAGAATCGATTTTATCGGCAATGCTTAATATCGCGCCGGTCATGGTTTCAGGGAGCGGGCCACCGGAATAAGTGGGCCGGTAATGCTCTTCGATCGCTGTCGCCACAAGGGAAGGTTCCCCAACAACCGTCGCGTAGATCCGTCCCATAACCCCCTGGAGTTTCGGGAATTCTACAGCCACCTGACTGACCAGATCAGCCTTGCACAAAAGGGCCGCCCGCATCACCTGTTCCTTGATCTCTGAATCATATTTCCCTGCATCGGCCAAAAATGCCCCAAGTTCTTGAACCCGCATGACCTTTTCATACATCGATCCCAGCCTGGCCTGAAAGAGAACCTTATTCAATTTTTCGATCCAAACATCAAAAGAGACTTCCAGATCGCTTTGGTAAAAAAATTGTGCATCTTTCAGTCGAGCCCGGATCACTCTTTCGTGCCCTTTTCCTGAGAGATCCCTGTTTCTTACGACGGTATTGTTCATTGCAATAAAAAACGGCATTAGGTTTTCGTTTTTATCTGTTAGGGCAAAATATTTTTGATGTTCCCGCATGACAGTAATGAGTATTTCCCGGGGGAGTTCAAGAAAATCTTCTTCAAATGTCCCTGCCACAGCAACCGGATACTCCACCAGGTTGTTGACAGTATCCACAAGCGCACCATCGGTTAACACTTTGCCACCAAGATCCTTTGCAATCGTTTCGATTTCATCCTCAACCCTTTCCCGCCGTTCCTTTCCATCTACCAAAACGAATGCCTTGCGCAATTGTTGAACATATGTGCCGGGATGAGAAACCTTGATTCGGGATGGATGCATGAAACTGTGCCCATAAGCATACCTGTTACTCTTAATACCTGCCATAACAAATGGAACTATCTGACCCCCGAGGAGTGCAAGGATCGAATGGATCGGTCTTGCGAATGAAACAGAGAGACTCCCCCACCGCATGGTTTTGGGAAAGGGCGTTGACAGAATGATTTCCGGCAAGATGGTCTGAAGAAGTGTACGGGTTGCCGATCCTTTTTCTGTTTTTTTAACAGACAAATAGAGGCCTCTGTCCGTCTTTTTAATTTTTAGGGCTTTTAATGAACTTCCTGTTTTTTCTGCAAATTTCTTTGCCGCCAGGGTGGGTTGACCGTTTTCATCGAACCCGATCCTTGCCGGAGGCCCGATGATCTCATCTGTTAAAGACCTTTGTCTATCCGCAACATTTTCGACAGTTACCGCAAGCCGTCTGGGGGTTCCAAATGTTCTTGCGACACCATGGTCAATGTGGGCATCGGTCATTTTTTGCAGCAAATGTGATGATAGCGCTTTTAGGGCGGGTGCGATGTAGCCAGCCGGTATCTCCTCTGTTCCTATTTCAAGCAACAGTGTTCTCATGTACACCTCTATCAAATATTACGAGTTTTTAGATAGCGGAAAACCCAATGTTTCTCTCTGTTCCAGATATTCTTCTGCACAGGCACGGGCCAGATTTCTGATCCGGGCGATATAGCCGGTTCTCTCTGTGACACTGATTGCACCGCGGGCATCCAGTAGGTTAAATGTATGCGAACATTTCAAACAGTATTCATACGCCGGCAGAACCATTGAGGCCTGTATCACCCGGGTAGCTTCCTTTTCATATGTATTAAAAAGAGCCAGAAGCATATCTACATCCGCCAGTTCAAAATTATAGGTTGATTGTTCCACTTCCTGCTTATGATGGATATCTCCGTAGGTAATGCTGTCGTTCCATTTCAAATCATAAACACTATCGATCCCCTGAAGATACATGGTTATTCGCTCCAGGCCATAGGTAAGTTCGACGGAAATTGGATGGAGCTCGATACTTCCGGCCAACTGAAAATACGTAAACTGTGTGATTTCCATACCGTCCAACCAAACCTCCCATCCCAGACCTGAAGCACCCAAAGTAGGAGATTCCCAGTCATCTTCAACAAACCGGATATCATGTTCTTCAGGATCGATACCGAGAACTTTGAGGCTTTGAAGAAAAAGCTTTTGAATATTGGGTGGAGAAGGTTTGAGGATCACCTGATATTGGTAGTAATGTTGAAGCCGGTTGGGATTTTCTCCATATCGGCCGTCGGTTGGTCGCCGGGACGGCTGAACATATGCAACGTTCCAGGGTTCAGGACCCAGCGATCTGAGAAAAGTTGCCGGGTGAAAGGTACCGGCGCCCACTTCCATATCATAGGGTTGAACCAGAACGCACCCTTTACGCATCCAATACCTGTTCAGTGTCATTATCACTTCCTGAAAATTCATTTTTCTTTTCTTACCCCCTTTGAATCTATCTCGATCTGGAGCAGACGGGCATCTTTACTGGATCCAAGGATATTTTTCCAATCGTTTCTTAATCGGTCGATTTTAATCTTTTCCCCCAATGCCCAAAGGCACCCTCCCCCTCCTGCTCCGGTAAATCTAGCACCGCATTTACGTTCCAAGGCAACAACAACCAGTTTTTTCCCCATCTCGTCGAAGACCTCAGGGGTCATCCTTCGTCTCAACTCTGTCTCCCGGTTCATCGACACCAAAGCAGTCTCATAATTTCCATCAGAAAGGGAATTAACAAAAGTTTTGACACATTCTATAATTTCATGCCAATAATTCCTATGCTTCCCTGAGACAAACTGTCTGATCCACCGGCTGTTAATCTGTTTTGATTCATGGGGTATGCCACAGTATGCCAAAAGGAGATGCCGGGCAAAATCGATATGGAATTTTTTTTTTATGACAATCTTCCGCTTATAAAGGGATCCTTTTACCTCTCCGTGCCAAAACCACGCATTCACCCCACCATAAACAGCTGCGAGTTGATCCTGAAGACCGCAGGGTACGCCCGCTACGCTTTGTTCCACTGCATAGGCCAGCAACGCAATCTCTGACCG
>Ga0255058_10001479_pt1 | contig 13219 bp, 8 predicted proteins | sample Cases_109_9_MG_FD_188637 | JGI IMG/M metagenome (GOLD analysis project Ga0255058, IMG submission 188637) | Seawater microbial communities from Amundsen Gulf, Northwest Territories, Canada - Cases_109_9 | ecosystem: Environmental > Aquatic > Marine > Gulf | place: Canada: Northwest Territories... | reverse complement strand
TCGCGTGCCCGTGTTGATCCACCACTCGGGCCTCGGGCGTCCTCCGAAGGGTTGGATGTCCGGTGAGAAGTTGATCAGGTGCGTCTTGAATCCGGTTGGCGGTGCGTCGAGCACCACGCCGTCGATGTTGTATTGCGTGTTGTCCGCGGTTCGATTGCTATGGACGTTGAAGTGGCAGTTCTTGCATGTGGCTCGCGAGTCCTGGACACTGTCCACGAGGTGGAGTTCGTGAAGGTTGTCCCGTCCGTTGATATCGTCGTAGAAGTTGGTCGACGCAGGGGGCGAGTCGTCCACTCGGCGCGCCTCTACCAGCCTACGCGGATCGTGGCACAGGAAGCACAGTTCGAAGTCAAGGCGACTGTAGGACATCGGCCCCTCGGAGGCGATGTAGGTGGCCCGGTAGGCGGCGCGCCGGATCGCGGCATTCACCGAACCGTGGGGACCCTTGGGCGAGCTTGCGGATCCCGAGGCGGGACCGTTGATGTCGGAGGTGGCCTCGCTGTTGTGACAGTCAGTGCACTCGATCGTGGAGTTCATATCGAGACCAGCGAGCAGCGCGTTGGACAGATTCGCCGACTGGTTCTGGCCCGGCCCGGCCACCGGATGAAACGCACTGTTCGTGGTCTGGAAATCCAGACGCTTGTTCGTGGTCTCGGGCCGCTGGCTGTTGAACGTGTCGCCATGGCACTTGAAGCATAGCTCGTACTGCACGATCTCGACGTCGTTTCCCGTACCGGGTCCCACGGGGCTGCCGGTCAGATCCACGCCGGTGACCCCCGCGAGTTTGTTGTCGGGCCGCGCTCGGTGGGGGTTGTGACAGTCCACGCACTCGACGGACCGTCCCGCGGTCTGTTCCGGGTCCGAGACCGGGTGATGAAAGATATCGGCCCCGTTCGCACCCTTGCCGAACTCCCCGCGGATATCGGTCGCGGCGGGAGAGCCATCGTGACAGGTGAAACAGAGGTCCTCGGCGTCGGCCTGGTCGCCGTGGTCGTCCGTGGTGTCGTAGCGCTCGACCCACAGCCGGTCGTAGTCCTGTGCCGGGGTGGCGTCGTCGGGCCACCCGTGGGGCCAATGACAATTGACGCAGGCGCCACGTTTGTCGGCGGTGTGCGCCGGGAAGCTCGACCCGTACTGACCGCCCGGCCAGAGCAGACCCGTGGCCGGATCGAAGTGGGAGCCGGCGGCGCGGTCGGCCAGCGTGTGGCACTCGAAGCACAGGTCGCCGATCGAGGTTCGCAAGAGGTAGCCGTCGCCCAGAGCGCCGTTGGCCCCGCCGGAATCGGTGAAGTGAGGAGAGTGGCAACTCATGCAGCGAACTCGATTCTGGGCGTCGATCGGCAGCGAGGGCGGTTGTTGAAACTCGCCACCTGGCACGACGACCCCCACAGGATGCGACCCGTCGGCAACCGACGTGACATCCCTCGCGGCATGGCACGTCGTGCACATCTGATTCACGTCGTTGGTTCGACGCTGGTAGTGCCTGCCCCAACCCGTCCCCGGGCCGTCGAACGGAGGAGCGACAGGGTCGAACGGCTGCAAGTCCTGCCGGTGTTGATCGTGGCAGACCGAACACACGACCTTGCCGTCGGCGACTCTGCTTGCCATGCGGCGCTCCTCGATGTCCGACGACACGGGATCCGGCAACCGGAGATCGGTGCGCACGAACAGGTTCCATCGATCTCCGAGAACGAAGTCGGGCGGCGTATCGCCCGGAAGGAACGTCAGCGTCAGCCCTGCGTTCAGTGCGACGTTCTCACCGGTGACGCCGGCCCCGCTCGTACCCGCGCCGTCAATCCAGCCGAAGGCGGCGGTGCCCGCATCGCCGCCGGTGGTGATGGTGATGGTGTAGGTGCGTTCGATCCGACCCGTAAACACCCCCCCGGATCTCACCGAGCCGGTCGAGGTGTTGGTAAGGTCCGGCTCGACGTGTCCCGAGGGACCGGAGTCGAACCGGTGCGAGGTGCCGGTGATGCCCGGCAGCGCCTGGTCGGCATCGACGAACGGCCGTGCGGCGGCTAACCCGCCCGGATTGTGACAGGTCATGCACAAGTTCGCGTTGCCCTCGACCGCGGTGATCGTCTGCCCCGGCGCGTGGTGTGGCATGTGACAGTTGAGACAGTCGATCGAGTTGTCAAAAGAATGCGGCGGATCGTTGTCGGCTGCCGTCGGGGCGGTGATCAGCAGCGCACAACCCACCAGAACCCGCGTCCCGAGGCCACGCCGGATCATGGCCGCCTCGGCTTGGCCAGCCGGCGAGGCGAAAAGAGTGCGCGGCACTTCTTGTGTACGACGTCGGGCGTCATGGAAATCGACTCCGGGGGCAGCGAGGAGTCGCCGGGCTGTTGCCACACTTCCGAAGATCCTGCCATGGTCTGAATGTGGATTCGATCGAGGCCCTCGATCTGCATCGCACCCAGCACCGCGGTAATGCGGACATAGGTCCTTTTCCTTCCCAGCGTGGGTGCCAGGGCCTCCGGGTCGAAGCTCACCCTCAGGTCGGGGACGGTGTCGCCATCGAAATCTCCCAGCGACGCCGAGCCCGGGATCGTGGGGACGCAGTTGGCCCGGATCGTGTGCGGCAGGATCTGATCGAGCCGTTGGCCCGGGACCTCGATGAATGCGACGATCTCGGTCACGTGGTCCAGGTCAAGGGGATCCGGCCGGATCTCGACGTCCGCCGGGATGACCGACTCGGGATCGGAGTAGTCGTCAACGCCGTAGACCTCCAACCTCGCACTCCCGGTGGAGGCCACGAACAGTCGTCCGAACGGATCGATCAACAGGTCTCCGGGGATCCGAAGCCGCCCGCGGCCGCCACCGATGTCTCCGACGTAGTCGATGAAGTGGCCAGTCCCGTCAAGAATCTGCACCCGTCCCTCGAAGACGTCGGTGACGTACAACCGACCCAGTCCGTCGCCCCAGACCCCCTGCGGCACGCTGAACGACCCGGCACCACCACCTCCGCTGCCGATGCACGACCGGTAGTTGCCGTTCAGGTCGAAGACCTGCAACCGAGCGTTGCCCTGATCCACGATGAACGCCCTCGACCGTGCCGGGTCGATGAAGATGCCCATCGGGGAGGCAAACTGCCCTTCGCCGCTGCCGCTGTTGCCCAGGGCCCGCATGAACTCGCCGTTGGGTCGATACACCTTGACGCGGTTGTGAGGCGTATCGGTGACCCAGACGTTACCGGTCCCCGGATCAACTGCGATGTCCCCGGCGAATCCGAACTCGCCCGGTCCCTGGCCGAGCCAGAACAGGAACCGCCAGTTCCTGGCGTAGGCGCCCACGCTGCCCTCGACGGCGTCTCCGACGAAGATCGTGCCGGCGTGGTACACGATCGCTAACGGGGAGCCCAGGTTCTCGACGATCGAGGCGATTCGACCACTGGGTTCCCGCACCACGATCCTGCCGGCCAGCGGATCGGAGACGTAGATGTTGCCGGCCGGGTCCGCTGCGAGACGAGCGGGTCCGCGGAAGGCGGCCCGGTAGCTGCGCAGTTCGTCGACCAACGGGGCCGGCAGGCTCGACGGCCCCGCGGCCGAGCACGACCCGGCGAGGGACGGTTCGCAGGCCGCCGCCACCAGCAGGATGGTGGTCGCGAGAACCGCGGCCAACCCACCGGTCTCACGAACGCTGCCGGCTCGGTGTTCCATGCGGCCTCTTCCGGTCACGGGAATCACGGCATCTCGCCGTCGCCGCGATTCGATGGTGCGTGCCCCGCGTCCTCTGGCGGATCGATCAACTCTCCGTCGTCCGGCACATCCGGTTCCCCGGCCGGGGCTCCCGACGAGCCGGGCAATCCCCCCGGCCAGCCCTCGGACGGCCCGGGCCGGCGAGGCTCGGCGATTCGGCCAGGGAAGAAGCGGCGGGAGATTCTCAGTGACGCGCTCGTGCCGTCCAGTTGGTCGGAGTCCCGGCTGCGCCGCCAGAGTTCGACGGACGAGATCAAACTGATCTTGCCCAAATTCCACCTCGCCTCCAGACCGAACCGCTTGAAGGTCTGATCCGCAGCCAGGTTGTCACGGGTGATCCGCGCGCTTGAATAGGCCCCGAGGTCCAGCGTTGCCAGCGGCCTCCAGCGAACGCTAGCCCTTCCGTCGTGGATTCGGACGCTGCGGGGTGAGGACTCGAAGTCGGTGGCGATCCGGACGGCATGAAGCGTGAGGGTCCAGGCCCGTCCGGGGCTGTAGGTCAGGCTCTGGGCGAACCGCAGGGAGTCGAAAACGAGCAATCGCGAGTCACGAGAGCGCCACTCGTTGTACGAGAAAAGCTTGAATCGCTTGCGGTTCACCCGAAAACGCACACCCGCAAGAAGATCCTTCCGATCCTCGAGCAGATCGTTGGGCAAGCCGGCGAGCTGCCGCTCACGGGTTTTGCGGTAGCCCGCGAACGGCACGACCCAGCCGTAGTCCAGCGACAGGTCGACGTTGGTGGTCAACGAGGAGAACTTTTCAAACGCCGGCACCAGGGCGCGGTAGTCGACCAGCAGCACCTGGCCGTCCTGGATCCTGCCTCCCGGAAGCGGAAGCATCTCGGTGAATTCGCCGTCGACCACGAACTCGTGATCGACGCCTTCTTCGTAGATCACGACGCCGAGCTCGTCGGTAACGACGATGCTCCCCGGAACGACACGGGGCCGCTCCAGTCGGGACGATACTCCGAACCTAGCGGTGTGACGCTCCTGGCTCACGAGCAGCTCGTCGTCGCCGTTCGGGTTGTCCCGCCGGTCATAGATCGCATTGACCGTACCGATCAGGTTTCCCCGGTGGGGCAGGCGTTTCCGATACTGGGAGCGCAGCCGGGCCTCGTCCAGCTCGGAGCGACCGATCTCCGACGTCAGGTTCAGCCTGCTTAGGCGGAGATCCGTCTCGAGGCTCTCCCAAAGCTGGTGATGGACCCACCCGGTTCCTCGCCACGACTCGCTGGCCCGGCCGGAGAAGCTGTCCAGGTTCCTCAGCTCGAACTGCAGACCGCTGGACAGCGAATCGCTGTGCCGGAGTCGAAGCTCCTCGCGCACGTCCAGCACGGACGAGCTCAATTCGCCGCTCCGATCGAAGTAGTGGACCGATGTTCGCAGCAGGACCAGGTTCGGGGCGAGAAGCTCCAGTTCGTGATTCATCGTGCCGGTCACGCTGTTGCTGGAGAAGTCCCGCGCGACGCGGTCCGACAGATCCTCGTGCTGGAGGAAGGTGTAGATCTCGTGACGGCGCCAGCGTCTCTGGAGAGTGTAGGTCAACCGATCCCGGGTTTGATCGATGCCCCGGACCGACAGCCCGAGATCGGAGGTGGATCGCGCTTGATAGCTGCGGTAGCTGAGGTGGCCCAGGGGCGACCCCGGCCCGGCACCGATCGACAGTCCGAGACTCGAATTGCGCAGCTCCCGACTCCCGGCGAACTCTACCGGGGTGACGTTGTCGGATTCGCTGGCCGAGACGGTGAACGTGTACGGTTTGCTGGGCAGCACGGTCAGAGCGAGATCGAACCCGCGGATGCGGCCGTTGCCCGAATCCGTCTGCCCGCCGCCGCTGGACTGTCGCGTCTGGTCGAAGCCGAGGGTCAGGCCGAAGTTCAGGGAGGCGAGCCGGGGATCGACGATGATTGCGGTATTGCGGAACCCGATCCTCTCCTCGAACACGCTCCTACTGAAGAGCGAGCGTTGATTGAACCCGGAGACGTGGTCTTGTCGGCGAAACATGAAGCCGAATTCAGTGAAACCGGTCCAGGGGCCCAGCGAGAACTGCCGGTTGCCTGCGGTGGCAAGCGAGCCGGGCCAGATCAGCGCCAGGCCGAGGACAACGGCACGCGCCTTATCGCTCGGCATGGCACTGAACGCAGGTGGTGAAGGCGACCTGCCAGGCGAGGTTGCCGTCGTGGCACGACGCGCAGAACTCTCCCCTGCGCATCGCGGTCATGGTGACAGGGTTCGCGCCGGCCTTCATCTTGAAGATCGATTCGTGGCAGGACGAGCACTTGAACCGGATGCGGTGGATCCCGTGCGGGAACATGGCCGGCGGGATGTCCTTGCCGGCCAGCAGGAACAACTCGTCCTCGGCCAGCTCGGCGGCGGTCGGTGGCTCGATCGCGCGGGCCCGGATCTCCATCTCCGTTTCGGGCGGAAACTCTTTGCGATCGAACGGGATGTCTCCGCGCACAGCGAACGGCTGCCTTGCCGTCCCACTCAGCGAGCCGACGTAACCGGTCAGCGCCCAGGCCGTCTCGGGCGGCAGCACCTCGCCGAAACCAGGCATCGGAGTTCCCGCAAGTCCGGTCATGATGACCCGGTACACGTCTGCGGGCGTCGATCCGCTCTTCAGCGGCCGCCCGCTGGCAAAGTTGAACGGCCGGATCGGTTCGCCCCTGTCATCCACGAGACTGTCTGCCGCAGGTCCATCGCCGCCACCGGTCTCGCCGTGGCACGAGTTGCACCCTGCCTGGCTGTACATCTCGCGCCCGGTCGCCAGCAACTCCTCGGTCATCTCGGGTGGCTCCGGTACGGTGATCGGCTCTCCCGGCTCCTCGTTGTCGAAACGATCCGTAAAGGTTTTGATGAAATGCACCAGGGCCCAGCGGTCCTCGGGGGGCAGCGCTTGCCACGCCGGCATCGAGGTCCCCGGCACACCTCGGGTGATGGTCCGGAACAGGTCCGTGTCCGTCGGTGGTGCCGTACCGATCGTCGTGCGGAACTTGTACTTTCCAGCCGTGAAGTCGCGAGGCCGCGTCTTCAACCATGGAGTCAAACGGCCATCGCCGTCGCCCTGCTCGCCGTGGCAGAATTCGCAGTAGGTCCCGTAGAGCTCCTGGCCGCGGGCCAGCAGGTCCCCCGAAGAGGGAAGGGGCACCTCGCGAGCCCGCGAGAGTTCGGCCTCGACGGTGGACTCGTCGCCGGGGGCCAGTCGCTCGTGACAACGCGCGCAGGCGATCTCGGGCTCGAAGGCGACCTTGCCATGACACTTGCCACAGGATTCTCCAGCGAAGATGCTGTCCATCTTCTCCGTGCGCATCGAACCGGCGTCGGGGTGGCAACTCGCGCACCCCAGCCACGTGGTGTGTGAGGCATGGGGGAAGCGAACCGAGAAGAACGGCCGCTGTTCCGGCACGAGGTCGATGTCCAGGCTCAGGACGGGCAGGTCCGGCTGCTCGCTGGCCACACGGGCCAGCGTATCCAGCGAGAACGGCAGGGCGGGCGGGCCGCCCGTGGGCGACAGGAGCCTGGGTGTGATCAGTCCGTCGTCCACCGCTTGCACCCAGTCCACGCCACCCGCGTAGTCCGTCGGCAGCGCCGCCAGCGCCGCCTTCCAGCCGCCGAGTGTCTCGATCGGGGCCACGGACTCGAGAGCCGGGAGGGGGGTCAGGGACCTGTCCGACGGGATGGCCGGCGGGGTGCGCCCCGGCGCTACCGGCTGCAGGACGACGGGCAGCTCGGGGGCGGGGGGCTCCGAGGTCTTTCCGGCGGCGGGATCAGCCGGGTCCGGCACTCCGTCGAAGAAGAACTTCAGCGTCTTGTGCCTGCTCGCCTGAGAGCAAGCGGCAAGGATCACGAGGCCGAGCGACAACAGCACGACCAAACTCGCCCTGGTGCACACCCGGCCCCTTTCTCGACCCGAGGACATTTTCTGTTTCTATTCGCGGGAGAATTCGAAGACGACCCGGGACTCCTGCCCGTCCACGACGGTGATCTCCTGGCTCTGCTCCCCGAGTTTCTCGTGCCATGTGGTCAGTTGGTGCGTGCCCGCGGGAACGTCTGAAAGTCGAAAACTTCCGGCGCCGTCGGTGACCGATGCGTGCGGGCTGTCCGTGACCATGATCCACCCGGTCATCCAGCCGTGGACGTCGCACTTCAGCCGTATCACCTCGGCATGCTTGAAGGTCAGCGGCATGCGTTTGACGAAACCGGGCTGGGCCTTATTGACCGCCGGGTTCTCCTTGGAGCGTGTATGGACGTTGTGCAGGATTCCGTCGCTGTTCAGGATCGCCACTTCCTCGCCGGGACGGACGATCACGACACGGGGAGCGAAGTCGCACCCCTTCTGATCGACGACCGGAGGTTCCGCGCTACTCTTCGCGCCCGTGAGGTCGGCGATCTGCACCACCGCCCACTGGATTCCCTGGTCGGGGCCGACGACCAGGTAGGCGGACTGCTTCTCGGTGCCGCAGATTTCGGTGTCCTGACTGATCGCCGCTTTCCGCGGCGTCGGCGGTTTGCCCAGGTATTTGACCGTGCCGACGACCGTGCCGGCCTGCGCCTGCGGATGGAGCAGTATCCCCAGTGACAGGAGCAACATGACCCACCGGGCCGTCGTTCCGCTCGGACGATTCGCTCCTTGCATTGGCACCGATCCTCCTCCTTGGTTTCCGACGCCACGCGTGTTGAGGACTAGCCTCTGTCGTGGCACTTCTGGCAGATGTAGGAAGCACCCGGGCCGCTGCCGGATCCGCCGAGCGTGCCCCGCAGCAGTGGCTGATCGAAGACCAGGCCCCGTTCGTTGTGAACGCCGTGACAAGACGTGCACTCGATCCCCGTGATCCCGGGCACGGCGCCGGCGGAAACGTTGCCGCCGTTGTCGTTGAACAGGCGAATGCCGAGAGCGGTGGGGTCCGGGTTGAAATCCGAGACGAAAACGTCGGCGCCGGTGGTTACCGTGTTGTAGGTGTTCGTCGTCGTCTGCTGGTACGGATAGGGAAACGCGACCGGGTGATTGCCGGTCATGCTCCCGGTGACGGGGTCGGCGATGTTGAAGACGTCCACGTCGTGGGTCGTGGTGTCGAGAGGAGAGCCCGTGAACGACTGCTGGTTGAACCAGGCGATGTCCCCGATGGCGACGGAGCCGTCGTGACAGCTCAGACAGAGCTTGGAGGGGCCTTTCCAGGTCGTGTCGATGGTCGGGTAGGGAGTGCCGCCCGCCGTGACCGCGCCGGCCTCCCAGCTGAAGGTGTTGGTCGAAAGGGTATGGTTCCACAGCAGGGGCTGCTGGAGCGCGCGGTGAGGCGTGTGACAGTACGTGCAACCCCCGGTGGTAACGCCCCCGCCGACGGCGACGCCCGAGAAATCGTGCGGGCTGCCGGTGAACCCGGCGCCGGGTGTGTAACTCTGCGCGAGCGCCGAGCCGACGCCGAGCAGCGCGGCAAGCCCGACCCCAGCAAGCCAGGGGCTCTTACCAATCATCATATTCTTCGTCTCCTTCCTGGTTGGAATCGGGCTCGGAGCCGATCGGGTGGCTGTCCTCTGCGGACGTGTTCACGAGCTCGTAGCGGCTGACCCGGTAGTTCAGATAGTCCGACACGTAGATTCGGTTGGAGCCGTCGATGGCGATCCCTGTGGGGTTCTTCAGCAGCCCCGGATGGGCTCCTCGACCGCCGAAGAACAGCATCACCTGACCCTGCTGGTTGAAGATCTGGACGTTCGACCAGCCGGAATCGACGACGTAGATGTTGCCGAAGCTATCGACGGCCACCCCCTTGGGCTTGTCGAACATTCCGTAGGCGTTACCGCGTTCGCCGATGTGCTTGACATGGTTACCCTGTGGGTCGAACACGTCGATCCTCGAGTTCAGCGTGCTGGTCACGTAGAGGTTGCCCTCGGCGTCCACGGCCACGAACGTCGGGAAGAACAGGCAGCCCTCGCAGTCGCCCTTGCCGTTGCCGACCCTGCGCAAGAGGTTGCTTTGCATGTCGAAGACCTTGACCGAATGCTCTTCGGATGCCTTCGTGGCGGGATCCGCGACGTACAGCACACCACGCTGGCGGTCGAGCGCGACGTCGGCGGGCCGGACCAAGGCCGGATGTTCGAAGACCCGGACGGGCTCGTGATCGCGGTTCAGCAACACCACCCTGCGCCGCGCTTGCTCCGAGACGTAGAGGTTCTCGTTCTCGTCCAGGGCCAGGCCGAACGGGCGAGCGAACGGGCGATTCGTACCGATCTGCGTCACGTTCTTGGTCTCGAAATCGAAGAGGAAGACGGTCTGTTGGCCGAAGTCCGCGACGTAGAACCGGTTGCCGTCGTCGGAGACCACGATGTCCATCGGCTCGTGAACGTGGGACCGCGGCGGCGGCGTGCCCGCGAAGAACGCCTTGAAGATCTCGCGGCGCGTGGGTTTCTTGCCCAGGTGGCGCTCGGTCGCATAGGTCTGCAGGAATTTGATCCTCGGCGTCAGAGGCGGTTCGGGCCACATGAGCTGGACGAGTTCGGGTCCCTCCTCGGTCATGCGTGCCTTGTCCGCGGCCTTGGACTTCCTTCCCCTGGCGGCCACACTCTCGGTGGACGCCACCAGGGTCACCGCCGCTACGAGAAGCGCCAGCACCGTGATCCGAGTCGAATCCGTAGCGCGCAACTTCCGACCTCCACAATTCGACCAGTTACGAACGAAGTGCAATGCACATGCCACAGGGCCCGGCGGTATCCGCTTGGGAATCGCTCGAAATGTGGGGGGGCCGCCGCTGAGGGGCCTGTGCAACTGCGCCGGGAAACGCACCGGCGTGGCGGGCCTGCGCTATTCCACCCTCCGCGCCGCCACAACCTCAGCCTCGTCGTCGATGGCGGGCCTGCAGGCCAACACATCGTCGCGACAATTACTATTATGTTCGAATATGCTCGAATCGTTGACCGGCTGCGACCTGCCTGAATCGGGGGATGCTTGAAGATGACCCACGCCACCTCGAGAAGCCGGGGATCGAGGTTCGGCGCGATGCTGGTGGCCCTGCTGCTGGTGGGCACCGTCACCGGAGTCTGGGCGCAGGACGAGTTCGACCCGCGGGTGGAGGTCGGACGCGAGCTGATCGCGTTCTTGGGTTGCCCTGGCTGCCACGCCGGCGTCGACCCATCCGTCCCCGGTCCGCCCAGCTGGGGTCCTGATCTGCGTCGCATTTCATCCAAGACGCGACGGAACTGGGCGCTCGAGTGGCTCATGGCTCCGCACGAGCGTCGGCGGGCGACCCTGCATCCGCGCTTCTTCACCGAGGCGGATCGATCCGAGGCGCGGAACATCGTCGCCTATCTGTGGGAAGCCTCCCTGCCGGTGACCTACCCGAAGCCCCCGGCCGGTGACGGGGCCGGCGGCGAGACCGTGTTCGAGTCCGTGGGTTGCACCGGGTGTCATTTTCGCGGGCCTGGCGCTGAGCGCGGGCACCGGCCTGACCACCGTCGCCACGGTCCCGACCTCGGCGATCTCGACGGCAAGGTCACCGCGGGCTGGCTCTTCGCCTGGCTCCGGAATCCGCGGCAGTACGCTCCGGGAACGCGGATGCCCGACCTACGACTGACTGCCGACGAGGCGGCCGATCTGACCGCTTTCCTGCTGGAAGGCCGCGCCCTCGAGCCAGGCAGTGCGGAGCCTCGACCGGCCGGCGGGGGCGGCGATGCCGAGGCCGGCCGCGCGGCGATTTCCGAGTACGGCTGCTACGGCTGCCACATCATCGCCGGCTTCGAGGATGCGGGCAAGTTCGCCGGGAGCTGGGATTCGGTAGAGGGCTTCACGGGCCACGACACGCCCGGGCTCCCCGACTTCGCGCTCTCCAGCGACGAAGCCGGCGCTATCCGGGCCGCCGCCGCCGCCGCGCCGGACACGGATGGCGGGGCACTGATCGCGGGGCGCCGGCTCGTCACACGGTTCAACTGCCGGGGATGCCACCTGATCGAGGGCGCCGGGCGTGCGATCAGGGCGACCATCGACAAGGAAGGCCTGCTGCCGCCGGACCTGAATGGGGAGGGCTCCAGGGTTCAGCCACGGTGGCTTGCCGCCTATCTTCACGATCCGGGCAGCGTGAGGCTGAGGTCCTGGCTATCCGTCCGCATGCCTACGTTCCCATTCAACGACGAGCAGGTCCGGACGGTCGTCGCTTACTTTCGGACCCTGGAGCGGGAAGAGATGCTCATCGCTCCGGACTCACCCCCTACGGCGAAGAGCATCGCCCTGGGTCGCGAGGCGTTCGACCTGATGCCGTGCTCCGGGTGCCATCCCACGGACCCGACAATCGTCATACCGGCCGGGCTCAGCGCGCGTTTCGGCCCCCCGCTGTTCCTGGCCCGGGCGCGACTGCGCTACGGGTGGATCGAATCGTGGATCCGGGAACCGCAGAGATGGACCCCCGGCACGGCGATGCCAAGCTTCTTCCTCGAGTCAGCTCCGGGGTTCTATCGCTCGCCGTTCGTGGGGGCGCTCGACTCACCGATGCTCGCCGAGCCCAAAGTCCGAATGCTGAAGCAGATGAGCGATGAGGAGGAACTCGAGGCGTTCCTCAACGACGGGGAAGCGGTGATCAAGGCCATCCGCGACTACGTCTGGAGCCTGGAAGAGAGGAACCCGGCGAAATAAGGGGCGATCAGAGCCCCAATTCGAAATCGACCGTGACGTCCACGTTCGGCTCGACGCGCACCTTCCGCTTCTGCTCGCCCAGCGTCTCGTGCCAGAGCAGCAGGTCGTACGTTCCTGGGGGCACGTCCGCGAGCCGGAACGATCCCTTCTCGTCGGTCACCGCATAGTAAGGGTGCTGTTGAATCACGATATTCGCGGTCATCCAGGGGTGGAGATCGCACCCGACCCGGACGATTTCGGGGTTCGAAAGCTTGTTCGTGAATCCCTCGATGAGGAGTTTCTCAACGAACTTCGGTTGCCCGACGTTGAACACGGGACCTTCCCCGAGGGTGCGGATGTTGTGCGCGATTCGGTCGGAGTTGAGGATTCGCAAGTCCGCACCGTCCGCCAGCAGTAGGACATGAGGCTCGAATCGGCAATCAGTCTGGCCGAGGGTGTACTCGCGCTCCTCCCAGGCCTTCCCCCGGGAAATTCCCGGGAGACGGACGACCGCGTTATGCAACCCTCCATCGTCGCCGACGACGATCGTCCGTGAGAGTTTGTATTCGCCGCAGGTTTGCTGCTCGATGATGACGGGGAGCTTCTCGCGGGCCGGCGGCGTCCCGACGAACGACACTCGGCCGACGATGTTGCCACCGTCCTTGACCGCGACCGTTTCGTAGGAGCCGGCCTGGACGGCTACCGCGGCGAAGAGTATGGACGCGGTGAGTAGAATCGATCGCATCCGCGGCCCCTCCTTATCGCTCAGCCCGTCGCATCATGATATTCTATCAGATGCCCCCGGGCCACATCGCACGGAAAGACTACTGCACGTAACCCAGGGATCGCAGTTGTTCGAGGGTCTCCTCGTCAGGTTCGGCAGCCTTGACGTCCTGACGCAATTCGATGTCGGCGGCGACGCGCGC
>Ga0255058_10001478_pt1 | contig 13225 bp, 11 predicted proteins | sample Cases_109_9_MG_FD_188637 | JGI IMG/M metagenome (GOLD analysis project Ga0255058, IMG submission 188637) | Seawater microbial communities from Amundsen Gulf, Northwest Territories, Canada - Cases_109_9 | ecosystem: Environmental > Aquatic > Marine > Gulf | place: Canada: Northwest Territories... | reverse complement strand
CGACTTTCGTGGTGTGACGGGCGGTGTGTACAAGGCCCGGGAACGTATTCACCGCGCCGTGCTGATGCGCGATTACTAGCGATTCCTCCTTCATGCAGGCGAATTGCAGCCTGCAATCTGAACTTAGGCCGGCTTTGTGGGATTAGCTCCCCCTCGCGGGTTTGCAGCCCTCTGTACCGGCCATTGTAGCACGTGTGTAGCCCAGGACGTAAGGGGCATGATGACTTGACGTCGTCCCCGCCTTCCTCCCCGTTGACCGGGGCAGTTCCCTCAGAGTGCCCGGCATAACCCGCTGGTAACAGAGGGTGAGGGTTGCGCTCGTTGCGGGACTTAACCCAACATCTCACGACACGAGCTGACGACAGCCATGCACCACCTGTGCCGGCTTCCCTTGCGGGATCCCTTCCCTTTCAGGTTGGTACTACCGGCATGTCAAGCCCTGGTAAGGTTCTTCGCGTTGCGTCGAATTAAACCACATGCTCCACCGCTTGTGCGGGCCCCCGTCAATTCCTTTGAGTTTCAACCTTGCGGCCGTACTCCCCAGGCGGGGCACTTAATGCGTTAACTGCGGCACGGAAGGGGTCAATACCTCCCACACCTAGTGCCCATCGTTTACGGCTGGGACTACCGGGGTATCTAATCCCGTTCGCTCCCCCAGCTTTCGCGCCTCAGCGTCAGTACCATTCCAGAGGGCCGCCTTCGCCACTGGTGTTCCTCCCGATATCTACGCATTTCACCGCTACACCGGGAATTCCACCCTCCTCTCCTGGACTCAAGCCAAGTAGTTTCCGATGCGGGCCCTCGGTTGAGCCGAGGAATTTCACACCGGACTTACCTGGCCGCCTACGCGCTCTTTACGCCCAGTAAATCCGAGCAACGCTTGCCCCCTACGTATTACCGCGGCTGCTGGCACGTAGTTAGCCGGGGCTTCCTCTGGCGGTACCGTCAACCCCAAGGATTATTCGTCCTCAGGGGATTCGTTCCGCCTGACAGGGGTTTACAACCCGAAGGCCTTCGTCCCCCACGCGGCGTCGCTGCGTCAGGCTTTCGCCCATTGCGCAAGATTCCCCACTGCTGCCTCCCGTAGGAGTCTGGGCCGTATCTCAGTCCCAGTGTGGCCGGTCACCCTCTCAGGCCGGCTACCGATCGTCGCCTTGGTGAGCCGTTACCTCACCAACTAGCTAATCGGACGCAGGTTCCTCCTCCAGCGAGAGCCCCTTGCGGGCGCCCCCTTTGCTCTTCTTGGGATGCCCCAAGAAGACATCATCCGGTATTAGCCCCCCTTTCGGAAGGTTATCCCAGACTAGAGGGTAGATAACCCACGCGTTACTCACCCGTTCGCCGCTTTACTCATCCCGTTGCCGGGACTTTCTCGCTCGACTTGCATGTGTTAGGCACGCCGCCAGCGTTCGCTCTGAGCCAGGATCAAACTCTCCAGATTGAACGGCTTTGCCCTTACGGGCAAATTCGACCGGTCCGATATACGGACCACCTGCCCGTAAGTCAGTAACGCGATATTTTGTTGTCAAAGAGCAAAGGGAAAACAAACCAGGCTGGAGTCTTACGAGGCCTAGATGAAATTCTCTCTATTAAAGTATGGGAAGCCTGGTGTCCCCTGTCAAGGGGGGTCCCTGGTGGGATCTCCCACCCGGAACAGACTTTATACCAACCCCTCCCTGCCTTGTCAAGCCCTTTTTTCCATTATTTATACCCTATTTTCTTAAAGCGCCGCTTCCCCACCCGGACCTTATACTTCCGGTCAGGCTCAGGCTTGAGCGCTTGGTTCACGTCGAGGACCCTTTCGTCATCCACCTCGACCGCTCCCTGCTGGATCAGGCGCCGCGCCTCGGAGTTCGAACTAGTCAGACCAGATGCTGTGAGGACCTGGGGAAGCAAGAAGATCCCGCTTGCAGAGGGAATCTCGAAAGTCTCAATCTCTGCCGGGTCCTGGCGGTCTCGAAAGACCCGATCAAACTCCTGCGCGGCCGCCTCCGCCACCTCTGGCGAGTGGTAGAGACTCACCAGGATCTTGCCCAGGTTCGCTTTCGCATCCCGCGGGTGGAGAGTCCCTTGCTCGAGGCCCTCTCGGATCTCGGCAAGCTCGGCAGAGGACAGGGGAGTGGTCAGCTCGTAGTACCGAAGGAGCAGGCTATCCGGGATCGACATCACCTGACCGAACATCTCCTTGGGGGGGTCTTCCAGGCCGATTGAGTTCCCTAAGCTTTTGGACATCTTCTGGACCCCGTCCAATCCTTCCAGGATCGGCAGCGTCATAATGACCTGGGGCTCCTGGCCAAAGTCCCTCTGGAGTTCCCGGCCGACAAGCAGATTGAATTTCTGATCGGTTCCACCCAACTCCACGTCCGCCTCGAGCACTACCGAGTCGTACCCTTGGATCAGAGGGTACAGAAATTCATGGATGCTGATGGGAAGCCCCTCGCGATACCGTTTCTGGAAGTCATCCCGTTCGAGCATGCGAGCGACCGTGTACCTCGACGCGAGACTTATCAACGCCTCACCTGACATCGCTCCCAGCCACTTGCTATTGAACTCGATCCGCGTCTTCACCGGGTCCAGGATCTTGAAGATCTGGCTCTTGTAGGTTTCGGCATTGCGCGCAACCTCCTCAGCCGTTAAAGGCTTGCGCGTGTCGGAGCGGCCCGATGGATCCCCGATCATTCCGGTAAAGTCACCGATTAAGAAAATAATCTCGTGGCCCAGCTCCTGGAACTGGCGAAGCTTGTAAAGAACCACGGTGTGGCCCAAGTGCAGATCTGGAGCCGTCGGATCCATCCCCAGTTTTACCCGCAAGGGACGTCCACGCTTCTCTAGCTTTCGGAGCAGCTCCTCCCGGCTGATCACTTCCACGGCCCGGGACGTGAGAACGGCCAGTTGTTCCCCCGGTGTCGCCTTGGCTGTCATGACCCACTCCTCATGGCTTTCCTCTCCCACCAGGCCCTTGCGCTCTGTTATAATACCTTCGAATCCCCTCCTTTCCAAGGGTGACAATGACATTGACACGCCGAGGTATGCTGAAAGGGTCCCTGTGGGCAGTTCTCCTGTTCTTCGTCATGGGAGCGGGAGTCGCCGGAGGGGTTGTGGCTGCCTACGTTCGAGACCTCCCACCCCTTGACATCCTCGAGGAGTACCAACCGAGCCTCGTCACCACCCTTTACGACGATCAGGGAAAGCCTTTCGCCTCCTTTTACGAACAGAGGCGTATCCTCGTCCCTTTGGACAAGATTCCCCGCTTCCTCCACGAGGCCATCATTGCGGTGGAGGATAGTCGATTCTATCAGCACTACGGACTCGATCCCGTCGGGATCACCCGGGCGCTCTGGACCAATCTCAACTGCCTCTGTCTGGCCGAGGGGGGGAGTACAATTACGCAACAACTGGCCAAGGTCCTCTTCTTCACCCCTAAGAAGAGCCTCGGCCGGAAGTTTAAAGAGGCCATGCTCGTCATGCGGATCGAGCGCGATCTCCCGAAGGACAGAATCTTGGAGCTCTATTTCAACCAGATCTATTTCGGGCATGGGGCCTACGGAATAGAGGCAGCGGCGCAAACCCATTTCAATAAGTTGGTTCGTGATTTGAACCTTGCCGAAGCTGCCATGCTGGCCGGCCTCCCCAGGGCACCGAACTCCTACTCCCCCATCCTCCATCCCGAACGGGCTCGGAGGCGGCGCCACCACGTATTGCAGCGCATGGTCCAAGAAAGATTCATCACGGCCGAGCAGGCTGAGGCCGCCACGAAACTCCCCTTCACCACTGCAACCTTCGCCAAGGGCAACAATCTCGCTCCCTATTTTGTCGAATACGTTCGTCAATATCTAGAGGACAAATTCGGAACCTACGCGGTGTACCACAGTGGGCTCCAGGTCTACACGACCATCAAGTTGAAAACGCAAGAGGCTGCGGCGCTGGCGTTGAGGAACGGACTCCAAAAGCTCAAAAAGCGGAAGCGTGTTCGACTGCAGACCTGGCTCTCCTTCGAAGAAGCACCCACCGAACCGCCGAAGGTGGGAGAAACCCTCGAGGCCACCGTGACGGGTGTGACCGATGACGTGCTTGAGTTACAGGCCGGCGAGTATCGAGGAGCGGTCCCCCTGAAGGAGTTCACCCGAGCGGGCCTGCCCGAGTTTCACACCAGGCTCCAACCGGGAGATCAGATTCCGGTCCGGGTGGTGAAGCGGGATGAGAATCGGATCGAGGTGGCCCTCGAACTCGAACCTGAAATCGAAGGGGCCTTCCTCGTTCTTGATCCCCGTGATGGAGCGATCAAGGCCATGGTGGGGGGGTACGACTTCCAGCGAAGCGAGTTCAATCGGGCGACCCAGGCCCGGCGGCAGCCCGGGTCAGCTTTCAAGCCCTTTGTCTATGCGACCGCCTTCGACATGGGCATGACACCGGCCAGTATCTTCGAGGATAGCCCGGTCAGCTACCCCATGGTCATCGAGGATGAGATATTCGAATGGACCCCCGAAAATTACGATCGGAAATTCCGAGGGCCCGTGACCCTGCGTCAGGGCTTGGAGAAATCGATCAACATCGTAGCCGTCAAGCTGATCGAACAGATGGGGGTAGAACCAGTCATCCAGATGGCCAGGCGTCTCGGGATCAAAAGTCACCTCCGCCCGGAGTTCGGTTTAGCACTGGGCGCCTCTGAAGTAAGTCTTCTTGAGATGGTCTCGGCCTATGGAATCTTCGCCACCGGTGGCCATCGGGCTGAACCCTATGCTATCAAGAAGATTCTGGATAGTAAGGGCGTAATATTGGAGGAATGGTTCGCGGAACCTCAGTTGGTTCTCAGGCCGGAGGTTGCTTTTGTCCTAACCCACGTCTTACAGGGGGTTGTGGAACGGGGGACGGGGAAGCAAGTGAAGGTACTGAAGAGGCCAATCGCCGCCAAAACAGGGACGACCGACAAGGCGAGTGATGTCTGGTTCATCGGCTACACTCCGAGTCTGGTGGCAGGGGTGTGGATTGGCTATGATATTAAACGCTCCCTGGGGCCGTACGCGACCAGCTCCCAGCTGGCCGTTCCTATTTGGATAGACTTCGCGCAGGCAACCCTGCAAGGGGCACCCCTCGAATATTTTCAGGTCCCGGAAGGGGTCGTCCCGATACTTGCAAATTACCGGACGGGAGATCCCACCACTCCTGACGATCCCGATGCGATCCAGGAGTACTTCATCCAAGGGACCGAACCACAGCCCACCCCGATCCCAGTATACCAACCTCTGGAGTTCGAAACTCGGCGCGACGAGCCCTCGCGTCCCACCAAAATTGCCCGGCCCACGAAGCCCTCACGAGAAAGGCCATCCCGCACAACGCCCCAGCCCACGACGATCCACCGGTCCCGATAATCCTTCACTGCCGGGACGACAAGAGAAAAATCATCCGGGGGGGATGTCTCGAGGATCGGGCTCCGCCTCCAAGATTTCCCTTGCCTGTTCTAGATCGCCCGCCTTTACAAAGATTTGATGTTTCGCGAGCGGTCCAATGGTATACCGTGCATTGACGGCGCACGGGTTCTCACGCTTGACCAGATACAGAATCCCGTAGGCCTCGAGCAGAGAGACGATAAAGTCAGCCTCGATGAAGCCTTCCGCATCGGCCAACAGGGCGAGGTCTTCGGTCACTCTATCACCTTCCGGAGATTACCGGTCTTGACATCGTAAATGAGACCGTGGACGGCAATATCTTGCGGGATGAAGGGTGATTCCCTGATCTTCTGGACCTGACGTTTGACGTTGCTCTCGAGGTCCCGAAAGCCAAAAAACTCCAGACCAACCGTGTCTTTTCCGGTCTCCATGGCGAGCTCCTTGCGGAGCTGGTCATCGTACAGACCCAAGAGACCACACCCCGTGTGGTTGATCACGAAAATCTCCCGTGTACCAAGGAAGCGGTACGAAAGGATCAGCGACCGGATCACGTCGTCAGTGACAATCCCTCCCGCGTTCCGGAGTATGTGCGCATCCCCCACCTTCAGCCCGAGGATTTCCTTGACGTAGATGCGACAATCCATGCAGGTCAACACCACTAATTGCTTCGCTGGATGCTTGTCCAGCTGAGGCCGCTCCCCGAAGGTCCCTGCAACCTCTTGATTGGCCCGCATGCAGTCTTCTAAGAGGCCCATTCCCCTCTCCACGGTTCACTTCTTTGGGGCATTCCTCGCCTTATAGGCCATCAGGGTGCTCTTGAGAAGCATGGCGACGGTGAGGGGTCCGACGCCGCCGGGGACCGGGGTGATGACAGACGCCTTGGGAGAGACCGAGGCAAAGTCCACATCTCCCACGAGCCTCCCCTCGACCCGGTTGATCCCCACGTCAATCACCACGGCTCCTTCCTTGACCATGTCTTCCCTCACGAGGCCAGGCTTTCCCGCGGCCACGATGAGAATATCAGCCTGCTGAGTATGTTGCGCGAGGGTCCGGGTCCATTCTTGGCAGACGGTGACGGTGGCCCGGCGCTCAAGGAGGAGAAAGGCCGTCGGCTTGCCCACGATTGTACTCCAGCCGACGATCACGGCATGTTTCCCCTCGACGACAACCCCGAATCGGTCGAGGACCTCCATGATCCCGAGTGGCGTGGACGCAACGAAAAAGGGATTGCCGGTGAGAAGCCCACCCAGGTTCGACGGGTGGAAGCCGTCCACATCCTTGGCGGGGTCCACGGCCTCCAGAATCGATCGCTCCCCGATGTGCAGAGGGAGGGGGAGCTGAACCAAGATTCCATCGATTGTCTCATCCTTATTGAGGCTATGAATGATATCGAGCAGTTCCTCGCGAGCGACGGTGGCGGGACGATGAATCTGCACCGATTTGATTCCCACCTCTTCGCACGCCTTCACCTTATTTCGCACATAGGTTACCGAGGCCGGATCCTCTCCCACCAGGATTACGGCCAAGCCTGGTCGTCGCCCCCTTTTCGCGGCAAGGGTTTGCGTCTCCGCCTGTACCTCACGGCGGATCGCTCCAGCGATTGCTTTTCCATCCACCACCTGGGCGGCCATCCGTCCCCCTACACCAAGCCGCCACCCTCTTCACGAAGCTGGAGACGGGTGATGGCTTTCGCTCTCCCGCTCTCCTCTTCCAGATCTAGGACAACAGCCGAGAGGACTGGGGTCCCCTTTGCCACCCGGAACTTCGTGGGGATCTGGGTCAGGAAGCGACCGATGACGTCAGAAAACTCCATCCCGATAACAGAATCGCTAGGCCCGGTCATCCCCACATCGGAGATAAAGGCGGTTCCACCGGGGAGGATCTGCTCGTCCGCGGTCTGGACGTGGGTGTGGGTTCCGATCACGGCTGAGACCCGACCGTCGACGAAGCGGGCAAAGGCCTGTTTCTCGGACGTGGCCTCGGCGTGAAAATCGATGAGGATCAGGTCAGTGGCCTGCTTGAGAAGGTCAATCTCGTGCTCTGCGACCTTAAAGGGGCAGTCAATGATCGGCATGAAGACCCGGCCCTGCACATTGATTACGCCGACTCGGGTCCCTTCTCGCTCCCAGAGTGTCACTCCAGAACCCGGGGCGTGCCCCGGATAGTTGGCGGGACGCAGGAGTCGCCGTTCGGTGGCGATGTAGATCTCGGCCTCTTTCTTATCCCAAATATGGTTACCCGAGGTCAAAAGATCGACACCGACCCGAAAGAGCTCCTCCGCCACCGAAGGGGTGATGCCGAAGCCGCCTGCCGCATTCTCGGCATTCGCAATGGTTAGGAAAGTCCCGTACTTCCTCTGAAGGCCCGGCAGGAGGGCGGTCACGACCTGCCGCCCCGGCTTTCCGACGATGTCGCCAATGAACAGGATGCGCATGGAGGCTCCGAGCGCGGAGTGCGGAAGGCTTTCTCTTCCCGCGGTAGTCGTCACCCCACGCTACTTGGCGTACTCGACGGCCCGGGTTTCTCGCATTACCGTGACCTTGATGTGGCCAGGGTACTGCAACTCCTCCTCGATCCGCTTGGCGATGTCCCGGGCCATCTGCTGGGCATCGGTATCGGAGACCTGGCCGCTTTCCACGATGATGCGAATCTCTCGTCCAGCCTGGATCGCGTAAGATTTGGAGACTCCATTAAAGGAATCAGCAATCTTCTCCAGCTTTTCCAGCCGCTTCACGTAGGACTCCAGGATCTCCCGGCGGGCCCCAGGTCGGGCAGCGGAAAGGGAATCCGCCGCCTGAAGGATTATGGCTTCGAGGCAGTTTGGCTCTTCATCCTCATGATGGGCGGCGATGGCATTGACGACATGGGCATGTTCGCCGTGCTTTCTTGCGAGCCCCGCGGCGATCTCGGTGTGCGTCCCTTCATGGTAGCCATCCACCGACTTGCCGACGTCATGGAGCAGCGCGGCCCGCTTGACCAGCGTAGGATCCACTCCCATCTCGGTGGCGATCATGGCCGACAGCTGAGCCACCTCCTTCGTGTGTTGCAGCTGGTTTTGGGAGTAGCTCGTACGGTACCGGAGGCGTCCGACCAGTCGGACCAGATCCGGATGAAGCCCCGTCACCCCCAGCTCCAAGGTAGCTTGCTCGCCCGCTTCCCGAATTTTCTCGTCGACTTCCTTTTTCACCTTTTCCACCACTTCTTCAATCCGGGCCGGGTGGATACGGCCATCGACAATGAGTCGCTCCATGGCGACCCGGGCTACTTCTCGACGGACCGAATCGAAACCTGAAAGGATGACCGCCTCCGGCGTATCGTCGACGATCACATCAATTCCGGTGACCTTCTCGAATGCCCGAATGTTTCGCCCCTCCCGGCCGATGATCCTCCCCTTCATGTCATCGCTCGGCAGGTCCACCACCGAGACGGTAGCCTCAGCGACAAAGTCGGAAGCACACCGATCGATGGCGATGGCCAAGATCTCTTTCGCCTTTCGGTCTGCCGTCTCCTTCGCATCATCCTCGATGCGCTTGACGGAGACCATCGCTTCCAGTCGGGCCTCGCTCTCCATATGCCGTACCAGAACCCGCTTGGCCTCTTCTGCGGTCATCCCCGAAATGCGTTCGAGGTTCTGTCGCTCTTCCACCAACAGCGCTTGGTACTTGTTTTCACTTTCCCGCAGCAATTGATCACGAAGACCCAGTTCCGACTCCTTTGAATTGATCTGCTGCTCCCGACGATCCAAGAGCTCGATTTTCCGCTCCTGTGACTCCTCCCGTTGAAGAATACGGCGTTCCGATACCTGCAGTTCGTTACGACGTTGCCGGGCCTCCTCGTCTAGGTCCGCCTTGGCCCGAAAGATCATATCCTTCGCCTCGAATTCTGCCTCTTTCCGCCTCCGCTCCGTATCTCTCACCGCATCCGCCACGCTGGTTCGCGCTCGCTCCTCGGCCTGCGCGATCCGGTGGCGTGCCAGGATGGTCCGGGCAACAAAGCCCACGGCAAAGGAGAGGATGGCGACACCGATCAGAACCAGCCAGATTGCTTCCGGTATCTCCACGGTTCTTTCACCTCCTCGGGGGTCCGGCCCTCGGACCCTCTTGGTTTTCCACTCGTATCATCCGGATATCGGTCAGCACCAGATCGATCGGGCCTCTGTGGGAAGAGGTTCGATCCCACGCTCAACCAAGGGGCACGTCTCCCCTTGGCGTCGCAAAAGAGGCCATGCTCCACGGTCAAAAGCTTCAGAGTTCAAGGGCCGCCGTGGAATCCGACGACTTCACTCCTGTCGACCGAGAGAGGCAAGCCCTTGCCTCCGCGCGTTCATCTCTGTACGCACAGCAACTTTTGAAGTTAGAGGTCGGGCCCTAGCCCGATAGGTGGGTAGAGAGGAGAAAGGGAACGGAACCGGAGACGGCGGCGGGCAAAGGGAATAATAAAAACCCCCCACCTCGGTGCCGTGTGATGGTTTCCTCGTGAACCTGCCCTTGCAGGTGGGCGCCCTGCATGCGCTTTAGGCTTCCCTTCGACGGGCTCAGGGTATACCCCTTTGCCAGGCTCGGGGCGTGCACACCACGCAAGTATAAGGGCTCCCGTTCATTCTCTGTTGGTTCAAGGAAACCAACCCCATCACGGACACGGCAGGGGGTTTCGTATGTCACTGCTCAGCCCCTCCTGTTGAGGGCTTCCGCTCGATCACGCTATCCAGTTCCGTTTCCAGTGCTTGGATCTTCGCCGCCGCCGCGGTCTTCTCCTTTTTCACCCACTCCTCCAACTTCAACAAGGCGTCCGCAATATTTAGGGAGGCAAGGACCGCTACCTGGACCGAAAGGGTGGCTGTCCCGCCTGCCACTTCGTGGATCTGTTGATCGACGAAATGGGCGACCCGTTTGGTATACGCCGCGTCTTCCCCGCCGAGCCCCCGCAAGGTGTACCGCTCGCCAAAAATCTCTACCTGTGTATGATCGCCCTTATCGGTCATCGCCGTTCTTGCAGCGCGGCCTCCACCCGCGAGACCTCTCCGAGCAGCTTATCCAACCGAACCCGAACCTCCTGCCGTTCGGCTTCGAGCCGCTCCACAGCCTTTTTCAACATGGTCTTCTCGTCGTGCGCCCGTCTGAGTTCCTCTTCCATACTGCTCACTTGCTTGCCCAAGGTTTCCTTCTCCGATTCGCACTGACGGAGCAAAGAAACCACTTCCCGAAGTTTCTTTTCCAGGTCTTGAAGTTTTTCCAGGATCATCGCAAGATGGCTCCCAGTTCCTTCTCTAACGTCTGCAGGATCTCTCCGTGAATCGTCGCCACTTCCCCATCGGTCAGGGTCCGATCCGGCGACCGGTACTGGATCGAAAATGCCAAGTTCTTTTTTCCTTCAGGGACCGGGTCCCCCTGATACACATCAAAGAGGCGCACCGCCTCGACGAGGGCCCTCCCAGTCCGGCGAATGATAGCCTCCACCTCTCCCGCCGGCATGCTTTCCGGCACAAGCACCGCCATGTCCCGCAAGACCGCCGGATACTTCGGCAGGAGATGGAAGGTTGGAGCCGGCCCCCGGTGCCGATCTAGGAGATCCAGATTGATCTCCATTCCGACGGCACCCGTGCCGAGACCGAAGCTTCGGAGCACCTCTGGATGCAGCTCGCCGATCCAGCCCAACACCTGTCGGTCCAGCTGAATCTCTGCCTGCCGGCCGGGGTGCAAGAAGGGGATTCTCTTTTCTGCCTTGAGATCAACGGGAAGCCCGAAGAGCCGCCCGATGGCCTCGAGGATCCCCTTTAGATCGTAGAAATCAACGCCACCCCACTCGGTACCCCACCACACGGGGAGCCGCTCACCAGCTGCCACAATCCCCGCTGCCAGACCTTCGGCGGGTTGCACTGCTCCAGGCTGGTCACGAAAGATCCGAGCGATTTCAAAGAGCCTGACCTCCCGAATCCCCCGGCTTTCGTTCAAAACCAGGTTCTCAAGGAGAGAGGGAAGGAGAAAACTCCGCAAGACTGCCTCCCCTCCCAGGGGATTTCGAATGCGCACGACAAGGCGCCGGAGGTCCGTTTCAGACAAGCGTAACTTATCAAAAGCCTCTTCGTGTGTAAAGCTAAAATTGACCGCTTCCTGGAAACCCCAAGCAGATAGAATCCGCCGCATCCGCGCCTCAATCCCCAGAAACGTGCTCGCCGCCGCCGATCGGACCTGGCCCAGAGGCAGCGTCGAAGGGATCTGATCGAAACCTCTCAGGCGCGCCACCTCCTCGACCAGGTCAATTTCACGGCTCAGATCCAGTCGGTGACTCGGAGGCGAGACGGAGAGCCCCTTTGCCTTGCGTCGCGTCACCCCACATTGGACTCGCCGAAGTATCTTCGTGACCTCCACCTGAGAGATGGAGATACCCAAAATCTGACGCATTCGCTCGGCTCGGAGCACGACAGGTACAGGTCTCGGCCGCTTGAACCGCAGGTCGAAACGACCCCGGGCCACGCGGCCTCCAGCGACCTCCGCAATAAGCCCGGCCACCCGGTCGAGCGCACGAACGATCCCCCCCGGATCTACTCCCCGCTCAAAGCGATAGGAGGAGTCGGTGGCAAGCCCCAATGTCTTTGCGGTCCGACGGACGCTCAATGGCTGAAAGAGGGCACTCTCCAGCAGGAGGTCCTGGGTGTTTTCTGTCACCTCTGTGGCAGCACCTCCCATCACCCCCGCAATGGCGATCGGTCTTACCGCATCGGCAATGACCAGCATCTCCGTGTCGAGGCGGCGCTCCACGCCGTCCAGCGTCACGATCCGCTCGCCTGCCTTCGCCTTTCGTACGACGATCCTTCCCTCTTCAAGCCTCGCATGATCGAAGGCATGAAGGGGCTGGCCCATCTCCAACAGGACATAGTTCGTGGCATCGACCACGTTATTGATCGGCCTGAGTCCCGAAAGTGCGATCCGTCGCCTTATCCAGAACGGAGAGGGACCGATAGTGACTCCCTGGATCACGCGGGCGGCATATCGGGGGCAGAGATCGCTCTCATCCACGGCAACCGAGGTGAGCTCTCGGATCGGTGCTCCGCCTTCTCGCGGCCTCGCCGCTTTGAGACGAAGCGTCGCCCCGGTCACCGCAGCCACTTCCCTCGCGATCCCCCAGTGAGACAGACAGTCTCCTCGATTGGGAGTGACGGCTACCTCGAGGATGTGGTCCTGCAGTTTCAAGGCCTGCGTGAGATTGACCCCAGGCGTTGTCCCGTCGTCCAGTATGAGAACACCGGTACTATCCTCCCCGAGGCCTAACTCCATTTCCGAGCTGAGCATTCCAACCGATCGCTCGCCATGGATGGTCGCTTCTTGGACATGCCTGCCGTCGGCAAGCCGGGCCCCCGGAAGGGCAACCGGAACCAGATTACCGACGGAGATGTTTTGGGCACCGCACACGATGGGGACGATCGGTCCTCCCAGATCGATCTGACACAGGCTAAGCCCATCCTTCTGCGGGTGAGGACGGATGTCCGCGATGCGGCCGACCACCACCTTTTCAGATTCAAAGGGGGGTTGAATCTCTTCAACCCCTTCGACCTCAAGGCCAGCCATAGTGAGGCGCTCGGCCAGCTCGCGCGGGCCCAAGCCGATCTTTACAAGATCCTGCAGCCAATTAAAGCTTACTTTCACCGCGTCAGACCTCCGTACGGTGCAGAAAATGGCATGTGGCAAGCCACCGTGTCAAGTTGATAGTAACGCATTCATGCTTGTACTTTTGACAAACTTCTCTTATGTTCAAAACGCTCACGAAGTGCCTGGGTCAAAAAGTGAAGGGGTGCGTCGACTGGAATCCGGCATGCGAACGCCATGGACCTCGAGGGGAAA
>Ga0255058_10001477_pt1 | contig 13226 bp, 10 predicted proteins | sample Cases_109_9_MG_FD_188637 | JGI IMG/M metagenome (GOLD analysis project Ga0255058, IMG submission 188637) | Seawater microbial communities from Amundsen Gulf, Northwest Territories, Canada - Cases_109_9 | ecosystem: Environmental > Aquatic > Marine > Gulf | place: Canada: Northwest Territories... | reverse complement strand
GTCTGTTTGTCCACATTCAGGTGGTGGTATCAGCCTGCTTCCCGGCGAAACGCAATATAACTAGCAGGGCGGCACCCATCAGCAGAAAGAAAATGGCGGCTGTGAAGTTGCGTCCGCTGGCAATGGCAACCGCTGATTCGATCTCACTCTGAAATATCAGGCGCTGTAGCCCACGAAACGCGAATAACACAACGAAGCCGTAAACAACCGGCACATTACTAAGTGGATCACGCGCAGCGAGTGCGGCCATGACGCCCAGTGCAAACATGAATGCTCCTATCGGTTTGACGATGTACAAAAACTCCGGCGTCCAGTTGACCTGCGCGCCGTAGTATTGGGCCATGAGCTGCGGAAATTCCGGTGAGACGTTGAGTCCCATGCCGACGATCAGGTGAAAAGCGGCGATAAACCAAAGCAAGATCTTCAGTACCCCCAGTGTATTAAATTTCATGAGTGCTTCTCCAGTTTTTGCCTCGGGATAGATGCATCCCCAGGATGATTACTACTCTTTGTGAGACTGAATGACATCGATGTAAGTCTTCAGCCCCGATACGCCGTGCTTGATTCGGTGCACGAGCAAATACAAACCGGTCGGCACAAGAATAATTGCAAGTCCGCCGACCACTGCGACCAGCCAATACAAATCACTTCTGTGTTCCAGTAGCAACACATTCTCGGCCGTCTTCACCATCGCTGCGTTACACGCGCCCATGCTGCCAAACAAGACGGGCGCGTAGTCTGTGACCGCCTCCTCCGCGGTGGCACCATCGGCCATTTTCTTCGTATAGATCGATATGAAGCCAGACTTTATCGCATAGGTCTCATACCACCAGTTCCAGAAACCGAAAACCGACGCGCCAAGGAACGCAGCCGTCAACACACTTGATACGCCAGTTTGCTCGACCGGGACCATCCGTAGACAAAGATAGGTCAGGAGTGCCGCCGCTGTCCCAAGCACAAATCCATGATGCGGTCGAAAGCCGCGTATCGTTGGACGTGTATTCATTTCCCAGAGTCGGAATTTCGTGATGCCGATGATGACGAAAATGTAGTAAGACACCACTGGTACGAATAGCACGAGTAAGGTTATGCCATGATCGTGATTAAAGCGTTCCCACCAGAGCCAGTACGCGAAAGGAAATAGCAATAAAGGAACGACAAATTGATAAATGTTGTAAAAATGCTTCATTACGCGTTTTCGCTCCATCGACGTTCCGGTGAACTGAACGGTGGCAATATGCTGTCTTGATGCCTGCCAAAAAACATGCCGTGCTTGGTCATGGTCTCCAGTGCATACAGTTTGTTATAGACGAGATATGTCCCGAGACGGTACGGAGAATTCAGATGTGTCTGAAAATCCCAGACGCGATTTAAAATCGAGCCAACTGAATTCCACCGTTTACGGCATCGAAAAACTGCCTCGGTGAGTTCGTCGGGAGTCATGTTCTTCGGTATAAACGCCGCTTGATTAAAGCGGTACTCGTGATGCAGCCACCATTTTCCGCCCCAAAGCAGGCGTCCCTCGGATTCAAGACGGTCATATAGAGGCGTGCTTGGATACGGCATCAGGATGTTGAACGCCGCGAAGCAGAACTTGTTTTCCTCGGCAAATTGCAGGGTTTCCTGAATCGATGCGACCGTGTCGTGGTCGTGGCCCAGCGTAAAGGCGGCCCATGTTTGCAAATGATGCTTCCTAAGGATCTTCACCTGCCGGTCGTAACGATCCCACCCTTTGAATTTCTTGCTGAGGTTGCACGCTTTTCGCATACCGCGGACGCTCGCCGGTACCACTGATTCGAAACCGACAACGAAACCCTGACAACCGCTTGCTTCGACAAGATCCATCAGCTCGTCATCTTCGGTCATATCCAACGACCCCTGAGAAACCCAGCGGATTTTCAGTGGTATTAATTCGCGCAACAGGGCCTTCGCGGCCTCATGATCGGAGACAAGATTGTCATCGATGAAGAAAATAAATTTTCTATCCTGGTCTGCCAGTTCAGCAATTACGTCTCTGACCGGCCGAACAATCTGCTTGCGCTTGAAGAACGTGCTTATCGCGCAAAAATCGCAGGCGAAGCGGCAGCCTCTACCGTACTGAAGCAGACTGATCGGCAGATAGCCTTTGCCTTTGAACAGATCCCGACGCGGCAGTACGCCGCCTGGTTGCGGATACTCCGTTTTTCCAGCATATAAGCGTTGCAATTTTCCGTCTCGAGCATCATTGACGACAATTGGCCAAATCGTCTCGGCGTCTCCGGTCACGATGGCATCTGCATGTTCGAGGCACTCATCGGGTACGAGTGTCGGCTGAAATCCACCCATGACAACGGGGACGCCGCGGCCGCGGTATTCTCTGGCGATCTCGTAGGCGCGGCGCGCGTTATAAAGTTCGACGGTTATCGCAGCAAGATCAGTCGGTTCATCAAAGGGAATGTCTTCCATACGATCGTCATAGAGCACACAATCGACGTCGCTTGGCGTATATGCCGCGACGACACCGAGTGTCAATGGCTCCATGCGCCCTTCATCGATATACGGACCGTTTTCAAGACGACCAATGTTTGGGCGAATGAACGTGATTTTCATGCCTGACCTTCTGCCAGTTGATCTTGTTTCGTGCTTCCGCCTAGGGTGCGATCTTGTTTCCTGTAAATCTCGCGTCGTGAGATCAGATTTGCAATCAAATAGATGCCGCTCCGGTATGGAGTCCGCAGGTTTGTGCGCAAATCCAACATACGCTTAAGAATTGAATAAACAGTGTTAAATTTTGTTCGCGCTGCAAAACAGCCTTCGGTCAGCTGATCGGCAGTCATGTTCTTGGGAAGTAACGTTGCATCGCCGTAGCTGAATTTCGGATCGAGCCACCAGCGATCATGCAAAAGTCGGCCTTCCTTCTTCATGCGGTCATATAAGGGCGCACCCGGCATTGGCGTTAGTGGGTTGAAGTTGGCGAGTAAGAATTTATTTTTGATCGCGAAATCTACGCTCGCGTCAAGTGAGTCGGCCGTATCGTTGTCGCACCCGAAAACGAAGGTACCGTATAACATGATTCCCGCATTTTTGAACACGTCAATAGCGTCATCGTACGATTGCCATTTGACATTCCAGCCTTTCTTGATTTCCTTGAGACTGGCCGGATCAAGTGACTCGAATCCGATCAGAGCGCTGATACAGCCGCTGCGCGCCATCAATTTGACGAGTTCGGAGTCTCTCGCGATGTCGATAGATACCTGGCAGGACCAGAAAATCTTCAGAGGCACGAGGGCTTCGAATAATTCTCGTGCTTTGTTTACGTCGACAAAAAGATTGTCATCGACTAGGAAAATATGCCGTCGTCCGGATCGTCGAATATCTTCGACGACGTCCTCGACCGGCCGCTGCCGGAGACTCCTTCCGTAGAACGCACGTATAGAGCAAAAGGAGCAATTGAATTTACAACCGCGGCTGTATTGTACGAGTCCCATCGGTGCGTATTTCTTGCCCTCGAAAATCGACCGGTCTGGCATGAGGCCGTCGAGCGGAAGAAATGTGGGGCTTTCATAGACCGGTTGCAGGGAGCCGTTCTGGGCATCGCGAAGCAACTGACCCCAAATTCCCTCTGCATCGCCTTTGACAACCGCGTCGGCGTGTTCCAGGGTCTCTTCGGGCAGAAAAGTAGGGTGATATCCGCCCATTACGACGGGCACGCCCCGGTGACGAAAGCGAGCCGCTATTTGATAGGCTCGCCGGGCGGTATAGGTCTCGACTGTGAGTGCGACAAGATCGGCGGGTTGATCGAACGGAATCGCTTCAAGGCGCTCGTCAAAAAACTTGACGTCTACGTCCGCCGGTGTCAACGATTTCAGGACAGCGAAACACAGCGGCTCCATCGCGTCCGAGGAACGATCATCGTACAAATTCGGTCGAATGAAAGTTATTCTCATTCTATTGCCATATCAGGTTCGATGGCCTATTTTGGCTTATCGGGTATACTCAATGATCGATGCCAATACTAAATCGAAATGCTAAAAATTGCATTGTTATCACCGAAGGGACCTCTCTACCGCCACCGTGGTGGCATCTTCCGCAAGTCCCTGCGCTATCCGCCGCTAACACTTCCAACACTCGCGTCACTCATACCCGGCGACATTGAACATGAATTGTCCTTGTTCGACGAAGGAATCGAGGACATACCCGACGATCTTGACGCCGATCTCATTGGCATCACGGTTATCACGGGTACCGCCAAGCGTTCATATGAGTTAGCGCGACGATTTCGGAACCGGGGAATCACGGTCATACTCGGCGGGCCCCATGTCACCCTGGTACCGGACGACGCGGCACCACATGCAGACGCAATCGCCGTTGGGTATGCAGAGGATACCTGGCCGCAACTTCTCCGCGACTTTGCGCAGGGAAATCTTCAAAAACGATACCTGCAGTCACCTGATCTGAGTCTCGCCGGCCGGCCGCGTCCGCGGCGGGATCTCTTGAACGGTGGACGTTATGCCAGGACACATGTCTTCGAGGCTACGCGCGGTTGCGTGCATCGTTGTGACTTCTGCGTGGTGCCATTCGCCTGGGGGCGAAAGCCATTCCAAAAGCCGGTTGCGGAGGTTATTGACGAAATCCGCTCGACCGGCGCCAGGCGCGCGATCTTCGTCGATCTCAACCTGATTGCCGACAAAGGCTATGCTGCTGAATTATTCGAGGCATTAATTCCCCTGCGAATTCAATGGGGTGGCCTCGTGACAAGCCTGCTTGCCCGTGACGAGGAGCTGCTGGATCTTTGCGCGCGTAGCGGCTGTATAGGGCTATTGGTGGGCTTCGAATCGATATCGCAACCCGCACTTAAGGAAATTCACAAAGGATTCAATTCTCCAGCGCACTATGCGGAATGGATTCAACGCTTTCACGACCATGGTATTGCCGTAAACGGCACTTTCGTTTTCGGTCTGGACCACGATACGAGCGATGTGTTCGAGGAAACGGCACAGTTCGTGATTGACACGGGAATTGACCTGCCTCGATTCGCAATTCTGACGCCGTTTCCGGGAACGGCCCTTTACGAGCGCCTCGATAAGGAAGGCCGGGTCCTGACAAAGGACTGGGAACTCTACGATGGCCAGCACGTAGTATTCCAGCCGGCACAGATGAGTGTCGGCGCGCTTGAGCAGGGAAACACGGAAGCATGGCGGCAAGTGTACAGTTATCGCTCTATTGCCAGGAGGATGCGGCAAACCCCGATCTCAAGCTTGCTCTATCTTGCTGCGAATTTCGGCTACAGATACTACGCAAGACATCTCGATCAGTTTTATACCTGTGACTGGCGGCTACTGCGGCCGGACCCTCCTCGACTGCAACCACAGAAAAGCCTGTGAACGGAAACGGCAAGAATATGCGCCTGACACTCATACACCCCTGCGTCGGACGCTGGGCGGGTGATCAGAAATACATTCGCAGTTGGCAAATGGAGCCGCTGGCACCGGCTGTCTTAGCCGGGCTGACGCCCGCGGATGTCGAAATCCGCTTTTACGATGACCGGCTCGAATCGATTCCATTCGACGACGCGACAGACCTTGTCGCCATCAGCATCGAGACCTACACGGCGAGACGCGCCTATCAAATTGCGACTGAGTATCGCCAGAGAGGTGTCCCTGTCGTATTCGGCGGATTCCACGCGACCCTTTGCCCTGAAGAAGCATCGCTTTATGCGGATTCCGTCATCATCGGAGAAGCGGAAGGTCAATGGGAATGTGTGATCGACGATGCGCGACATCATACTCTGCAGCGGTTTTATCGTCAGGCGACGAGGCCGGATCTTGCGCTGATGCGTCTGGATCGCAGTATCTACCGGGGCAAGCGTTATGTGCCGGTCACGCTGATCGAAGCGGGCCGCGGTTGTCACTTCCGATGCGAGTTCTGCGCGGTTCAAAGCTACTTCAATTCAACTCAGACAAGACGACCGATCGATCACATTCTGGATGAAGTGCAACAGACGAAAAGGCGAGGCAGCTTATATTTCTTTGTTGATGACAACATCACGTCCAATTTCGAAGAAGGCAAGGAATTGTATCGTCAGCTCGCGAAACATAAGATTCGATGGGTATCACAAGCCAGTATCAATGCTGCCCACGATGAAGAGTTCCTGGATTTGATTTCGCGCAGCGGCTGCGAGGGCCTGCTGATTGGTTTCGAGAGCCTCGATCGTGCAACGCTTCGCTTGATGAAGAAAAAATTCAATACGATGGGTGGTGGCTACGAGGTCGCCTTGGAAAAATTGCGCCGCTACAACATACGGCTATATTCGACATTCATTTTCGGTTATGACCATGACACGGAGAAGACATTCGAAGATACGGTTGAGTTTGCCAACCGGCACCGGTTTTACATGGCTGCTTTCAATCATTTGACGCCCTTCCCTGGAACTCCGTTGTACGAGCGACTGAAAGAGAAAGGGCGACTCCTGTACGATTCCTGGTGGTTGGACCCGTCATACTCGTACAATAAGATCCCGTTCAAGCCGGAGCTCCTCGAGCCCGAAGAGCTGCAGCAGCTTTGCATCAAGGCCCGGGCGAATTTTTATTCGGTGCCGAACATGCTGCGGCGCTTCGCCAACCCTGTGAATCGATCCAATGCGTTCATGGCCCGGCAATTCCCGCTCATCAACTTTATGATGCGACGGGAAGTGTATCAGCGTAACGATCTGCCGCTCGGTGATGAGGGCTGGTCCGGCCAGCTAGAGCCCGCATGCGGTCACGCCTGACTTCCGTGTAATCATGTCTGCGGGTTTGAGCTTCGAGGTTGCAACCGCAGCCACAGAACCACAGCTGCGCAAGCTGCTCAGAGACAACCCCGTATCCGGAGACATTCGTGTCTCTCTCGAGCGGGAACCGAATGCGTTTCAGGCCGCAAGCATCTCCGGCGATGAATTTCAATTGATGCTTGCCTTTGCTGATGAGAGACAACAACTCGTTGCTTCGGGAGCTCGATTCGAGATCGACGCATTTGTCAATGGCATTAGTCAGCGGATCGGATACTTTGCAGAGCTTCGCGCCGACGGTGGACTGAAGCAGCGCAGGACGCTGCTCTTGGAATCGTACAGAACCATGCGCGGCTACCACGAATCGGGCAACGTATCATTTTACTTGACGACGATCATCGCGGACAATTTTGCGGCACGACGACTTCTTGAGGCCGGCTTGTGCGACATGCCCACCTATCAGCCGCTGGAAACAATGGTCACGTTTACGATACCGACCAAATCGGCTGCCCGTGGTGGAAGGCTTGCCAGGCAGGTTGATGCTGGTACAGAGGAACTGCTGGCCGAAATCGTAGAGCTTCTGGCCCATTCGGGCCCTGACTACCAGTTTCAGCCAGTATGGTCCGAAAGCACCCTGCGGTCGAAGTCTCGATGCAGAGATCTTTCTCCGCAGGACTTTTATCTTTGCAGCGAGGGTGATCGATTGAAGGGCTGCCTTGCCCTTTGGGATCAGAGGGCTTTCAAACAAACCGTCATACGAGGCTACGCCAGGCGGCTCAGAACTGTCCGCCCTGTCTTCAATGTCGTCGCGCCTCTACTCAGACGACCACGTTTGCCTGCACCGGGTGCCTGTCTCGAAAGCGCATTCCTGTCACATGCAGCAGTCGCACCGGATGACCCAGACACGCTGGTCGCACTCATCCGCGAGGCATGTTGCCATGCGTTTGAGCAAGGTCTCGATTACGTCATGATTGCGTTTGCAGAAAGAAATCCACTGAGCGCAGTGATCCGCAAGCACTTTCCATGTCACAGCTACGTCAGCATGATCTATGTTGTCTACTGGGACGATGGTGCCGCGGAAGCCAGCGAGCTCGACGGCCGCCTGCCGCATCCCGAAATGGCGATTCTGTGAAGGGTAGTGTCGTCAAACGCGACGAGGTCGACGGGGAAGCTCAGATCGCGATGTACGAGTTATTTTCGAAGCAATTCGAGAATGTAAGCTTCGAGCAGTTCCTGGAGGATCTCGATCAAAAGAATTGGGTGCTATTGCTTCGTGGTGATAACGGTGTGCTGAGTGGATTCTCGAGCATGCATATCTATGATGTAACGGTCGATAATCGCAATCTCACGGTCGTCTATTCCGGGGATACGGTCGTTGACAGTGAATCCTGGAGCGACTCGGCGCTGAGCTACTACTGGATGGGAGCGATCGATTACCTGCGACGCTTGCACGGCAAAGAGCGTCTGTACTGGTTCCTGCTCGTATCAGGTTTCCGAACCTATCGATTTCTTCCTGTCTACAGCCAATTCTATTTTCCCCGCTACGATCAGTCTCCCACTGAGGACATTCAACGTATTATGGATGTAATAGCGAGCAAGCGATTTGGAGACAGGTACGACGCGCAGACAGGAATTGTTCGTCTCGGTGTTCCGGCGATTCTCAAAGATGGATACCGGGGTATTCCCGAGAACCGCTTGCAAGATCCTCACATCGCTTTTTTTGCGGCCAAGAATCCGGGCCATGAGAAAGGCGATGAACTCGTATGCTTTGCGGAGTTGTCCGAAGACAAGTTCACACGCCTAGGGCGCCGAATGTTGAAGAAAGGTCGCAAACTGTTTCCTGGACGAACAGATCAATGAATGTAGAAGCCACCCTGGCCAATGCCGCGTGGTTTACCGCCAGCATTCCGGAGTGGCTCCGTTATCGGCAAGCGGCTTCGAGCGTGGAAGAAACGCAGAATCAGTTGCTGGCGCACTACCTGCGACAAAACGCGGTCACGGAATTCGGCAGGGCGCATGACTTCGAACGGATTCATGACTGGAGAGAGTACGCGGAGCGCGTGCCGATACGGACCTACGACGACTTCCATCCCTGGATTGAACGCATCGCCATGGGATCACCAGGTGTTCTCACAGCAGAACGTGTCGACCTCCTGCAACCGTCAAGCGGATCGTCAGGCCCCGAGAAATGGGTGCCCTACACGAAAACTTTGCAGGCCGAATTTCGCAGAGCCGTGGCGGTATGGATGACACAAAACTTCATGAACGACCCGGGTCTAATGGGCGGTCGGGCATATTGGAGTCTGACACCGCAGTCGGCCCGAAAAGATACGTCGAAAAGCCAGGTACCGGTTGGTTTTGACGAAGATAGTGCTTACCTCGGGAGCATTGCGCAGCGCCTGATCGATATGACGCTCGTGACACGACCTGCGCTACAGCAAATCTCTGACATGGACCTGTTTTGGCGTGCGAGCTTGTTACTCCTGCTCAAGTGTAAGGACTTGCGATTGATATCCGCATGGCACCCCTCTTATATTATGCTTCTGTTACAACATCTGCGGTCCGGCTGGCGACATTTGCTCGCAGACCTTTATTCAGGCTTGACCCTGACGACGCCACACTTGCACATCGGTCCGGATCCCGAACGGGCAACTAAGCTTGAATCGGTCGACCCGAGCGATCCGAGTGATATCTGGCCGGAGTTGCGGCTGATCAGTTGCTGGGGTGACGGCCATGCAGGGGGATGCATCGATGAGGTCCAGTCATGTTTTCCCGAGGTAAAAATTCAGCCAAAAGGGCTTGTTGCGACAGAGGCATTTGCCACGCTGTCACTCGACGAATACAAGCCGCTTGCCATCCGAAGCCATTTCTTCGAATTCCTCGATGATGACGGAAAGATTCACCCGGCATGGGATCTGGATCGTGGCGTTGTTTACTCGCTGATCGTTACTACTGGTGGCGGCCTTTACCGTTACAGGATGCAGGACCGCGTAGAGATTACCGATTACTACCGGGAAGTTCCAAGCCTGCGGTTTCTGGGCAAGGAAGACAATATTTCCGATTTTTACGGAGAAAAACTTGCAGAGGCATTTGTGGCTTCTGTTCTCAGCGCGATTTTTGATCGTCACGGTCTGCTGCCCCAATTTGCAATGCTTGCGATGGATGAATCCGGTACGTCTCCAGGTTATGCGCTCTACGTACAGTGCAAGGATGCAATCCCTGTGCAAATGGGCGTGCACCTTGAGTCGGAACTCAGGCGAAATCCTCATTACGACTTGTGCATACGCCTCGGCCAATTGAGGCCTGTTCGTGTAGTGCCAATTGCGACCGAGGCATATGAGGTTTATTCACAAAGGATGATGGATCGGGGCATGCGGCTGGGAGACATCAAGCCAACGCCCCTGAGTCGTTTCGCCGATTGGTCGTGTCACTTTGCGGGGTCAGTTACCTGAGCGCAATGATCTTTCGAGAGTGGCGGCGGGAATCAGGCGGAGTACGGCCGGTAACACGACAAGGTCCGTCACAAGAGCCGCGATAGCGATCACCGCAACGATACCGCCAATCTGCCGGCTAGGAAGAAAACTCCCCATGACCAGAACGGCGAACCCGGCAGCAAGTAGAACGCTCGTAACCACCACAGGCCGGCCTACCTCGACGATAGTGTCCTTAATGGCGTGAGATATCTCATTGGTTTCTCTGATCCGGCGTTGAAAGGCTGTCATTAGATGAACGGTATCGTCGACGACAATACCCAGCGCGACAGCCGCGATCATTACCGTGCCCGGATTAAGGGCAATGTCAAATAAAGTCATTACGCCAAGTCCGATCACTATGGGCAGCAGGTTCGGAATCATGGCCAGCAAGCCGAGGAGAACTGACCTAAGAATCAGGATCATTAACAGTGACACCACGACAATTGCGAGTGAGAAGGTCTCAATCTGATTCTTGATGACATAGGATTGCATCTTCCCGGCTAACACGGCATTACCTGTCATCTGAACCTGCAGATCGGTGGCCGCAAACTCGGCCGATATGCGTCGTTCGACCTCGGGTGCCTGGTCAACAAATTCCTGCGCCCTGCCTAAACGCAGGCGCGCGGAAATTCTGGCCGTCGAGTAATCCGACGTCATCCATGGGGCGAGTTCACCATTACTCTCAAGCTCATCCAGTAAAAGGTCGGTCATGGTCGCTGAAGTCGGCAATGCATATCCGTTTACGTCGTCGCCTAGTGCAACACGAGACGATTCTTTCACAAGGTCTGCAATCGATGTCGCCCGGACGACAGTTGTGTTCGCGACCAGCCAGTCTTGGAATTCTTCCAATTGACGCAATGCCGCGGGTTTACCCAGGGCACCATCCGGCGCAGATACGAGAAACTCGAGTGAAAGACCGCCACCGAACGCATCATCAATTCGCTCAGTGTCAATGCGGATCGGGTCGTCATGTCGAATCCAGGACATCGGATCGAGGCCTGCTCCAACTCGCGTCGCCAGCCAGGTGAATGAGATTGCCGTGATCAGGGCGGTAAAAAGGATGATCTTGGTCCTGCCAAGCCCTATCGCGTATTGCTTGGCCAGTATCAGACCCACCCATCCGCCTGCCAGTGTGGCACGGCCGCGAGCAGCAGAGGGCGTCAGTACTAGGACAACGGGCAGGAATGACATACTGACGACAAAAGCTGCAAGTACGCCGGCGGCCGCTGTAACCCCGAATTCACGAACTGGTCCAAGATCACTCACTAACAGCGACAACAGGCCAAAAATCGTGGTGATAGTCGTAAAGAAACAAGGTGCAAGCAGCCGAGCGCAACTGTTTTCTATGGCCTCACGGTGAGCCTGTCCGCGTTGTAGATACCTACGATATCTGGCGATTACGTGAATCGAATCCGCCACACCCACGGCCAGAACCAATGGAATGAGAATTGCAGAGAGCATCGTCATTTGCCATCCGACCAGGCCCATGAGGCCGTAGCTCCAGGTGATGGCAATGGCAACGACCGTCAGCGGCAGCAAGGTCAGGATTACGCGGCGAAAAATACCGAAAGTAATCACAAAGATAACGAGAATCATCACTGGCACGAACGTCTTCATGTCGCTGGTGTTTCTGACCTGCCCAGCCGCGCCGAGTACGGGCCCGCCTGCTATTGCATAGCTAGCCGATACGCTTTCGATTTCCTTTTCCGCGATCGCCCGCAGATCAGTTACGAAATCCTGCTTCGCGTCGAATGCGTGACCGGCGCGCGAAAAATCAATCACAATCGCTGCGGCGCCTTCATCTTCAGACACCAGCGATCCAAATTGCAGCGGGCTGGCGACGACCAGGTCGCGAAACCCCGCATTCTCTATGCCGCCAGATCGTCGAACGATCCCTGAGTTCGTTACCGACCGCACACGCGCGACGTACTCGAGATCAGCAGCTGCAGTTGCTATTTGATCGATGGCACGGAGTACTGCCGGTTCGAAAATATTCCTGGCAAAGATGCCCACGATAACGATCTGGTCGGCCTTGAATGTCTCGGTGAATTTGTCGTAGACGGCCAGATTGGGATCATTCTCGAGAAACCAGGACTCAATTGAGTTGTCGAAGCGAACACGGGTCGCCAGGCCTGCTGCAACAATGGTAATAATCGTTATTACGGCAAGCACAAGCCATCGTCGTGCTATCAGCAGTTGAATAAGGCGCTCGGTCTTCAAATGGTCACCCCGAAACCCGTGCGAACCGGCGGCACCCGCGGGCCCGCGCAGACTATCACATCTCCTGCGGTCTTCATGGGCTACTTCTTTGACAAGTGCGGGAGTTTTGCGTGATTGAGTCCTGCAACGTTGTGCATTGTGGTGCAGGTTAGGCAACGGGCGCCCCAGCAGCTTTTCTTTTATAACAACAAGTTGCAGTTAAGTGATCTAACTACGAACCGAGCGGTCGGGAGTTCGCTCCGAGGAACGCGAAGCGCGACGACAGACGCCGCAGGCGAGGCAGCATAGCTGCCGTTCAATCTCTCCGGGCGCGCCAAAAACTGAAGGGCCCCTTTTTGGGGCCCTTTTGTTTTTGGGGCGTCTGGATGAAGATGAGGACTGCTGTTCGACAAAACGCGCCAGCGCTTTGGACGCACGAAGTGCGCCCCGCAGGGGTGAAGATCGCCCCAAGGCGATCTGAATCAATCTCTCCCGCAATATTCACGCAGATGTTCAACACGTTAATCTGATTGCTTGCAGAACGACCCGGTGACGAGCCAGGTTTTTTCTGTTGAATGCAGGAAATGTGTGGAACCTGAGTGGCCGCTTCTAGGCCCTGCCCCGGTTTAGTGGACACCTGAAAAAGGCGCGATAATGCGCTGGGAAGTGTCAGATGACGAAGAAGAAATACCGACGCTACAGTCCTGCGTTCAAACGTCACGCGAAATGGTACTGTTTGATAGTGAATAGGGAATGCCGTCAATGACAACTAGCCGCGACGTGGAAATTGCAGTGATTGGTGCGGGTTT
>Ga0255058_10001476_pt1 | contig 13230 bp, 14 predicted proteins | sample Cases_109_9_MG_FD_188637 | JGI IMG/M metagenome (GOLD analysis project Ga0255058, IMG submission 188637) | Seawater microbial communities from Amundsen Gulf, Northwest Territories, Canada - Cases_109_9 | ecosystem: Environmental > Aquatic > Marine > Gulf | place: Canada: Northwest Territories... | reverse complement strand
AGAAGATTGAAGATGGTGCGGATGCCGATCTCCCTTCTCGGTCCTGCAGCGTATTTCATTGCCCCGTGGAAAATAGGGGCGTAGAGAAATCCGATGCCGACCTCATTGATGCATCTCTCTACATCTGTACTTGTGAGATCCAGATCCACTCCCAGGTTCTCGATCACATCCGCACTTCCGCATATACTGGAGACAGCCCTGTTGCCGTGTTTTGCTACCTTTATGCCACCCCCTGCAGCGACAAACGCGGTCGTGGTGGAGACATTAAAAGTCCGGGTGCCGTCTCCTCCGGTCCCGACAATATCCAGGATGGTCTCATCTTCTATATTGATTTCATCCCGATCAATGTTGACAATATGATTATTGCCACATATTTTTGTGGCCTTTGCCCTCATTGCTCTGGCAGCGCCGGCAATTTCATCAACCGTCTCTCCCTTTAATCTCAAGGCTGTGATGAACGACCCAATCTGGGCCGGTGTGGCTGTTCCGGACATGATCTCATCCATGGCCTTTTCCATTTCAATCTCTGCGAGATCGTTACCTCGTACGACTTTTGAAATAAATTCCTTAATCATAATGTTATCCTCCCTGTATTGAAAAATTCCGTAAAAGATCCGGTCCCGATGAAGTCAAAATGGATTCAGGGTGAAACTGGACCCCCTCGACCCTGTATCTACAGTGCCTCAGGCCCATTATTTCTCCTTCCATTGTCCAGGCGCTGATCTCAAGACAATCGGGTAGTGAATCCTTTTCAACGATAAGTGAATGGTAGCGTACCGCCTCAAAGGGATTGGGCAAGTCCTTATAGATACAGCGGCCATCATGAAAGATCATAGAGGTCTTGCCGTGCATAATTCGATCAGCTCTAACCACCTTTCCGCCATAGACAGCGGCAATGGCTTGATGCCCGAGACATACGCCGAGAACCGGAATTTTTGGCCCTAGAGCATCGATAGCTTCAATTGAGACACCCGAGTCGGTGGGTGATCCAGGGCCGGGTGAAACCAGCAGTGCCGAAGGATTGACCGCCTCGATGCCTTGAATATCTATCTGGTCGTTTCGAAAAACATTTACCTTCTGATTCATCTGTTCCATCATCTGGGCCAGGTTGTAGGTAAAGGAATCATAGTTATCAATAAGCAGTATCATTCTCTTTCACCCTTTCTATGGTTTTGAACATGGCGCCGGCCTTTCTTAATGTCTCCTCATACTCATTTTCAGGAGATGAGTCTGCAACAATACCGGCTCCCACCTGAATTGAAAGCCTGTCTTTGATGATGGTAATTGTTCGGATAGTGATGCAAAAGTCCATGTTCCCGTTGAACCCGAAATAGCCGACAGCACCGGCATAGGGTCCTCTCGGGGAGGGTTCCAACTCACTGATAATCTCCATCGCACGGATCTTGGGCGCGCCGCTTACTGTTCCGGCCGGAAATGCTGACATAAACAGATCAAAACAGTCCATGTCCTGTTTCAAGATACCTTCAACCCTGGATACAATATGCATTACATGTGAATAGCGCTCTATTTCCATGAGTCTCGGTACCTTCACAGAACCTGGAACCGCCACCTTCCCGACATCGTTTCTTCCGAGGTCAACCAGCATGATATGTTCAGCGCGCTCCTTGGGATCAGCCAAAAGATCTTTTTCGAATGCCTGATCATCCTCAGGTGTTCCGCCCCTGGGTCTGGTACCGGCGATAGGACGAAGTTCGATCTTTCCATCCGTCGTTCGGGCCAGGATTTCCGGGGAAGCGCCGATCAGCTTAACATCACCGAAATTTAGATAAAACATATAAGGCGAAGGATTAACGCTCCTCAGGTTTCGGTAAAGGGCAAAGTGTTCGCCGGATGCAATTCCAGAAAATCTCTGCGAAAGGACTACCTGAATCACATCACCTGCAACGATGTAATCTTTGGCCTTTTGTACCGCCTTCTCAAAGTCCTCCCTGCAAAAATTGGATTTAAGGTCGGATAGCGAGAACGAATCGTCTTTCGAAAAAGAAGGGAGCGGGCCACGCAGTTCTTCAATGGTCTCCATGACCTCCTGACATGCCCGGTCGTAAATCGATTTCAGGTCCTCTTCGTTCCTAAGATAGGCAAAAGCAACCACCTTTATCATGTGGGTGAAATGATCGAAAATAATCAAATGGCGACAGGCGACAAAGATTGCCTCCGGAAGATCCCGATCTTGTGGCAAGGTTTCGGGAAGACGTTCCCATTTTCTTACCAGATCGTAATTAAAATATCCCACGAGCCCTCCCTGAAAAGGCGGAAATTCCTCAATGGTCACCGGTTTGAATTTTGCACTTAATTCCCTCAATACTTCCAAAGGATTGATGACCCCTTCTAATATCTCTAATTTGTCTTCCTCCCATATCTCCATATTCCTGTCCCGTGAAACAGCTTTTATATATGGCTTGTGGCCTATAAAACTGTAGCGACCCCACCTCTTTCCACCGTCGGCGCTCTCAAGGAGATAGGAATAGGAACTGTCTCTTAGCTTCAGATATGCCGAAACCGGTGTCTCCGTGTCAGCCAGGAATTCCCGGTAAACCGGTATCAGATTCCCTAGCTGTGCCATCTTCTTAAATTCTGAAAACGAAGGTTTGGTTTTCAATTTTTACCCCACAATAAAAAGGCCGTGAGACTTTTGGTCCCACGGCCTTAATAAATTAAACAAAAAAAACCGTGGGACCTTCTAGAGGTGCCCACGGTTTATCGGTTGTGTTGGTCTATTTTGGCAGGCTCGCCTCCAGATCAGAGTTAAGCCACCACCAATTGCCCAGTGAATTTTTCAAACTATTTTCCAATTTGTCACTCATGGAGGCGAACTTTAACAGGTGCGAATGGAGATGTCAAGGAAAAAATTTATTTATTTATTGAAACATGCAATCGGCGACTTCAAAACGTTCTCAGACCCACATAAAACTGCAGATTAGAGCTTCTATTCCTTACCCAAAATCTCCCCCAGCTTTTGTGACAATTCTTCTATACCGAACGGCTTTTGGATAAACCCGTCACAGCCCCGATCCAATATCTCTTTTGTCTGATTGTCTAAACTGTATCCGCTGGAAAGAAGCACTTTAATGGCCGGGTTGATTTTCTTCAACCGGTCGTAAGTCTCTCCTCCGTCCATTTCAGGCATGATCATATCCAAAATGACCAAATCGATCCTATCTTTGTTCTTCCTGTAAATTTCAATGGCTTCTCGGCCGCTTCCAGCGGCCAGAACGGTAAAGCCCAACTCCGGTATAATCATTTTCCCGACCTTTATAATCATCTCCTCATCGTCGATCAAAAGAATCGTTCCTTTACCCTCTGTCACTTCTTCAAAAGTCATCATGTCTCCTGATCACCCCCGAAAACGATGTACCGAAATTCGCTGGCTCGAAAGATTTGTTAGTTTATTCTTTTATTTTAGCAAGTTAGGTTTCTTATGTCAATATGACACAGGGGGTGTCATTTTGGCGTAGTTGAAGCAAGTTTTTCATGCTCGAAAAAGATCCTTAACCTGTCTTCGGGGAGAATGAACCACAGGGGTAGCGTGCCCTAGCCTGAACAACATTTGCACCGTTTGATCTTCTGGGACCTCAAGGTAATTTTTAAATTTCTGTTGTAAAAAAGCCATATCAGAATATTCCTGAAGTACTTGGCTCATGGGATGCATAGCAATGCCTGATTCAGTTGCTTTTAAATTAATCCGTTCATAGATTCTCCCAATCTTAACTTGATCGAGCCGGGTATTGGTCCTAGTAGTGAGCCATCCGAAAGCTACTGCGGTCTCTGATTGTTTTTTTGTTAGTTTCACAGTTTCTTCTCCAAAGGATGAATCTTCTGCTAATGCTGATTTTCTTGAGAGAAAGAATGTTTCTAATAGAAATTTCATGACCCCGGTTTTCCCTACCTGTGCAAGGCCAAATCCATCTTTATACTTTTCTACTTCATCGTCATTGAACCGGAACATGGTTATGGTCTCCCTATCCCGATTCTTATCAGAAGTTTCAATTCTCATCGCTTCTGACAACATTTCAGCCAATTTTGTTAGTTGTGTTGAACCAGTAGTAATCGCCAAAAAGTATTCGCCGGCATCCCGACCAACAACCTCTTTTATACTTATCAGCTGTTTCTGGGACAGCGGTTTATCTTCGTAAGCCCTCTTGTTGGATTCCCGTTCCAGTATATAATCGAACAAGGAATCCCTTTTGACCCAAGAATTTTTAACAAGATTTATGGTTGCCACCGGCTTTTTTTCCAAAACAGAATTGCTATACATACCCTGTGGAAAATATTCGACATCCGCTTGGTAGCCAAAGTGTCTGGCAGCTAAGTCCAGATTTTCCAAAAAAGTTCCCTGTCCAATATGAACCTGTCGATAGGGTGGGTCTGTTTCTGGTAGGAGGCGTTCTGAATCAACATATAAATCAAACCTGCCCGGACCTCTAAGCTCAATAATCCAGGGCTGTTTGTTATGAGGATTGGGTGCTAATATCGCATAGGATAGGACAAGAATACGAATATCTTTCTCATTTTTAGAAGGACCCTTCCAAGCTTCGAGGGCCTTTAAATTGTTTCCACCACATCCGTTAAAAATACTCGGAACAAGAATGACTCCCGAACCGGCGACCATTATCTTAATAAAATTTCTTCTTTTCATCCCTTCTCCTTATCATATGAATAGCTCAAGTTTCGCACCCTCAATGGGGCTTGGTACCGCATCTGGCGTTGCCTGATGCGGCTTTCCTTACAATATCAGGGACGGAACTTGAGTTCTCCATAAATCTCGCATCCAGGGAAGGTATATGAGAATCCATACCAACGGGTGAACAACTGAACCGGCCGAGTTCCATTAGAAAACTGAGCAAAGGGCACACTATCTGTTTTGTTTATTTGGACTTTAATCGGTTGCCCTGTCAGTTCGTCATCTATCCCCTCACCGATTTTGGCCATTGGATAGAAACGCTTTATCTCTCCCTCGATAACCCCTAAACCTATTTCCATTTCCGGCAATCTATTGTCCTTCTCACCCATAGTCTTTCTAAAACCTGGTGGGAATTTGCCTTTGGCAAAGGGAAAGCTCATGATCCAACTGGTCATCCTTGCAAAAAGCTCCTGTTTTGAACGTAAAAGAAGCAGAGTAGGGTATGTTTGAAGAGCAGCTTTGATGGTGGTGATCTGTATACCCCATAAATCCATTTTTTCTTTTAAGAGCGTTCCGTATAGAGCCTCTCCGGTAATGTGATCCCAATAGGTATGCGTTTCATCATCTATCAGCAATACAAGCCCGTTATAAAGTCCACCAGCACTGAAATGATATACTTTATCGTCGATGCAAGGGGTCAGACCGACTCCGCTATTGCAGACCACTCAGAAGGTCACCAGGTAAGGCTCACCGGCCAATTCTCCCTGTGCGACGTGATGATAGGCCATCTGATTCAAGATAAGCGCCCTTTGCTCACCTCCCCTTTCAAAGACAAGGAGTTGTTCTTTTGGATTTAGTCCGGTGCTCGCTAAAGATACTCCGGTTTTAGGAGTCCGAAATCGCGAAAACATATCCGGTCCCTTGAGCATCGCACGTTTTGCATCGAACGTCATGATTTATCCTCCTAATTAAAATTTGAACGATGTTTTTTCTGTATTATACGAAACCCTCTATTTTCTATTGTAGATTCCATATATTATGATATTCAAAATTGAATCAACAATGCTTGCCAATCCTCCCACAAATACAGCTCAGTCGAATATTTATAGCATACGATGAATTTTGGTATTTTACAATTTTTTAACTCAAGTTTCCCGCCCCCAATAGGGCGCGGTTCCGCATCTGGTGTGCCTGATGCGACTTCCCCTAAAACATCAGGTGCGAAACCTGAGTTATTAAGCTCCGCCCAAAACCCAATTTGAACGATATTTTGCCATTTTGGGAAAACAGCTCATATAAACAAAGCGTTAAGGAATAGCTTCTATCACATCGAGACAGACCTGATATCACGTTTTTAAGAGGGAAAGATCATCACACTGGGAGATTAAACAATGAAAAATTCACTCTGCCCTAAAATTTTGATCATTTTTGCCTGGATCTCCTTTTTTATGGCCACCGCACTCAGTGTTTGTCCACGGACGGAAGCTGGCAATAAAGAAGATGCGCAAAATCGGCCTAAAATCGGCCTGGTTTTGGGTGGGGGTGGTGCACGTGGTGCCGCACATGTGGGGGTTCTTAAGGTTCTTGAGGAATACAACGTACCGATTGATTATGTGGTCGGAACCAGTATGGGGTCTATTGTGGGTGGCTTATATGCAGCGGGGATGTCACCTCAAAAAATGGAAGCAATTTTTAATCTGGTGCCCTGGAATGATATGTTCTCTGATAGACCTCCGGAAGTGCTTTTACCATTTCGGCACAAAAAAGATAATCAACGGCTGATGGCGTTTGAGTTGGGTGTTAAGCATGGAAAGATTACTTTGCCCAAAGGATTTATACCCGGCCAGAAATTAGGGTTTTTGCTTAAAAAATTAACCTTGAATGTGGCGGATATCGACAATTTTGATGAATTGCCGATCCCGTTTCGAGCGGTTTCAGCGGATCTTGCCACCGGAGAAGCGGTTGTTCATGATCATGGAAGCCTTAACGAGGCAATGCGAGCCAGCATGTCCATCCCGGGCGTGTTTACACCCATCGAGATGGACGGTCGTATATTGATTGATGGCGGCATCGTAAACAATGTACCGATAGAGATTGCCAGACAGATCGGGGCTGATGTGATTATTGCAATTGATGTGGGAACTCCTTTGAGCAAAGTTGAAGATCTAAAAAACATGCTTGACGTCACCATGCAGATGATCGGCATCTTAACCAAAAAAAATGTCGATAATTCCATCGCCCAGTTGACTGAAAAAGATCTCTTCATAAGACCTGAGTTGGGTGATATCGGGTCGGCAAGTTTTGCGCGTACAACCGAGGCAATAAAGCTGGGGGAAAAGAAGGCGCGACAATTTGTCGATAAAATCAAACGATATGGCATTTCAAGTGCTGACTATAAAATGTATCTCGCACGTCAACGTGCCAAGGAGATGAAGCCGATTAAAATCAACTTTGTCAAAGTTAAGGAAACATCGAGGGTGCATCCGAAAAAAATTATCGGAAAGATAAAAACCAAGGCAGGGGAAAAGCTTGACACGGAGAAGCTTCAAAATGATTTAAATCGGGTGTATGCTATCGGCGACTTTGAGACGGTCGATTTTAAAATTGTCGGAAAGGAGGGCGAAAAGGGGCTTTTGATCGATGCAAAAGAGAAGGAATGGGGACCCAATTATTTACGATTTGGTATCAATCTATCATCTAATTTTACCGGCGACAGCGAATATACAATTCGTCCGGACTCGCGAGCAACAGAGCGAGAACCTCGAAGACGTTGAGCGTGCACATATCATAAGGGTGCTGGAAGAGTGTGGCTGGAGGGTTCGTGGAAAAGACGGCGCAGCCGAACGCCTGGGACTTAAACGAACGACCCTGCAGTCCCGAATGCAAAAACTCGGGATTCAACGGCCGACATCCTGAGGATTCTATGTGCCACAGCCATCAGCAGAGAATCAGCGCTATGGAGTAAAGGCATAGTCATTATAGGCCATCAAGGTTAATATCGTTGAAATCCTCACCCGCCTATAAAATACTTTGGGTAGGATTTTTAAGATGAATCTTGATCTGCTGACGTTGAGAGAAAAGAGCAATGAGACAAGAGAGAATGTAAAATCCGCAATAAATTTGTAATCGTAAAAACTCTTCTTACCGATCTTACTATTTCGGGGTATTACCAGGGCAATTCTCATACCGATTAAACCACCAATGAACATAGATTGATTCAAATATGCTGCACAATGTCACAGTCATATTTTGTAAATTTAAAAATAACCTTGCGGACTTCATCTGTCAATCACCATTCATAGAAGAAATAAGGAAATAGTCCAAGATACTGTTCTTAGTGCGGGACATCAAGAAACCTGCAACATTTTCGGTTCCTGGATGGATTGGAATCGGTGGAACTCGCCCTTGTTGTGCAGGTGACTGCGCATTGCCGCGAGTGCTAGCATCCGCTTCAAAGTGGGGCCACGCTAGAAAAATTATTGACTTTTATTTGGATCCAAGGCTACTGATATCTACGTTGTTTTTCCTATGATTGGGGTCATTCTCATATTCTGCCAGAAGAATCCCGAAAAGATCGCCACACAAAACGCCCTTGAACGCCGCCAACATGTGGCTCTTTTTCTTGGCAGTACCCATGCAGATGACGAGGACGAATTCACCGTTGGGCTGGATTATGAATATCTTTTTCATGAAATGTTGGGGGTAGGCTGCCTTATTGATCACGCGGGAGAAGACCTGGGTACTAGTTATCAGTTATCAGGCAAAACATCGAAAAGCAGGGGATGTCATCGATGCAAAATCTCCGGATTATGATTTCAAAGGGTATCGATTTTCTGAGAGTAGGCATGTGGCGAATCAGTCTCAAAACTGTTTCTGGAAAGAAATCCTTCTTTCTCAAGCAGTTGAGGGTTGTTGTGGTAGCGATACGCGGATTTGATGAGGACAAATGCCCGCTGAGAGCGTCGGCCCTGACGTTTTATACATTGCTGTCACTTGTACCGGTTGTTGCCATGGCCTTCGGTATTGCCAAGGGTTTTGGTTTTGAAAAACTCTTGCAAAAACAACTCTTTGAAAAATTTCCCGGCCAGGAAGAAGTAATTGGACAAGTTATTGGGTTCGCTCAATCATTGCTTGAAAACACCCAGGGAGGAGTGATTGCCGGTGTGGGTGTAGCGGTTTTATTCTGGACCGTTATCAAGGTATTGGGCCACATTGAACGCTCGTTCAATGATGTCTGGGAAATAAAGGAAGCTCGATCTTTTGGGAGAAAGTTTGGTGATTATCTGTCTATTATGCTTATCGCACCGATCCTGGTTATCACCTCCAGCAGTGTGACCGTATTTATAAGAACACAAATCGAACTTATCACCGAGAAAGTGGCCTTGTTGGGATTTTTCAGCCCATTTATTTTTTCTGCTCTCAAGCTATTCCCTTACCTGGTAATCTGGTTGCTTTTCACTTTTATCTACATCTTAATGCCGAACACAAAGGTTAACTTCCGGTCGGGCCTGTTGGCCGGTATTGTTGCGGGCACTGTTTTTCAGATTTCTCAGCATTTGTATATCGCCTTTCAGGTCGGTGTCGCTAAATATAATGCGATATACGGTAGTTTTGCGGCATTGCCGCTATTTCTGGTTTGGTTGCAGTTAAGCTGGCTGATCGTCCTTTTTGGGGCAGAAATTTCCTTCGCACATCAAAATGTTGATACCTACGAATTCGAATCAGATTGCAAAGGGATAAGTGCAAGCTTTAAAAAACTGCTCTCGCTTCATGTTGCTCATCTGCTGGTTAAACATTTTTCGACCGGGAAAAAGTCACTTACTGCGGAAGAGATTTCACAACATTTGGAAATCCCGATCAGACTGGTACGACAAATCCTTTATGAGCTTGTAGAAAGTGATACACTTGCTGAAACAAGGACGGGCGACGATAAAACCTTTTCCTATCAACCCGCACGGGATATCAATATATTAACTATAAAATACGTAATGGAGGCATTAGAAAAGAGGGGAGTTGATAATTTGCCTGTCGGCCGGACAAAAGAGTTACAGGTACTCTCAGATTCCTTGAAAGCCTTTGCAGATGTCATGGAAAAATCACCCGAAAATAGGCTCTTAAAAGATATTTAATGCCTGAAAATCAATAAGTTAGCATGTTGTTGGTAGAAAAGGATACCTATCGGGTACCTAAAAACATGATAGTCTGAAGAACGCCGTTCATGAAAAAAGAAAAACCATTCTTTTAGAATTATTGTATAAAAATTCGATTATTTGATACACTACACAGATCAAATACCCCTCATAAAAGAGGAGAAATAAATGGCAGAAAAAACACCGGAGGAAATCCTGAGAATTCTTGTTCGAAATAAAGATGAACTGGAAAATAGATTTAAAGTACGTCATCTGGCTCTTTTTGGGTCATACGCCCGTGGTGACCAACGGCCTGGCAGTGATGTGGACATTTTGGTTGACATTGATCCTTCGATTGGACTTGACTTTGTGACGCTGGCTGAGCAAATTGAACAATTGCTTGGGCTCTCGGTTGATCTAGTTTCGCTACGTTCAATAAAACCGAAAAAATTGGCATATATTAGGCAGGATTTAATTTATGTCTAAAAGAGAACTGTATCTTTTAATTGAAGATATATGGGAGTCTTTGGAGAAGATAGAGCGCTATACAGAAGGTATGACTTTAGATAATTTTCAAGATGATGACAAAACAACCGACGCGGTCGTAAGGAACTTTGAGATAATAGGAGAAGCCGCCGGTCGCTTGCCAAAAGATTTCATTAATCGTAATTTAGTGGTTTTGTCGCATGCTTTTCAAAAGAAGACTCAAAAAACACCTAAACAGGCTATCAAAATTGCTGAAGAAAGGAAAAAAGAATATTTCAGGAGGAAAAATAAATGAGTGATCTTCAAACATATATAAAAAAAAGAAAGTCTCGTGATCCTAAGTTTGCAAAGGGTTTTGATACGGGATATGAACAATTTAAGATTGGAGCGATTCTAAAAAAAGCGCGTGAAGAGGCCGGTTTTACACAGGAAGAGCTCGCTACAAAATTGAATACCAAAAAATCCGCTATTTCAAGAATTGAAAATCATGCAGAGGATATAAAACTATCTACTTTGGAAAAATTTGCTAATGCCCTTGGCAAAGAACTTCGTCTTGAGGTCACCTAACTACGCTGAAGAATCATCCATCTCCAAATCTTCCTTGTTACTACGACAGCGTCGACCCTCGCTCAGCCCTGAGTGTTTATACAGTTTTGAACCAATCGTCTTGTCTAACTGACCATGGTCAACGGAATCGACAAAATTTGGTCGAAATATGACAGCTCATGCATAGAATATCGGATTGTTGGGCTAGTTGACAAACTTCAGAAGTTCCGTTGGTCGACTGATTACCTCCACGGCACCGGATTCTCGCAACTCCCTTTCCGAGCGAAAACCCCACATCGCGCCGACTGGGAACATGTTGGCGTGAACGGCAGTTCTCATATCGACGTCACTGTCGCCGAGATAGAGAAACTCCTGGGGTGGAATATCCAAATACTTGACTATCTCTTGGGGGCCTGCAGGATCGGGTTTCATGGGAACTCCATCCCTCTGGCCCAGTATCATTGAAAATTTCCAGGCCGAGAGAAACTCCTGAATGCAGAGTTCAGCAAAATGCTGGGGTTTGTTTGTAAGCACAGCCATCTCAATGTTTTTTGCAGTAAGGGCATCCAGCAGTTCCGATACTCCATTGTATGGCTTGGTCTTAACATTCCAGCTGCAGTTGTACTCCTTTCGGAAAGCCTCCAAACAATCTGCTGTCAGCTCATCATTCCGCCTCTCCGGTGGCAGCGCGCGTGCCACAAGCATGGCAGGGCCGTTGCCGACGAAATAGCGAAATGCCTCCGTCGGGTGTGTGGGGAACCCCTTATCCAGCAAAACACGATTCAACGAGTCTGCAAGATCCTCCAAGGTATCAAGCAACGTTCCGTCTAAATCGAAAATGACAGCCTTATACTTCATGTGATATTTCTAATATTTTCCTTGTTTTGTCCAACATTGTTCATGCCAAGGCGTTACAGTAGACCTGATCCTGTGTAACCCCCTATCAACGTGTTCACTCCTTGCGAAGAAATTCGAGAACACGTTTTTCTAAATAAGCGTAGAACGGATTACTCCGCAACCGCAGCATGTCGCTATCCGGGATCTGCAGCAGGCCCCGTTCGCCGCGCAGAGCCATTTTGCCAAGATGCAGATCTGACTCGTTGCCGCCTGCATGCAGGCCGTAAAGGGAATCGCCCATGGGAAACGGCAGGGCGATATGTGACAGGGAGTACAGTCTTTCGGGCCACTTCAGCCCCAACGGCTCTTCCACGATATTATTGGACTGCGCTTCCTTGCGACGGACGACTACAAATTGGCTCTGCCGGCTCTCGTTGGTCACGAAGCTGTACCTGAAAGGCAAGATCGTGTCGGCCACCAAATCCGAAACCTGCATGAATGGTTCGCTGGTCATCATCTGCTCGATCCCGGTGTGGCGGTTGATGTCGAACAGCACCAGTTCGTGGTTACCAGGAGGCAGTTTTAAAAACAGACCGTCCACCACCGCACGGGTGGACACCGTTGCGTCCACCACCGACTGAAAGGCCAATATTGGTGGAAACCTGTCAAGCGCAGCGCCCGGCGCAAAGGACGTCAATTGTGACTGGATCCGGCTAGTCAGTCGATAAACCTGAGCACCGGCGTTCACCGCAAAGGAGCCATATTTAAAGGGGTCGTACTCGGGCAGGATGCTGTTCCAGGCCAACTTGTCAGCTCCCAACAGACGTCCTAAACGTGCTTGCCAGGATGCCAGGACCGCTATCGGCGTAACACCGATGGATGGCGAAACAAGCACCAATCGGTCAATCTTTGGCAGGTGCGGGTCTTTTAGCGTGGTAAGCGCATAGTGTACACCCAGGGCGCCGCCGGTGGAGTACCCGATAATGACCAGCGGCCGATCGTCGATCTTTTCATACAGGTGCCTTACAGCCAGCAACACTGCAGCAGCCATATCCTCCCAGGTCGCCCGCACCAGTCCCGTAGGTGCCGTTCCGTGGCCGGGCAGCCGCAGACCCACCACCCAGGCGCCCTCAGCATGCAGCTTGAGACCGATGGTGCGCAAACTGTAGGGAGAATCGGACATGCCGTGCACCAACAGCACCCCTGCAGTAGGACGGTCCGACGGCAGCTCGAAGGTTCGGTTCCAGTTGGTAGGCCAGCGCTTGGGATCAGACAAACTGTTTTTGGAAAAACGGTTGAGGCGGTGTCGATCCTCTGGCCTGAGCCGCACGTAAACCCGTTTTTCAAGTTGATCAAAGAGGCGGTCCTCCAGAGTAAGATAGTCCTTGAAGCTGTGCACCGGCGCATCTGCTGTGAACTCGGCATCGAGATCTGCCGTGTGCCAGACTTTTAGATCCGGCCGGCGTTCCATCAGCAGCACAAACACCGCCACTACGGCCACGAATCCGCCAAGAGAACCGTACCCGAGTAACCGGGCGGTAAATTTAGCAATGCTCCTTAATGCTGATCTTTCGAAAAGACCCATATCGT
>Ga0255058_10001475_pt1 | contig 13231 bp, 9 predicted proteins | sample Cases_109_9_MG_FD_188637 | JGI IMG/M metagenome (GOLD analysis project Ga0255058, IMG submission 188637) | Seawater microbial communities from Amundsen Gulf, Northwest Territories, Canada - Cases_109_9 | ecosystem: Environmental > Aquatic > Marine > Gulf | place: Canada: Northwest Territories... | reverse complement strand
CGCAAAAGAGCGGCCTTATTCTTTTGGCTGGTCGGGGTGAGAAGATTCGAACTTCCGGCCCCTGCCTCCCGAATACAATGCCACACCCGTTTGCAATCAAGAGCTTACAGAATAACACCAAATAAAACATTCACATAAGATGTTTTTTGATAACGATTGATCACGTTGCGTCACGTTAGATAACGTTCGCACTGTGGCAAAAGTGTGGCAGATTTTCTCACGTCGATCGCAACAAACACGCAGTTTTTTCTTGACGTACTTTTCGATCAACAATGTCCGAACAGAGTTTTTGCGCCCTACAGCGGCCGCCTACCGAGTGCGCAGCCATTCACAAGTCTTGGATCTTGCTGAGATTCAGGTTGTGAATTACGAATTCCCCACCACAGCTCCGATACCAAAAAGTTTGATGTTTGAGTCCGATTACTGGTCTATCAGTCACGTTCCCGGATGGCCCCCGGGTCTGCCAAGCATCTGCAAGAGCTGCGCTTTGCCGATGCCCAGCCCACCTCTTAGCACCGGCCAGAACGACGATCCGAACGCCTCCTTAACCACTTGCCTCGCCTTGGCCTTGTTGTGGAACGCTTCTGTCAGTTGGATTGGGTCGTTGAAATTATTGACGAAGGCATTGGCGATCTTCTGCTGGGGACTATCGTTCCCCGATTCGGCCGTGCTGCCATATTGCGCCACCAGCAAAATTTTTCCGGCGTCAGTGAGTGGTTCGAGCAGGGTGTTGTTGAATTTGTCGATGTAGTGGTGTCGATCCCAGAATCGATCGAACGACCTTCGCATCCAGTCTGCGTCGAACGGCCTGTCCTCATGCTCCACCACGCACTCGATCAGATTGCGCGTCATTTTGTTACCGTTGTTCGCTCCCATGCCCCCGATCGGATCCAGCGACTGAGCCGTATCGCCGAGCGCGATTACATTGCGACCCGATGGCAGTGTTCCGACTACGTTTCGAATCTGCGGCGTGAAGCTGCCGATCAGCCAGGAGTTCTCGTCGCAAAGTTTCGCGTCCCGCATCCACTCGTAGTCCCAGGGTGTCATTTCCTTGACCAGATCTTTGAAGCGCTCGAGCGTCTGATCGCCCGTTTTGCAGTCACGGAAACGATCCAGCGGACCGCCATCCTTTGCCTCGAATATCATGCTCCAGGATTGTTGACCCTTCATCGAGTACCAGGGCACCCAGAAACACTCTCCATACGGGGCAAAGAAATTGAATTTCACCGGCAGGAAGTGCGGGCAGTAATCGAGCTTCATGGGGATCCCGTGCACACACACCATGGACAGGAAGCGCTGGTACTTATCATAAGTGCTTCGAGCCTCGTCTCGCGCAAACAGGTCCTGAATATCTCCCCGTCCCGCAGCGACAATGCTCAGATCATTTTCGGCAGCGATCTCCTCGAGGCGGTCGATCGTCACGTTTTCGATCTCGACCCGGGCACCTTTTTCGATCAGCTCGCGCATCCAGGTTGCGCTCTGCAGCCGGACATCGATTGCCAGATAATAGTCATCGAGACGACCCTGGAGGGTCAAAAATACATTGCCCTTCTTCTGACAGAAGTGCAGGTGCACGCCGTCTCCGCGCGGCGCCACGTCGCCCCAGTGTTCAAGACCCAATTCACGTTCGAACTCGAGTGACATATGGAAACGGGCGGCAGTGCCGGTTGGCCTTGCCTTGGTCAGGAAGTCGTCCGCCGACTTGTCCGAGTACAGCGATACCTCGTAGCCCTTTTGATGGAGGGCATGGGCCGCAAGCAGGCCCGCCTGCCCAGCGCCAATGACTGCGACCTTCCTCACCGATTACTATCCGCGCTTACACGCCGAACCGGTATACGAGGCTCAGGCCCACCTGGCGCGGCCGGGCAAGGTTTGCCGTGATCCGGCCCTGGGTCAGCCCATTGGCGAAACCGGACGTGATGTATTTCTCGTCCGACAGGTTGGTGCCAAACAAAGCCGCTTCCCAATTGCCCTGCGGAGCAACGTAAGTCAAATACGCGTTGACCAAGTGATAGCCATCCTGCCTCAGTTCGGGGTAATTCAAGGCGTCTTTGAATACCTCTGACGTATAGGCCCAATCGACACGTGGGATCAGTTGCCCACCGCCGCCAAAAGCAGCGGTGTACTGGATGCCCACGTTAGTCGTCCACTCGGGAGCATTGACAAGTTTCGAATTCAGCGTGATCTCGCGCAGATCGGTGGTGAAATTCTGGCCGGGGTCCAGCCGCGTGTATTCCGCATCGAGATACCCGACACCGGCCTGGATCAGCCAGTTCGCGCCGGGCACCGCCGTCAGCTCGAGTTCGAAACCGGTGATCTCCGCCTCCGCGGCGTTGCGCGTGACTGGCGCAATGCCGTCATTGATCTCGATCTGCAGGTTTTCGTAATCGGTGAAGAACACCGCGCCATTGAGCCGGAGCCGTTCGTCGGCCCCCAGCCATTTGAACCCGAGTTCGTATACCTTGGCACTCTCCGGCTCGAATGACGGGACTTCTATCTTGGGTGGAAAGACCCGCTGCACGAACCCGCCGGATTTGAAGCCTTCCGAATAGGACAGGTAGGTCAGCAGGTCGTCGGTCCATTTGTAGGCCAGATTGACATGAGGCGTCCAGTCGTCGAACGATCTTTCCGCCGTCCCGCCCGGTACGAGCGGGAAACCGTTGCCATTGACGGGAGCCTGCGGCAAGCCGGTGGTCGGCGAAACATCCAGGCCCGGAATTAACCCGCCGACCGGTATGCCGGCTGCATTGGAAATCGGCAGGCAGCAATCCCGATTCGGGTCGCCCCCGACGATAAGATTAATCCACGGCAAGAATCCGGAAGATGGGTCATTTGCAACAGTTCCGTTCAGGAAACCCGGATCAATGACGCTTTGCAGTCGGGCACAAGTGATCGTGACATCCGCCCCCGTGGTCGGATCATACACCGTGGTTGCCGGCCCCTTGGGCAGCGAGAAACAAGTGTCCGGCACAATGAATTTCTTGGTCTCATCCGTATAACGCACACCCGCGGTAAGCGATAGCCTGTCCGTGAAGTCGAAGGTCAGCTGACCGAAGGCGGCTGTGCTTTCGTTGTCGACCTGAGCACCCGATAGAAATCGCGCGACCGTGAATTCCACATCGTCCAGGCCGGTCCCTTCTTCGGTGAAATAGTAGAAACCGACCAGCCAGTTCAGGCGGTCATTGATCGCGACGCCCGACAGCTGAAACTCCTGGGTGAATTGCTCGGTATCAAAATCGTTCACCAGGTCGCCGATCAGGACTTCGACGGCATCAATGTCCAATGCGGTGAACGCCTCCATCTCACGATAGCTGGTGATGGACTTGATCGTGGCCCCATTGAATTCATAGACCAGCGTCAGGTTCACGCCCCAGACATCGCTCTCCGAAGCCAGGGCGAGCGTGCTCGTATTGATCCAGGGGTCGTTCTGAATATTGATAATATCGCTCTGACCGGGCGGACAATTGAAGACAGGGTTAGGCGTTCCGCTGCCGCCGCAAATGACGGACTGGAGAAATCGCGGGTTTGGCACTACCGTCGGCGAACAGAACGGTGGGGGCATCGCGAACACCGGCAAGCAACCCTGTTCACCGAATGGAGCGATCGCCACCAGATTGTGCAGATCTACAAAACTTAACGGTACCAAAGCATCAGACGGTACAGTCCCGATCGGCGGAATAGGAATAGCAAAAGTCGCGCCATCGAACACCCCGACCAGCACATTCGGTACGCCGTTTTCCCGCTGCCGGGACCAGTCCGCGTTGAAATCCAGCCTGAATTTCGCGTTCGGCTCCCAGCCCAAGGCGAGGCGGGCGACGTCCTGATCGATGTCGCCGAGCTCCTCGCCACTCGGCGTGTTCGGTGCGGCGACGTAACCGTCCCGGTTAAATGTAGCGGCGGACAAACGGACAGCCAGGTTGTCCGTAATCGGAAAATTCACTCCGGCGCGCACGTCGAAGCGACTGTCCTCGCCGCCAGTGACTTTGATATCAGCCTGCAGTTCGTTGGCCGGCTTCGTGGACATCACATTAATCGCGCCGCCGATGGTATTGCGCCCGAACAGCGTGCCCTGGGGCCCACGCAACACTTCGATACGCTCGATATCGACCAGGTCCAGCACGCTGCCAATCGTCTGGGAGAGGTAGACGCCATCGAGGTATATGCCCACGCCGGGCTCGGTGGTCAAGGTAAAGTCGACCTGCCCGATACCGCGAATAAAGACCGAAGCGGACGAGTTTGCACCCGAAAATGTCGCGCCGGTGTCGAACATCAGGTTCGGTGTGGACGAGCCGATCCCACTCAGGCTATTGATCTGGCGCTGATTCAGCGATGCGCCGGTGAACGCGGTAATCGAGATCGGCGTGTCCTGCAGACTTTCCTCCCGTCTCCGGGCGGTCACGACGATTTCCTCCAGGACCGACGAGGCCATGGCGCCCGCTTCCTGGGCGTGAGCACTGGTTCCGGTAAGACCGATGAATGCGAGCACGGCGACGACGGTGAAATTTGACGAAATTCGAAACAGAAAAGACATAATTACCCCCTTTTTCGGATTAACCAATCTGGCCCTCTTCCGATAAAGAGCCTCCGCCGAACCGGGTAGCTTTGTTTGCTTTGTTGGGCTACTGGTGGAATCGGGAGGCACCCGGCAAAATCAGCATAGTGTAAATCCGCTTAAACAACAATTAATCACGGCGCCTGGCGGGCACTGAGGTCATCGAGCGAAAGCTGTTGCCATTGGCGCCGATGAATGCGTGCATTGGTCAATAATGCGCAGCATATTCAGAAAACAACAAACCTACCCGGGAGAACCCTATGTCGACGGCCGCCGAAAACTTGAAAAACATCAAGACGTGGGAACACTGGATCGCAGGCAGCCCTGCGCCATCGGATTCCGGGCACTATCTGGATGATCTGAACCCGGAGGACGATGAGCTATTCGCTCGTCTCGCGGCAGGCACGGCGCAGGACATCGACAAAGCCGTACAGGCGGCCCAGCAAGCCTTCACTTCCTATTCGAGATCGCTGGCCGCGGATCGGGAAGCCATTCTTTGCAAGACCGCGGAGTTGCTGGAACAGAACCGGCAGGAATTCGTCGATATTCTGATCGACGAAGTCGGTTCTCCCTTGGGCAAGGCGCAGTTCGAGGTGCAATACGCCATTGGCTGCCTGCGGGCCGCTGCCGGGGTCGCGCGCCAGGTGCGCGGCGATACCATCCCGCCGGATATGCCCGGCAAACTGAGTTTTAGCCTGCGACAGCCCCTGGGCGTCATCGCCAGCATTACCCCGTTCAATGTGCCCTTGCTGAAACACACGAAACTGAGCGCTACGCCGCTCGCGACCGGCAATACGGTGGTCATGCTGGCTTCTGAATTCGCCTCGGTCACTGCCTTGCGCCTGGCAGAACTGTACCAGGAAGCCGGATTGCCCGATGGCGTGTTCAACGTCATCACGGGTCTGGGCGCCGACATCGGCGACAGTCTGACCACGCACCCGCTGGTGCGCACCGTGATGTTCACCGGCTCCTGCCGCGTCGGCAAGCACATCGGTGCGCTGTGCGGCCAGAACATGAAGCGCGTGGTGCTGGAACTGGGGGGCAAGAATCCCCTGGTGGTCCTGAAGGACGCGAATATCGACGCCGCCGTGCAGGCGGCCGCCTTCGGCACGTTCTTTTTCCAGGGCCAGGCGTGCATGGCCTCCAGCCGCATCTATGTCGAACGGGACGTTCTGGATGAATTCGTCGGGAAATTCAAGAGCACTGCCGAGAGCCTGGGGATGGGCGATCTGCGTGATCCGAACACCTGGCTGGGCCCCATTATCAGCGAGCGCCAGCGCGAGCGGGTGCGCGGCCATATCGAGGATGCGAAAAGCAAGGGTGCGACACTGAGCACCGGTGGTCACTGGGTCGGTAACCGCTGCCAGCCCACAATCCTGACTGGCGTAAATGAAGAGATGGTCGTGTGCCGCGAGGAAACCTTTGGCCCGGTGACCTCGATCTACGCCGTGGACAGCGCAGACGAAGCGCTGGAGAAGGCCAACGATACCGAATTCGGCCTGAGCGCGGCCGTCTTTACCCAGGACATCGATAAGGCCCTGACGCTGGCCCAGTCCATCAATGCCGGAATGGTGCACATCAATGCGCCGACCCTGGCGGATGAACCCCACGTACCATTCGGTGGTACGGGCAGCAGTGGCTTCGGCCGTGAGGGCACGGATATCGACATCGATACCCTGACCGAGTGGAAATGGATCACGGTGCAACTGCCCGTCGCGGGCTGAACGAATCGCCGCCGGCCACCAGGGTGTGGCTGTGCGAACTACAGGAACGACGTTGAGTTCATTCCTGTCTTCCGCATCAGGCGCGGCGCTGCCCGCGTGGGGCCCGAAACATTTCCGAGTGACCGCGCCGGTGTTGTCCGTTCCCCAGGATTGGAACGCTCAGTCGTCACCTTGCATCTTCCACTCTTTCCAGATACCTCTTTCCTGCATCAGGCTGATCTGTTTCTTGGTCACCTGTTCCTTAAATTCGGCATGTTTCATCGGTTTGCGATCCAGATAAAGGTTCTTGGGGTAGATCTCTTTGTCATAGACCTGCTGATACATTTCGGTCTTTAGGTCTTTCATCCAATTGGTCCACTGCGACTTGGTGCGGTGGTGGCGCAGTGCCGCAATATCGATGGGTCCCGAGACCCAGGTGGAAACACCGCTATAAGCTTGTTTGCCGACGACCTGACCACGGTAATTCACGATCATGGATGCACCACCAAATGTATCGATGGGGGTCTCCGCATCCTGGTCGATGTAGTAAGTGCCCATATTGGGGGCAATCACAAACATGTTGTTGTCCAGCGCACGGGCCCGGTTTTGGATTTCAAAATAATCATTCGCCGCGGCGGGATGTGGAATGGCAGCACGGTATGCAACTTCGCAACCATTCATGGCCAGTGCGCGTGCATTCTCGGGATAGGATCCTTCGTTGGCCATCATGATCCCCAGTCGACCCAGCGGTGTGTCGACCACCGGCCAGAACGCATCAAGATTGTACCCATACTCTTCCACCCACCAATCGAAGACGTCATGCGGTGTCATGGAGTGCTCAACAGGCAGCAGCGTGACGGTCTTGTAATGCTGCAGAATGATGTCGCCTTCATCATTGAGAATAAAACCGATATTGAAGAACCGATCCTTGAACTTGGGGTGACGGGCCTTGGCCTGGGCAATGATATAAACACCATACTGTTTGGCCAATTCGCCTATTGCATCGGTTTCCGGGCCCGGGATATCGATCGCGCAGGTATTGGCATAATCCGCATGATCGGCATCCATGACCTCATCATTGAACCCCTGCAAGGCGCCCTCCGGTATGGCAATCAGTTTGACCGGGAAATCAATGTCCGATAACCAGCAGGCTGCTTTCAGCATGTGTTTATGGTGTTCAATGTTCTTGAATATTTCTTCCCGTTTGCGAATGCCCCACATGGTGGGGACCAGTCCCACGGCGTTATACGGCCCTATCATGATGTCTTGCTCCGGTGTTTGTGATCGGTCGTCGAGTACTTACGACGCTAACTATCGTCGGTCTCTTTGATATGTCAACTACAGGTAAGACGGTCCAACAACAGTACGGTTACCTATGCTAGGCTATTTTTCTGACCGCGCTGCCATTATAAGCACGAATAAATGGGGGGCTGACTGCTAGTGGGTATTCACAGCATCAGACAAGTGTAGCGAAATGCGAGCAATCAAGATCATCGGTGCCGGACAGTCCGGGCTACAACTCGGGGTCGGACTTCTTCGACACGGATATAACGTCACTCTGGTGACGAATCGCGGTCGCCAGGAGATCGAGAAAGGGCGCGTTCTATCGAGTCAGTGCATGTTCGATCTGGCGCTGCAGCACGAGCGGGAGCTGGAAATCAACTTCTGGGATGAGGGATGTCCGGCAATTGATGGCATTGGTCTTACCATTGTTGGCCCTGATGGATCAAAGGCGATCGACTGGGCTGCCCGTCTCGATGCCCCGGCCCAGTCGGTGGATCAGAGAGTGAAGATGCCGGCATGGATGAACGAGTTTGAGCGCCTCGGCGGCAATCTTCTCAACATGCACGCGGGTCTCGACGAACTCGAAGAACTCGCCAGCGACGCCGACCTCGTCGTGGTGGCCTCGGGCAAGGGAGATATCGGCAGCATCTTCGAGCGCGACGACGAGAAGTGTACGTTCGATGAACCAATGCGCGCGCTGGCGCTTACTTATGTGACAGATATGGTTCCGCGGCCGGAGTACTCGGCAGTTTGCTTTAACATTATTCCAACGGTCGGCGAGTATTTCGTTTTTCCGGCACTGACAACAACCGGACCTTGCGAGATCATGGTCTTCGAAGGCATTCCAGGCGGACCGATGGATTGCTGGACCGACGTGAAAACGCCGGAGCAACACTTGCAAAAGAGCAAACAGATTCTGGAGCAGTTGCTGCCCTGGGAGGCAGAACGTTGCCGTGACACTAGGTTAACCGATGACAATGGAATTCTGGCCGGTCGTTTCCCACCGACGATACACAAGCCGATCGGGCGCTTGCCGTCGGGCGCAATCGTTCTCGGCATGGCTGATACGGTCTGTCTCAACGACCCGATCACCGGTCAGGGGTCGAACAGCGCCAGCAAGTCGGCGGCGGTCTATCTGGATGCGATCCTGATAAGGGATTCCGATCCGTTTGACGAGGACTGGATGCAGCAGACATTCGACACTTACTGGGATGATGCCCGCCTTGTTACACAATGGACCAATAGCTTATTGCTGCCGCCCACCGAGAATATGCAAAAGCTGCTGGCGGCGGCGCAGACGCGACCGAAGCTTGCGAGTCGCATTTCCAATGCCTTTAGCGACCCCACCGAATATTTTCCCTGGTGGGAGGATCCCAAAGCGGCGGATCTTTTGATCGACGCAACCAGTTAGATAGAAAGGAGAAAACCATGGCGGATTTGACGAACAAGGTGGCCATTGTGAGCGGCGGCGCCACGATGATTGGCTGGACCGCGGCGCAGGCACTCAAAGACGGCGGCGCAAAAGTCGTCCTCGCCGATATTGCCACCGAGGAAGGCGAGCGCGTCTCGGCAGAACTGGGCGCCGATGTATTGTTCAAGAGCACCGACATTACCGATGACGAGCAAATCGATGCATGCATTGCGGCAACGGTCTCGGAGTTCGGCGGTATCGATTACCTGGTGAACGTTGCGTGTACATATCTCGATAATGGTATCGACTCGTCGCGTGATGACTGGCTGGCCGCCTTAAACGTCAACCTGGTGGGCGGCGCAATTTTCGTGCAAAAGGTTGTGCCTCATATGCGCAAGCGCGGTGGCGGCGCAATCGTCAACTTCGGTAGTATCAGCGGCAAAGTCGCACAACCAGGTCGTATGCTTTATTCGGTATCGAAGGCGGGAATCATCGGCATGACACGAAATCAGGCGCTGGGCCTTGCAGCCGATAATATTCGCGTTAATTCCGTTTCGCCCGGCTGGACCTGGTCGAACGTTATAAGGGATATCAGCGGAGACGATCGTGATCGAGCCGACAATGTTGCAGCACCATTACATCTGATCGGACGATTGGTAGAGCCCGGAGAAGTTGGTGCAGTCGTTGCCTATCTTTGCAGCGACGATGCGTCTGGAATTACGGGCACCGACATTGCTGTCGACGGAGGATATACAGCGCTGGGTCCGGAGCGGATGGAGGATCAGATCCCGAATCTCGCAGGGTAAGCCTTCACGAGAGTGCAATATGAGCGGCGAGCAACTCGACACACGCGCTTTCAGGGATGCGCTGGGCCATTTCGCGACCGGTGTCACGATTGTCACCACGCGCGACGAGAGTGGCGCGTTCATTGGCGTCACTGCGAACAGCTTCAACTCAGTTTCCATGGATCCGCCGATGGTTCTGTGGAGCCTGGACAAAGGAGCGCACAGCCTCAAGGCCTACGAGACCGCAGAACACTTTGTAGTGCACGTTCTGGCAGCCGATCAGGTCAGTCTGTCGAAGCGCTTCGCGACCAGTGGAAAGACTGATAAGTTTCGGGGTGTATCTTTTACCGAGGGCATTGGGGGCGCGCCCGTCCTCGATGGCTGCGCTGCCCATTTTCAATGCAGGAAGTCCTTTATCTACGAAGGTGGTGATCACGTGATCCTGGTTGGCGAAGTCGTGACATTCGAGGCGAGCGGCCGATCCAGCCTGGTTTTTCACAAAGGCTCATACGCGGTATCCCAACCGCATCCGGTGAGCGACGCTGAACAGACCCGACCAGACGATGGGCAAGGATTTGTCGGGGAGTATCTCGACTATCTGTTGACGCAGACCGCCGAACGATTCCGGTCGCAGTTTCAGGTGGTGGTCGACAAAGCGGGTGTCCATCAGTTCGAGTGGCGGATCCTCTGCTGCCTGGCAGAGGACAATGATGGCGTCACTTTCGATCGACTGAGTGACATGATTCTGGCCGAGAAAAACGAGTTGGGGCGTCTGCTTCGAGGCATGCAGGGGAAAGGCTGGATTACCAGCGGCGAAGATTTCACGACTGAGACCCGATACTGGATCATGAAGCAGGGCCTGGACAAGATTATTCCGCTGATTGCGGCGGCACGCGCACACGAATCAGATGCACTCGGCGAGTTTTCGGCGGAAGAGGCAAAACAGTTCAAAGATCACCTCAAGGGCCTGCTGCAGTGGGTGAACTCGGGTGAATACGAGCCCGCACATCTTGTCCCCGAGAACGCGAAGAACTGAGGGGTAACTGTAGTGAAGAACTTCGACTGTATTATCGTGGGCAGCGGAATCAATTCACTCGTGTGCGCGGCGATAATGGCGCGAAATGGCCGGAAGGTCTGCGTTCTGGAGCGAAACGACCGTTTAGGTGGCTGTATTCGTACCGATCAGGTGACGGTTCCCGGGTTCAATCACGACGTGCTGTCCACCGCCCATCCCCTTTTTGTAACCTCACCGGGCTATGCGGTATTGGCGGACGCATTGCACGGTAACGGACTCGAGTACACCAACAACGATAGTCCGACTGGTGTATTGCTGCGGGACGGTCGCTCACTGATTCTTACCACCTCGCGGGAAAAGAATGTGGAGGCATTCGAATCGCTCGCAACGGGAGACGGAGCGGCGTATCAAGAAAGCATGGCGCTAATAGAAAATAATGCGTCGTTGATTTTCGGTCTTCTCGGTGGCGAGTTGTGGAGTTTCGGCACGGGAAAACTCCTGTTGGCGGAGATTTGGCGGAACAACTTGCATACGACCGCAAGCTTTTTCGGGGAAGCGATGCAATCCTGCCGCACCTGGCTCGAGGGCAGTTTCGATTCTGATCTCGTGCAGGCCTTGCTGGCGCCCTGGATATTGCATACCGGATTGGGCACGGAAAGCTCATTTTCCGGTTTGATGGGGCGCCTGATTCCCTTTACGCTCGAACAGGTTGGCATGCCAGTGGTCAAGGGTGGTAGCTATAAACTGGTTGAGGCATTCGAAAAACACATCGTGGAGCACGGAGGCGAACTTCATCACAGCACAGAAGTATGCAAAATAATTACCGAAAATGGTAAGGCGACCGGCGTTGAAACAGCCAGCGGCAACATGTATCTCGCCAAACGCGCCGTAGTCTGCAATGTCACGCCGGGCCAGCTTTATCAGGATCTCCTGGATCCAAATGATGTCAGCGAAAAAGTCTTGCAACAGTCACGTTCTTATCGATACGGGCGTGGCGATATGCAGATCCACCTGGCATTGGAGGAGCCGCCCGAGTGGCCGACGCCCGAACTGCAACAGGTAACGATGATGCATCTCACGGGTGGACTTGATTCAATCTCAAAAGCAATTAACGAAGCAGATCGTGGCTTCTTGCCGGCATCGGCAACGATCGTCGTCGCCCAGCCGACGACCGTCGACCCCAGCCGCGCGCCGGATGGCAAGTGGATCCTGTGGATCCAACTGCAGGAGCTGCCCCGTATCCTCAAAGGGGATCAGCGAGGCGAGATTGCGATTCCTGCGGATGGCCAGTGGACCGAAACGGTGAGGGAACAATACGCTGATCGAATCGTCGATCGCCTGGCCGAACAGATTCCCAATCTGAAGCGTAGCATCGTCGGGCGCCGGGTATTCTCGCCGGCGGATCTCGAAACCATCAATGTCAATCTGGTGGGAGGCGACCCGTATTCGGGTGAATGCTCCATCGACCAGTTCATGTTCTGGCGACCGCTTCGCGCGGTCAGAGGCCACCGGACCCCAATCAAGAATTTGTATCACATAGGTGCGTCGACTCACCCCGGGCCCGGACTGGGCGGAGTTTCCGGCTATCTGGTGGCCAAGGCCCTGAGCTAGCAGTCAGCGATCTGTATTAGTCCCTCCGTATATTGCGCAGGGAATCCGGTATCTCGTCCGGTTCAAGACGTTCGGTGTAATCTTCATCTACAAAGGCATGAACGATCTTGCCTTCCCGACTGATCACATAGGTTGTAGGGCGCAAAAACTCCATCGGCGCGGCTAAGCAGCCCATTGGTATACATGATGCAATCCGCCGAGAACGGGTTTCGCGATGAGATGTTTGGCTGATTGTACCGGCGACTCCTTTATATGCGGACATGGCGCTATCTGGCCAAGACTTCGGTGGGGTCGCCATCGGTTGTAGTAGGCGATGAATTCAGCGAGCAATCGCTGTAGGTGCTGGTGGCTCAATATGAGCCTATGATCCAGACACTCGTTACGGATGGTGCGTACCCAACGTTCTGCGATCGCGTTAGCCTTGGGAGCTTTCACCGGAGTACGGATTTGCCTGATATGCAGGGATCCGACTCGTCGATTAAACGAAGCGCCAAAACAACCGTCACGGTCGTGAATCAGGTAGCGGGGCGGCTCTCTCGAAATCCCACAGGCTTCAACCATCTGTTGTGCTAGCCACTTTGATGTGGGATGTGCAGTGACCCGAGCATGCACCAATTCACGAGTACCATGGTGGATGACGAAGAATACATACACTGCTCGAAACCAAATAGTCTGAACCGTGAACAGATCACACGCCCAGATCTCGTTGGTGTGCTGACTTAGAAATTGTCGCCAGCCGGGGGAGGGCGTTCCACTGTATGGACGTCGCATGTATCTAGCGACAGTACGCGCACAAACCGTAAATCCAAGACGTGCCAATTCTGCCTGGATTCTGCGTTGTCCCCACAAGGGATTCTCCCGAGCCATGCG
>Ga0255058_10001474_pt1 | contig 13231 bp, 11 predicted proteins | sample Cases_109_9_MG_FD_188637 | JGI IMG/M metagenome (GOLD analysis project Ga0255058, IMG submission 188637) | Seawater microbial communities from Amundsen Gulf, Northwest Territories, Canada - Cases_109_9 | ecosystem: Environmental > Aquatic > Marine > Gulf | place: Canada: Northwest Territories... | reverse complement strand
GCAAATGAGCGAGGATTTTCGACGGCAATGTCGCCACCCATTGCCTGCAGAATGCTAATGACGCCCGTGCGGGTTGGGTTGACACCGACATTTTCAATGAAGATATCGGCATCCCTGGCCAGCAGCGCGGCCAACATGACAAATGCTGCCGACGACAGATCGCCAGGTACCTGAATCGGGCAGCCGCTCAGCGATTGCCCGCCTTGCAAGCCGATGCGGCCATCCTTTGATCGCACGTCGGCACCCATGCTGCGCAACATGCGTTCGGTGTGATCGCGAGTCGGCGCCGGCTCGACAACGCTTGTGCGGCCGCTTGCATGGAGGCCAGCGAGCAAGACGCAGGACTTCACCTGTGCGCTGGCGATGGGCAATGCATAATCAATACCGGTCAGCGTTTGACCGCCCGCAATTGCCAGCGGCGGCTTGTCATCGTGGCTGGTGATGCTGGCCCCCATCATCGCAAGCGGTGTGAGAACACGTCCCATCGGTCGTGCGCTCAGCGACTCATCGCCGCCCAAGGTACTGTCAAATGCCTGGCCCGCGAGCAATCCCGCCATGAGCCGCATCGCCGTGCCCGAATTGCCAAGATGCATCTCGCCGGCGGGCGCCTGCAAGCCATCGGCACCGACGCCATTGACAGTCAGCGTCGTCGCATCGTGCTGCGTGATGTCGACGCCCAATTGGCGCAGCGCCCGCAGAGTCGCAAGACAATCTTCGCCGGAGAGAAATCCGCTGATCTCGGTACGGCCGTTCGCGATGCTGCCGAGCATTAACGCGCGATGCGAGACCGACTTGTCTCCGGGCACGGCAACGGTCGCATCGCTCATGGTCGATGGCTGTATGCGAAAATCCATGGCGTAGCAGTTCGCCCGGCTCTCAGCCAACCGCCTTGGGATATGCGCCGAGCACCTTGAAAAGAGAACTGCGCGATTCAAGTTCGGCCAGCGCTTCCAACAGGGACGCATCGTCAGGATGTCCTTCGAGATCGATAAAGAACACATAGTCCCAGTTCTGGCGGCGCGACGGCCGCGACTCGATCCGTGTCATGCTGACACCATGATCGGCGAGCGGCTTGAGCAGATTGAACAGTACGCCTGAGCCACCCGCGGTATCACTGGTTGATACGAGCAAGGTCGTCTTGTCATTGCCGCTGGCCGCGAGCAGCTCCCGGCCAACGACGAGGAACCGCGTGGCATTGTCGGCACGGTCTTCGATATTGTTCACGAGCAGACTGAGATCATAGACATCGGCGGCAACGTCGGGACCGATAGCGGCCGTGCCTTGTTCATCGCGTGCGCGCCGCGCCCCGGCTGCGTTGCTCGACATGCCGATCAACTCGACGTGCGGCAAATTTTCCCGCAACCATCCCCGGCATTGCGCCAGCGACTGCTCGTGCGCGCAGATGCGGTCGATGTTTTCGAGGCCCTTTTCATTGCCCAGCAGGTGTTGCTCGATACGAAGTTCGATTTCGCCGCCGATCTTCAATGGCGACGTCAGGAACATGTCGAGTGTGTTGTTGACCGAGCCTTCGGTGGAGTTTTCGATTGGCACAACGCCAAAGTCGGCCGCTCCGCACTCAACTTCCTGAAAAATTTCGTCGATCGCGTGAAACGGCAGCGCACGTACCGAGTGCCCGAAATGTTTGAAGACGGCTGTTTGAGTGAACGTGCCTTCGGGCCCGAGGAAACCGATCTTCAGAGGTTCCTGCTGTGCCAGGCAGGCAGACATGATTTCGCGAAACAACCGCAGCATTTCTTCATTGCGCAGTGGTCCCTCATTGCGCTCGAGGACGCGTCGCAACACATCTGCCTCGCGCTCCGGCCGGTAATAATTGACCGCCCCGCCTAGCTCACCCTTGGATTCGCCGACCTCCTGGGCGAACTCGGCGCGCTCATTGATCAGGGACTGAATACGCGCGTCAATGTCGTCAATCCGCTTGCGAATCTCTCCGAGCTTCTGCGGCGCCCCCTTTGCTTTCTTCGCCATGCTTAATGTGTCCTGTCACCTGTCCTATACAAGCCTCTGCTATTTCGGGAGTTTTCTGCCCCCGATGCGGGATCGGCTCAGGTTACAGGCTTGCCAAGATTTCGCAACGTCAGTACGCCCTCGATGCCGCGAAGCTGTTGCCGCGTTTGCTCCGCCACCGGTCCGTTAACATCAACCATGGTATAGGCGAGTTCGCCAAGCGACTTGTTGAGAAGGTCTTCGATGTTGAGCCCGGCATCTGCAAGACAGGTCGATATTTGACCGACCATGTTCGGCACGTTGGCATTTGTGATCGTGATGCGGTGAGCATCCATGCGCGGCAAACGGCATTCAGGAAAGTTCACGGAGAACCGGATATTGCCGTTCTCGAGGTAGTCTCTTACGTTGTCGACGACCATGATGGCGCAGTTCTCCTCGGCCTCGGTCGTCGACGCACCCAGGTGCGGGAGTGCAACCACTTTCGGATGTTCGATCAACTCTGGCGTCGGAAAATCACATATGTAAGCGTGCAACTTGCCGGAATTGAGTGCTTCAATGACCGCGTCGTTGTCGGCCACTCCGCCGCGCGCAAAATTGATCAGTATGGCGCCGTCGTTCATCCGCCCGAGTCGTTCCCGGTTGACCATTCCTTTTGTCGCTTCCACGAGCGGGACGTGACAGGTTACCGCATCGGCGTTTTGAAACAGCTGGTCCAGCGCCTCGGACTGCTCGACACCGGACGACAGCTGCCAGGCATTGCGCACCGTCATTTTCGGATCAAAGCCGACGACCTTCATTCCCAGGTCGAGCGCCGCGTTTGCGACGACAACGCCGACTGCACCGAGCCCGATGACGCCGAGCGTTCTACCCGGCAATTCAAAACCCACGAATTGCTTCTTGCCGGCCTCAATAGCCTTGCTGAGCGCGTCGTCGGCTTTATTCAGGCCCTTCACATAGTCGGCTGCGTCGCGGAGGTTGCGCGCGCCAATCAGAAGCCCGGCGATCGCAAGCTCCTTGACCGCGTTGGCGTTAGCTCCGGGTGCGTTAAATACCGGCACGCCGCGGGCACTCATCGCTTCGACCGGAATGTTGTTGGTTCCCGCGCCCGCCCGGCCAATCACGGCAACCGAAGTCGCGATATCCATGTCGTGCATATCGTGCGAGCGCAGGACGATAGCGTCCGGTTGCGATATTTCAGATGCAAGTTCGTAGCGGTCGCTCGGAAACCTGCGCAGGCCTTCGACCGCGATGTTATTTAATGTGAGTACTTTATACATGGTTCGCTCTTGGGCCTGGCCGTGCTACCCGTTATCCTTTTCGAATGCATTCATAAATCCAATCAGTGCATCGACCGCATCTTCGGTGACGCCGTTGTATATCGAGGCGCGCATGCCGCCGACAGACCGGTGGCCTTTCAGGTTCGTAAGACCTGCCGCTTTCGATTCAGCAAGAAACTTCGTGTCCAATGCGTCGTCCGCGAGCACAAACGGCACATTCATCCATGAGCGGCAATCCTCGCGCACGGGATTCGAATAGATATCCGACGAGTCGATTGCCGAGTATAGTTTGGCTGCCTTGCGCTCGTTGACTTTGGCCATGGCCTCAAGGCCACCTTGTCTTTGCAGGTATTGCAACATCTGATCGGCGACGTACCAGGCGAATGTCGGCGGTGTGTTGGTCATTGAGCCTGACTCGGCGTATGCGCGCCATGTCATCAGGTGTGGCAAATCGGCCGGCGCGCGCTCGAGAAGATCATTGCGAACGATAACCAGCGTAATGCCTGCCGGACCGATGTTTTTTTGTGCGCCGGCATAAATCACGCCGAATTGCTTGACGTCGATTGGCCGCGACAGAATCGTGCTCGACATGTCCGCCACCAGGGGCGCAGCGCCACCCGGCACGAAATGAAACTCGACACCTGCGATTGTCTCGTTTGGCGTGTAGTGCAGGTACACGGCATCGTCACGGCGCTCCCAGGCGGACTCATCCGGAATATGGGTGTAGTTGTCCTGCGACGTATCGGCCACGACACGGACATCACAAAATTTCCCGGCCTCGATTGCCGCTTTTTTGCCCCAACTACCGGTAACGACATAGTCGGCCGCATCTTCGGCGCCGGCAAGATTCATGGGCGCCATTGCCATTTGCAGGGTCGCGCCGCCCTGGGTGAAAAGCACGCTGTAGTCGTCCGGCACGCCGAGCAAGTCGCGCAAGTTGGTCTCGCAGCGCGCGGCAAGCTCGACAAACTCGGGGCCGCGATGGCTGACCTCCATTACTGACATGCCCGTGCCCTGCCAGTCGGGAAGATCGTTGCGGATGTAATCGAGAACCTCGAGAGGAAGCGCAGCAGGGCCGGCACTGAAATTAAAGACGCGAGACATGTCGCAGTGGTCCTTCGCTAAGCAAAAATCAGGCGTCGTCGCCAACCATGGATTCGATGCGCGCCAGGCCGACAAGACGCTGGCCACTCTTGACTCGTATCAGGCGCACGCCCTGTGTGTTGCGGCCCATTATCGAAACATCGGCGACCGGGGTTCGGACAAGTGTGCCATTCGAGCTGATCAGCATCATTTCGTCATCGTCACCCACCGACAGCATTCCCACGGTGCGACCGTTGCGTTTGGTCGTTTGAATCGCAATGACGCCCTGACCGCCGCGACCCTGAACCGGGAAATCTTCGATGCTGGTTCGTTTGCCGAAACCGTTTTCAGTTGCGGTCAACACCAGCCCGTCCTGCGCGATCGACAAACCAATGACTTCGTGTCCTGACGGCAACTTGATGCCCCGGACGCCCGCGGCGCCACGACCCATCGGACGCACATCAGATTCATGAAAGCGAATGCCTTTGCCGGAACTCGCGACCAGCAGAATATCCCGGTCGCCATCCGTGATAACCGCATCAACGAGCCGGTCCCCGTTACGAAGATCGATCGCAATAATGCCGCTCGCCCGTGGCCTCGAGAACCGGCTCAACGGTGTTTTCTTCACGGTGCCGGCCGACGTCGCCATGAACACATAGCTGTCAGCATCAAATGCCTTGATCGGCAACACGGTGTTAATGCGCTCACCGTCCTCGAGCGGTAACAAGTTCACGATCGGCTTGCCGCGCGACCCACGGCTTGCCTGCGGCACCTGGTAAACCTTGAGCCAGTACATCTTGCCGCGGCTCGAGAAGCACAAGATCATGTCATGCGTGTTGGCGACAAACAGTTTGTCGACGAAATCCTCATCCTTCACCTTGGTCGCCGAGCGGCCGCGGCCACCGCGACGCTGTGCCTGGTAGGTATCGATCGGTTGTGACTTGGCGTAGCCACCATGCGAGAGCGTGACGACGACATCTTCCTGCGGTATCAGGTCCTCGACACTCAGGTCCGAATGGTCCTGATCGATATCGGTGCGACGCTCGTCGCCGTAGTTTTTTTGCAGGTCCTCGAGTTCTTCACGAATGACCCGCAGGAGCCTGTCCGGGTCGGCCAGTATCTCAGAAAGGTCTTTAATTTTGTCCAATATCTCTCTGTATTCTTTAAATATTTTTTCTTGCTCAAGGCCGGTCAGACGGTGCAGTCGCAATTCCAGGATGGTCTGGGCCTGAACCGCGGAGAGGCGATACTTGTCATCCACGAGGCCGAAACCCACGTCCAGGCCGTCGGGGCGGGTATCGGTGTCGCCGGCACGCTCGAGCATGCCCGTGACCGAACCAGGAGCCCAGGTCCTGTCCATCAAGGCCTGTTTTGCCTCGGCGGGCGTTGGCGAGCCCTTAATGAGCGCGATGACTTCGTCAATGTTCGCCAATGCGACGGCTTGTCCCTCGAGTACATGTGCGCGGTCCCTGGCTTTTCGAAGGTCATAAACGGTGCGACGGGTGACGATCTCGCGCCGATGCGATAGAAACGCCGCAAGAATCTGCTTGAGGTTCATGAGCTTCGGCTGGCCTTCGTGCAGGGCGACCATATTGATGCCGAAGACACTTTGCATCGGTGTCTGTTTATAAAGGTTGTTCAGGACAACATCGGACAACTCGCCACGCTTCAATTCGATGACGATGCGCATGCCGTCTTTGTCCGATTCGTCGCGGATATCGCTGATGCCCTCGATGCGCTTGCCGTTGGCAAGCTCGGCGATTTTTTCGATCAGGCGAGCCTTGTTGACCTGGTACGGCAGTTCCGTAACAACGATGCGCTCCCGCCCGCGCTGGTCCATTTCCTCGGTATCGACACGCGCGCGAATATGGACACGGCCTCGCCCTGTCCGGTACGCGGAATAGATACCTTGTGCGCCATTGATAATGCCCGCGGTCGGGAAATCCGGGCCTGGCAGGTGCTCCATCAATGCCGGCACTTCAAGCGAGGGATCTTCGATTAACGCCAGGCAAGCATTCACGACCTCGTTGAGATTGTGCGGGGGTATGTTGGTCGCCATGCCGACGGCGATCCCGGAGGAGCCATTAACCAGCAGATTCGGCACCCGCGTGGGCATGACCGAGGGCTCGCTCTCGGAGCCGTCGTAATTTTCGGTAAAATTGACGGTTTCCTTCTCGATATCGGCGAGCAACTCATGCGCAATCTTCGACATGCGCACTTCGGTATATCGCATGGCAGCCGCACTGTCGCCATCGACGGAGCCAAAGTTTCCCTGCCCGTCGACGAGCAGGTAGCGCATGGAAAATGGCTGGGCCATACGGACGATCGTGTCGTAGACAGCAGAATCGCCGTGCGGGTGGTACTTACCGATAACGTCACCAACAACACGCGCCGACTTCTTGTACGGCTTGTTGTAGTCGTTGCCGAGTTCGCGCATCGCATGCAAGACGCGGCGGTGAACCGGCTTGAGGCCGTCCCTGACGTCGGGCAACGCCCGCCCGACGATAACGCTCATCGCGTAGTCAAGATAGGATTGCTGCATCTCCTCTTCGAGGCTGACCGACAGCAATTCCTGGGCAACTTCTGCCATACGCTCTTCGTTCCCTGGCTACTTTCTCAACTCAAAATCTCAGCGCGATTCCGTTCAAAAAGCGGAATCCGAACAGTGCAAAAACGCTGGGTTCGAGCAAGAATTTTTTGTTGAAATTCGGGTCGTGAATTAGCCCCAAAACCAGCCGTAATGATACCACAGAGCCGGTATACTGCGCCTCCACGGATGTACGAGTAAGCGGGGATTTGCAACAGATAATGGCCATGGAAAACAGCGACAACGTCGACGCAGCAGAAGTCGCGAAATTCAATGCACTGGCTTCGCGGTGGTGGGATCCCGAGGGCGACTTTCGTCCGCTGCACGAGATCAATCCGCTGCGCCTCGACTGGATTCGTCGGCATGTAGCGCTGGGGGACAAGGCTGTCGTGGACATTGGCTGTGGTGGTGGCATTCTGGCCGAGTCACTGGCCGCTGCCGGGGCTGAGGTCATGGGCATCGATATGGCCGACGGACCGTTGTCGGTTGCCAAACTGCACCGCGCCGAATCGGGGGTGTCGGTCACTTATGAGCAGATGACGGCGGAGTCGCTGGCCGCAAGCAAGCCCGCTGAATTCGACGTCGTTACCTGTCTCGAGATGCTGGAACATGTGCCCGACCCGTCCCAGGTCGTTCGCTCCTGTGCCGAACTCGTCAAGCCGGGTGGCGATGTGTTTTTTTCGACGATCAACCGCAGTCCCAAGGCATTTGTGTTCGCGATTATCGGCGCGGAATACGTGTTGAAACTGTTGCCTGCCGGTACACACGCGTACGAGAAATTCATCCGGCCATCGGAACTCGAAGAATGGGCGCGCATCGCCGGGCTCGAACTGCGATCCAGCATTGGCATGCACTACAACCCGTTGACAAAGGACTACTCGCTCGGCCCCAACCTGGACGTTAATTACCTGATGCGTTTTCAGCGGCCCGAAGACGAGTAAGCGCGTTGTCGCCAGTCCAAAGCCAACGCGTGGACGCCGTCCTGTTCGATCTCGACGGGACCCTCATCGACACCGCGCCCGATATGGTCGCTGTTCTGCAGGACATGCAGACGGCGCACGGCATCGAACCGGTGCCCTATGCACTCGGCCGGGCCAACGTCTCGCACGGCGCGATTGGACTTTTGAGCGTCGGTTTTCCGGATGCACACGCTAAATTCAACTCGCCCTTGCACCTCGAGTATCTGGAGCGATACACGCAACGAGTTTGTGTCGAATCGGTGATTTTCGATGGCCTGGAGACGCTGCTGGACGAACTCGATACGGCTGGCATTCGTTGGGGGGTCGTGACCAACAAACCCGAGCGGCTAACGCTGCCCTTGTTGCAGATGCTCGGCCTGGCGGCACGTAGCGCCTGCATCGTCAGTGGCGATACCGTTGCAGAGCGCAAGCCACACCCGGCACCCATGTTGCACGCCTGTGAAGTGGCCGGAATGACGCCGCAGCGAACGATTTATGCCGGTGATGCGGCCCGGGACATAGAGGCGGGCCGTGCGGCCGGCATGGTGACGATCGCTGCCGCCTACGGCTATGTCACCGACGACGACGATCCGGCCAGCTGGGGTGCCGATGAAATTGCCTCGGATACCGCAGATCTCGCCCAAATCGTGCTCAAAGCGGTTACTTTTTAGCGCCACGCGGTTACTCTTTGACGCTGATGAATGCTGTAACGATCAATCCGCTGTATTTCGCGATCGGCGCCCCGGCGCTGCTTGCCGGGCTCTTGGTGGGCGCACTGATTGTGTGGCTGATCGGACGGCGCAAGCAGCGCGAACTGGCGTCGCGGATCAAGAGCCAGGAAGCACTGCAGAACGAACGAGACACCTCTCTCGATGCGGCCAATGCGCGCCTCGTGCAGGCTTTCTCGGAGCAGAGCACACAGTCCCTCAAGTCCAACAGCGAGAGCTTCTTGCGCCTCGCCGAGCAGCACTTGAACGTGCATAACGAAAAGGCCAAACGGGAGCTTGGCGAACGGGAGAAAGCCGTCGAGGCGCTCGTCAAGCCAATACGCGATGCGCTGGAGACATCCAACAAGCAAATATCCGAGCTCGAGAAGTCGCGCAGCGAAGCATACGGGAGTATTCGCACGCAACTCGAAGCCATGCAGATCAGCCAGAAATCGCTAAAGCAGGAAACGCAAAATCTCGTCAACGCCCTGCGACGGCCGGAGGTGCGCGGGCGCTGGGGCGAAATTACGCTGCGACGACTGGTCGAGTTGGCTGGCATGGTCGAGCACTGCGACTTCCAGGAACAGGTGCACACTGTCGGCGAAGACAAGATCGTTCGGCCTGACATGGTCGTCAACTTGCCCGACGGCGGACAACTCGTCGTCGATGTGAAAACGCCGCTCGATGCGTATCTCGAAGCTGCAGAAGCGAAAAACGACACGCAACGCAAACTCGCCCTGGAGCGGCACGCGAAAAATGTACGGGCGCATATCCGCGCTTTGTCGACCAAGGCCTATTGGGAACAGTTCGACGAGAGCCCTGAATTCGTGATCCTGTTCATACCCGGCGACCAGTTCCTGAGCGCGGCCCTGAATGAAGAGCCCGACCTGATTGAAGTCGCTTTGTCGCAGCACATCATGTTGGCCACGCCTACCAGCCTGGTCGCACTGCTCAAGGCCGTCGCCTACAGCTGGCGACAAGTCGCACTCACCGAGAATGCCAAGGAAATCCGCAAACTCGCCGAAGACCTGTACGGCCGCCTCGGAACGTTTGTCGGCCACATGAATCAAATGGGGAAGCAGCTGGCACGCAGCGTAGAGCACTACAACAAGGCCGTCGGTTCGCTCGAGCGTAGCGTGCTCCCGGGCGCGCGCAAGTTCACCGAACTCGGTGTCCACGAGAAAAAACAAATCGAGAAACTTGGCACGCTGGACCCGGTCCCGCGCACGATGATAGAAAGCGCCGCGGACGAAGACGAAACATTGCAATAGGCACCATGGATCACCGGCAATACACCTATCCGGGCGACGTGCTCAGCGAGCGCATTGTCCTCATAACAGGCGCGAGCGACGGCATCGGTCGCGCGCTGGCTTTACACGCTGCCGAATTGGGTGCACAAGTCATTTTGCACGGCAGGAACGTCAAGAAGCTGGAAAAAGTCCACGACGAAATCGAAGCGATCGACGGCGCACAGCGGCCGTCAATCGCCGTCATGGACCTGACGAACGCGAATACAACCGCTTACGAGACGCTGGCGTCCAGTCTCGCCGATGAATTCGGACGGCTCGACGGTCTCGTGCACAACGCCAGCGTCCTTGGCGAGCGTTATTCGATCGAGCAATACGACGCCGTACTCTGGCAGCAAGTGATGCACGTCAATGTCACGGCCGCGTTTGCACTGACCCAGGTCTGCCTACCCATGTTACAAGCCGCCGCCGACCCCTCCGTTATTTTCACCAGCAGCGGTGTTGGACGTGTCGGGAAAGCATTCTGGGGCGCCTACTCGGTATCGAAGTTTGCCACCGAGGGTTTGTCCCAGGTGCTCGCGGATGAACACCGCCACGGCAGCCTCCGCGCCAATTGCATCAATCCGGGTGCCACGCGCACGAAAATGCGCCAAGCGGCCTATCCCGGCGAAGACCCCGAGTCGCTCAAGCAACCCGAAGATATTTTGCCAACCTACATTTACCTTTTAGGCGCGGACAGCAAGGGCGTCACCGGCCAAAGCCTCGACGCACAGTAATATTCAACATTAAGTTTAAGTTGTAACTTAATGTATTAATTACCTTTTATTTCGTCTTTTTTTGCGTACCTTGAGACGGGACTGCATGCCCGGCCGCGGCGTAGAGCGCACGCAGTTGTGACGCGCTTAAGGGCGCGTGGCGTCCGCGATGCAAGGATCGTGGCAAATCGATCGGTCCATATCCTGTGCGCATCAAGCGGCTCAGTTCGAAACCCAGCGCCTCCCAAAGGCGGCGCACCTCGCGATTGCGGCCCTCCCGGAGCGAGACTTTGAACCAACGATTGGTGGCGTCACCGCCGCTCTCCTCGACGGTGTCAAAAGCGGCCATGCCGTCGTCCAGCATCACGCCGTCGCGGAGGCGTTTCAGATCCTGCGCATTGGGTGCACCGTGAACCCGGACAGCGTAGCGACGCACGAGCTCGTTTGACGGGTGCATCAAGGAATTCGCCAGTGCGCCATCGGTCGTGAACAGCAACAACCCGGTCGTCGAGATATCGAGTCGACCCACCGATATCCAACGTGCCCCGTGCAGTTTCGGCAGTGCATCGAACACGAGTTTGCGGCCTTCGGGATCGTTGCGACTCGTTACCTCGCCGGCAGGCTTGTGATACAGGAGGTGACGATGTGTCTGCTGGGCGGATGGCAAGGCCAGCTTGCGCTGATCGATCAGCACATGCTCGTTACCCTCGAGCGTATCCCCGAGTTGTGCCGTCTTGCCGTCGACTTTCAGGCGGCCTTCGCGAATCCAGCGCTCGACCTCACGACGCGAAGCATGTCCGGCCGCCGCCAGGACTTTCTGAATACGCTCAGCCAATGTGTCGGTCAGCCGGCAGAATCGGCGGGGTCTGGCCAGTCTGAAACAACCAGGTCTTCTTCGGCACCAATCTCGGGGTACAGCGTGGGCAAATCGTCACCTTCCGGCACGTCGCCCGCCTGATCCTCGTCTACCTCGGGCAGGTCCAGTTGGACGCGCAGGCTCTCCCAGTCCGCCAGATCGGCCAGCGGCGGCAAGTCATCCAGCTTCTTCAGGCCGAAGTAATCCAGGAACGCCTTGGTCGTGCCAAACATTTCCGGCCGGCCCGGGACGTCGCGGTGACCCACGACACGGACCCAATCGCGCTCCAGCAGCGCACGCACAATATTGGCTCTCACGGAGACGCCCCGAATCTCCTCGATTTCGCCACGCGTAATAGGCTGGCGGTAGGCCACCAACGCCAATGTTTCAAACAGCGCACGTGAATACCTGGGTGGGCGATCTTCCCACAGCGTGTGCAGGCGCTCGGCCACGCTTGCCTTTACCTGGATGCGGAATCCGGATGCGACCTCGACAATCGTGATGCCGCGATCCTCGTACTCATCGGTGAGTGCCTGCAGCGTATTGCGAATGTCCGACTTGTCGGGCGCCGAGCGGCCGTCGAACAATTTCTGCAACTGATCAACGTTCAGGGGGCGGCCCGCCGCAAGTAAGGCTGCCTCCAGGAAATGTCTGATCTCCAAATCATCCATCCGGTGTGTCTTCCTCGATCTCTTCCACCAGCCTGACCGACGACGCTGCGCGGATATGCAGCGGCGCAAATTCCTCAGACTGGACGACCTCGACAACGGCCTCCTTGAGCAACTCGAGGATGGCGATAAACGTGACGGCCACACCCATGCGCCCTTCTTCCGCATCGAACAGGTCGTCGAAACCGGTAAATTGACTCGCCTTGATTCGCGTCAGGATCTCGGACATGCGCTGCCGCACCGACAGTGGCTCGCGCTGAAGATGCAGGTTCGAAAACATTTCGGCACGTCTTAGTACATCGTGAAATGCGAGCAACAATTCTTTCATCGTGACGTCGGGCAGCTGCGTAACGATTTTGCGCTCGGGTGCATCCGCCGTGGCAACGAACACATCGCGGTCAAGGCGTGGTAGCTCGGAAATATCGGCCGCGGCCTTCTTGTAGCGCTCGTACTCTTGCAGACGCCGCACCAGTTCGGCACGTGGATCCGCCTCCTCTTCCTCCTCGGTCTCCGGCCTTGGCAACAGCAACCGGGACTTGATCTCCGCCAGCATCGCAGCCATGACGAGATATTCCCCGGCTAGATCAAGCTGCATATCACTCATCATGTCGATGTATTGCACGTACTGCTCGGTTATCTCGGCGATCGGAATATTGAGTACGTCGATATTCTGGCGGCGGATGAGGTACAGCAGCAGGTCCAGCGGGCCCTCAAACGCCTCCAGAAACACCTGCAGCGCATAGGGCGGTATGTAGAGGTCCTGTGGCAACACGGTGACCGGTTCGCCATCGACGACGGCGAACGGCATTTCGCTTTGTGCCGGCATCTGCTTCTCGTCCTGGGGCGGCTTCGGAGCGTCTTCAGGAGTCAGCACTTTGAGATCAGGCTTCATTATCGATTCCGGGCGAATGGGTCGCGTTGACGCGATAATCCCGCGCATTCTAGCCTAAATCAGCGCTCCGCAAGCCACTGAATTGGTCGCTCTGGAGCGACACCTGGCGGCTTTGGAGCGACCGTTTGGCCTACTGCAATGCGCTCACGTCACCGCGTCCGGCGCGCAGAATCTCGACCGCGCCGTGTGACAGATCGAGTACCGTGGTCGGCTCGATGCCGGTGGCCCCCGCGTC
>Ga0255058_10001473_pt1 | contig 13233 bp, 25 predicted proteins | sample Cases_109_9_MG_FD_188637 | JGI IMG/M metagenome (GOLD analysis project Ga0255058, IMG submission 188637) | Seawater microbial communities from Amundsen Gulf, Northwest Territories, Canada - Cases_109_9 | ecosystem: Environmental > Aquatic > Marine > Gulf | place: Canada: Northwest Territories... | reverse complement strand
ACATCCGCACGCTGGACGTGACGGGCAAAATCGAGCTTCCCGACGACGTGAAGATGGTGATGCCTGGCGACAACGTGAAGATGAAGGTCAACCTCATTACCCCGGCTGCGATGGAAGAGAAGCAGCGCTTCGCCATCCGTGAGGGCGGTCGCACCATCGGTGCCGGCGTCATCGCCAAGATCATTGAGTAGAACCATGGCAGCGAACAAGATTCGGATTCGACTCAAGGCTTACGATCACCGGTTGCTAGACCAATCGGCGACAGAAATCGTCGACACGGCGAAGCGCACCGGTGCGCGGGTCGCGGGTCCGATTCCGCTGCCTACACGCATCAACAAGTACACCGTGCTGCGTGGTCCCCACGTCGACAAGAAGGCGCGCGAGCAGTTCGAGATTCGGACTCACAAGCGGCTATTGGACATCCTGGACCCCACTCAGCAAACACTCGACGCCCTCATGAAGCTCGACCTTTCGGCGGGCGTCGACGTGGAGATCAAGTCGTAAGGCGGTAGGTTCATGCCCAAGGTAAAGGTTTACAACTTGAGTAAGAAGGGTGTTGGGGAGATTGATCTCTCGGACGCTGTCTTCGATGCCAAAGTGAATGAGAGCCTCTTCTACGATGTTCTGAAAGCGCAGCTTGCGAGCCATCGCAAGGGCGCCGCATCAGCCCAGACACGGGCCGAGGTTTCGGCGACGAACCGCAAGATGTACAAGCAGAAGGGTACCGGTAACGCGCGTCACGGCTCCCGGCGCGCGCCAATCTTCGTCGGTGGCGGTACGGTCCACGGGCCGAAGCCACGTGATTTTGGGTACCGGCCGCCTCGGAAGATGCGACTCGGCGCGCTCAAGGGTGCGTTGAGCCTCAAGCTTCGCGAGGGCCGACTCTTGGTCGTCAAAAATTTCGAGCTCAAAGAAGTCAAGACCAAGAAGCTCGCCGAAGTGTTGGCCAAACTGCAGGTCGACGGCGGTGCGCTCATCGTCGACGGCAAGGAGAACGAGAAGCTGCGCCTGAGCGCGCGAAACCTGCAGAACCACTCGGTTCTGCCGCCCGAGGGCGTGAACCTCTACGATCTCCTTCGTCACGATCACCTCGTGCTAACCCAGACGGCGGTTGAAGCGCTGGAAGCAAGGTGTCAGTGATGTACGTCGAAGACGTAATCAAGCGACCCCTCTACCTCACCGAGAAGGGCGCCAAGCTCCGCGAGGAGCAAAACAAGTACACGTTCGAGGTCGACCTCGACTCGAACAAGCTGCAAATCAAGACCGCAATCGAGACCCTGTTCAAGGTGACCGTCGATGATGTGCACACGCTCATCATGCGCGGTCATATGCGTCGCATGGGCAAGGGCCACGCCAAAACTCAGAATTGGAAAAAGGCCGTCGTGACGCTCCGTGAGGGCGAAACGATCGACTTCTTCGAGGGAGCCTGATCATGGCCATCCGTAAGTTCAAACCCACCTCGCCTTCGCGCCGCTTCTACGAAGCGCCCGACTTCGATATGATCACGCGAGGTAACAAGCCCGAGAAGAAGCTTCTCGACTCGAAGAAGCAGACTGCGGGCCGCAACAACCAGGGGCGCATTACGTCGCGCTTCCGCGGTGGCGGCCACAAGCAGCGGTACCGCAAGATCGACTTCAAGCGGAACAAGGTCGGCGTGCCCGGCACCGTGAAGGCGATCGAGTACGATCCGAACCGCTCGGCCCGCATCGCGCTGATCTGGTACGTGGACGGCGAAAAGGCCTACATCCTCGCGCCAGATGGGCTCGAGGTCGGCCAGCAGGTGCTTTCGTCGCGCTACGCCGACGTGAAGCCCGGCAATGCCATGCCGCTTCGTCACATGCCGCTCGGCACAATGATTCACAACATCGAGCTGAAGATCGGCAAGGGTGCCCAGCTAGTCCGTTCGGCGGGAACCGCAGCGCAGCTGATGGCGAAGGATGGCAACTACGCACAGATTCGTTTGCCCTCCCACGAGGTCCGGATGGTGCACCTCAACTGTCGTGCCACCGTGGGCCAGGTGAGTAACTCGCTTCACGCCCGATTCACGCTCGGGAAGGCGGGCCGCAACCGTTGGCTCGGTCGTCGCCCGCATAACCGCGGCACGACCATGAACCCCGTGGACCACCCGATGGGTGGTGGTGAGGGCCGCACAGCGGGTGGCCGTCACCCGTGCTCCCCTTGGGGCCAGCTCGCCAAGGGCTTGAAGACCAGGAAGAACAAGGCGACCGACAAGTACATCATTCGTCGGCGGAAGAAGAAGTAATGGCGCGTTCAGTCAAAAAAGGTCCCTTCATCGACCCGCACCTCGAGGCCAAAGTCGAGGCGGCAAACAAATCGAGCGACAGGAAGATGATCCGCACGTGGTCACGTCGTTCGACTGTGACTCCCGATTTTGTCGGGCAGACGTTCGCCGTCCACAACGGGCGCAAGTTCGTGACCGTGTTCGTCACGGAAAACATGGTCGGCCACAAGCTTGGAGAGTTTGCGCCAACCAGGACGTTCGGTGGCCATGCCTCCGACAAGAAGGGCGGCCGCAAGATCAACCCGCAGACGGGTAAGAGGTGATCATGGAAGCGGTCGCAAAAGCACGGTTTCAGAGAATTTCGCCTCGTAAGGCACGCGTCGTACTCAACATGGTGCGCGGCAAGAACGTCGCAGAGGCGCTCAATGAGCTTCGCTTCACGGCCAAGTCCGCGGCACCCATCGTGGCCAAGGTCATCGGGAGCGCGATCGCGAACGCCAGGCAAAAAGACGAAGAGGTCAATCTCGACGAGCTCGTCGTCAAGATTGCTTTCGCCGACATGGCGCCGAACCAGCACATGCGTCGCTGGCGGCCTCGTGCGCAGGGCCGCGCCACGCGCATCGTCAAAGGAATGAGTCATATCACCGTCGTCGTGAGCGATGGGGAAGAGAGCTAAACCGTGGGTCAGAAAGTACATCCTTATGGTTTCCGTCTCGGCATCGTGAAGACGTGGAAGTCCAAATGGTACGAGGATAAAAACTACGCCAAGTGGCTTCACGAGGATCTGAGGCTCAAGAGCGCCATTCGGAAAAAATTCGCCCATGCGGGCATCGCCGAGATCGAGATGGAGCGCGCGGCCAACAAGGCCAAGGTGGTCATCTACACCTCGCGGCCGGGCATCATCATCGGAAAGCGTGGCGCCGGGGTCGAGCAACTCAAGGCCGAGCTTCAGAAGCTCACCGAAAACGAGCTCTTCCTCGACATCCAAGAGGTACGTAAGGCCGAAACCAACGCGCAGCTGGTGGCCGAGAACATCGCGACGCAGCTCGAGCGTCGTGTCGCTTTCCGTCGCGCCATGAAGAAGGCCGTGTCGACTGCGATGAAGTTCGGCGTGAAGGGTATCCGAGTCACGGCGGGGGGTCGTCTGGGTGGTACCGAGATCGCGCGTACCGAGTGGTACCGCGAGGGGCGAGTTCCGCTCCACACGCTCCGTGCGGACATCGATTACGGCGAGGTGACCGCGCACACGAAGGCGGGCACCGTCGGTATCAAGTGCTGGATCTTCAAGGGCGAGCAACTGCCGCAACGCGCGGGCGCCGGGGCGCCGGGAGCTCGGGCGTAGGGACGAGTCATGCTTCAACCAAAGAAATCCAAATTCCGCAAGATGATGAAGGGCCGCATGCGCGGAAAGGCGTATCGCGGCAGCAAGGTCTCGTTCGGCGATTTCGGCCTCCAGGCATTGGAGCCGGGTCGGATCAGCCAGCGTCAGATCGAGGCGGCTCGTATGACTATTCAGCGAAAGGTGAAGCGGCAGGGCCAGCTCTTCATTCGCATCTTCCCCGACAAGCCGATCACCAAGAAGCCGCTCGAAACTCGCATGGGTAAGGGTAAGGGTCCCGTCGAAGATTGGGTCGTGGTCATCAAGCCGGGTCGAATGTTGTACGAGATCCAGGGTGTCTCCGAGGATGTCGCGCGCGAAGCCTTCCAACTGGCGGCACACAAGCTGCCGCTCAAGACGACCTTCCGGTCGAGGGAGGCAGAGCTATGAAGGCCGTTGACATTCGTGAGAGCACCACGGAGGAGCTCTCGAACATGGAAGGAGACCTTCGCCGCCAGCTTTGGAAGGCGCGGTTCGACAATCACTCGAGTCAGCTCGACGATACGAGCTCGATTCACAAGCTTCGCCGGGATCTCGCCCGCGTGAAAACCATTCTCACCCAGCGTCGTACCACCGAGGCGGCGGCGGAGAGCAAGGAGTAACGGGCCATGACAGATCAGAATACGTCGACGCTTAAGGTCGTCAAAGAGCGTGGCCGCCGTCGTCGATTGGTTGGACGCGTCGTCAACGAGACGCAGACCGAAGGGCGTGCCCAACAGACGATCGTCGTGGAGGTTATCCGCCGCGCGCGAGACCCCTTCTACACGAAGTACGTCAAGCACAAGAAGAAGTTCCACGCACACGATGAGAACAACGAGTACCGCAAGAACGACGTCGTCGAGATTCGGGCCTGTAAGCCGCGCTCAAAGACGAAGCGTTGGGAAGTCGTGCGCCTAATCGAACGGCCGCCGGAGGTGTAACGATGATTCAGACCGAAACACAGCTGGATGTGGCCGACAACAGCGGCGCCAAGCGAGTGGCCTGCATCAAGGTACTCGGTGGTTCACGCCGCCGGTATGCGGGGCTCGGCGACGTCATCGTCGTGTCCATCAAGGAAGCCCTTCCCACCGCTCGCGTGAAGAAGGGCGAGGTGGCCCGAGCGGTCGTCGTGCGCACCAAGCGCGGATATCAGCGCGCGGACGGCACGTACATCAAGTTCGACACGAATAGCGCCGTGCTCATCACCAAAGAGAACGAGCCGATCGGCACCCGCATCTTCGGGCCCGTCGCTCGCGAGCTTCGCGCGAAACGCTTCATGAAGATCGTTTCGCTCGCGCCGGAGGTGGTGTGATGACTGCGCGCATCAAAAAGGGCGATCTCGTGCAGATCATCGCTGGCAAGGACAGGGGCGAAAAGGGCCGTGTCCTCCAGGTGGTCCGTGCAGATCTGCTCCTCGTCGAGGGCGTCAACCGAGTGAAGCGCCATCAGAGCGCTAGGAAGTTTCGCGAAGCGGGCATCATCGAAAAAGAAATGCCGATCCACGCGTCGAACGTGATGCTGGTCGACCCGAAATCCGAGGAACGCACCCGCGTCCGCATCGAAGCCGACAAGAAGGACCCTAATAAGCGCGTGCGCGTGGCCGTGAAGAGCGGTTCGGTCTTGGATTGAGGTCCGGAGTGTTGTCATGAGTGAATACCAAACCCGACTCAAAAAGAAGTACAAAGACGAGATCGTCCCTCAGTTGATGAAGGACTTCGGCTTCGAGAACGTCATGCAGGTTCCGAAGCTCGACCGGATCGTCGTCAACATGGGCCTCGGCGAGGCGGTGCAGAACGCCAAGTTGATCGAGTCGGCCACCGAAGAGCTGACTGCAATCACCGGTCGGAAGCCGATCGTGACCCGGGCTAAGAAGTCGATCGCCACCTTCAAGTTGCGCGAGGGCATGCCGATCGGCGCCATGGTGACCCTCCGTGGTGACCAGATGTACGACTTCATGGACCGCTTGGTGTCGCTCGCGCTTCCACGCACGCGCGACTTCAAGGGGACTAGCCCGAAGGCGTTCGACGGCCGCGGCAACTACACGCTCGGAATCAAAGAACAGATCGTCTTCCCAGAGATCAACTACGACAAAATCGACCGGATCAAAGGCATGAACGTGACCTTTGTGACGACAGCAGAAACCGATGACGAGGGACGTGCCTTGCTTAAATCGCTCGGCATGCCGTTCAGGAACTGAGGACGCAGATGGCTAGCCAACGAGCATTTGCCAAGATGGAAAAGACACCGAAATTCTCGGTGCGACAGCGGAACCGATGCAAGATCTGCGGACGGCCGCGGGGTTACTACCGCAAGTTCGAGATGTGCCGCATCTGTCTCCGTAAATACGCCCTTTCTGGGGATATCCCCGGGGTCACGAAGTCGAGCTGGTAGGAGATGCAGTCATGATGACCGATCCAATCGCTGACATGCTGACGCGCATCCGAAATGCCGCTCAGGCCCAGCACGAGCAAACGATCCTTCCCTCTTCGAATCTCAAGGAGCAACTTGCGGGGATTCTGAAGCAGGAGGGCTTCATCGACGACTACAGCGTGGAAGATGGTGTGCAGAAGAGCCTCACCATCGTCCTCAAGTACGGTCGCGATCGCCAGAGCGCGTTCGTCGGAATGCGTCGGTCTAGCCGTCCAGGGCGACGTTTCTACGTAGGCCACAGAGACATTCCACGCGTGCAAAACGGCATGGGCGTTGCGATTCTGTCGACGTCGGCCGGCATCATGACAGACCGCGACGCGCGGGATAAGCGCGTGGGCGGCGAGGTGTTGTGCGAGGTTTGGTGATGACCGAAACGCATACAGGAAAGCAGTCCCGAAACGGCAAGAAGCCCGTCAATGTTGCGGAGGGCGTCCAGGTCACGATCAGCGGCGCGGAAGTCACCGCGAAGGGTCCGAAGGGCGAGCTCAAGCACACCATTCCCTCGGAGGTGGTGGTCGAGCAACAAGAGGGGAAGATCACAGTGAGACCCGCTGCCGGCGCTGGTAAGCTCGGCCTCCAGTATCAGGGCCTCACGCGTGCCATCCTCAACAACATGGTCGAGGGCGTGGCCATTGGCTACAAGCGGTCCCTCGATTTCCGAGGCGTCGGTTACCGAGCGGAGTTCAAAAACAGCCAGCTCAAGATGACCGTCGGTCTCTCGCACCAGCCGCTCATCGACATTCCGCAGGCGGTTGCCGTCAAGGTCGAGACGATCGACGAGGCGGGTACCAAGTTCCCGCGCGTACATCTCGAGTCGCCGGACAAGCAGCTCGTGGGCCGAATTGCAGCGCGCATTCGACAGATTCGACCGCCTGAGCCCTACAACGGCAAGGGGGTTCGGTACACCGGCGAACGCATCAAAGAGAAGGCTGGGAAGGCCGGAAAGGCCGGAGTCTGATCATGCGGCAGAAACTCAGAGGGCGCGCACGGCGCAAACTGCGGATTCGCAAGAAGGTACAAGGCACTCCCGAGCGTCCGCGTCTGTCCGTGTTTCGGAGCGCGAAGCACATCTATGCACAGGTCATCGACGACGTCGGCGGCCGCACCATCGCGGCGGCGTCCAGCGTTGCAGGGGCCGCGAACGAAAACAAAGTCGATGCCGCGAAGTCAGTTGGCAGCCTCGTCGCCAAGGCATGCATCGACAAAGGGGTCGAGCAGGTTGTCTTCGACCGTGGCGGGTATCGATATCACGGGCGCGTTCGCGCCTTGGCCGAGTCGGCGCGCGAAGCGGGCCTGAAGTTCTGAGAATCAGATGGCATATAAAGACGAAATCATTGATCCAGCGTCGCTCGGCGATTTGACCGACCGCGTTATCTTCATCAACCGCGTCGCAAAGGTCGTAAAGGGCGGCAGGCGATTCAGCTTCAGCGCTTTGGTGGTCGTTGGCGATGGCCACGGCCATGTCGGCGTCGGCATGGGCAAGGCGAACGAGGTTCCCGAGTCGATCCGCAAGGGAACCGACAGCGCAAAGAAAAATCTCATCCGAGTGCGGCTCACCGGTCGTACGATTCCGCATAAAGTCGTGGGCCACGCAGGTGCCGGTCGCATCGTCCTGCGCCCCGCTTCCGAGGGTACCGGTGTCATCGCCGGTGGTGCGATGCGCCCCGTGCTCGAGGCAGCTGGCGTCAAGGACGTCCTGGCCAAGATCCTCGGCACCACGAACCCACACAACGTCGTGAACGCGACGATTGCCGCGCTTCGGCAGCTCGAATCCCCGGCGGACGTGTCTCGACGTCGCGGTCGGCGTGCCGGTGACATCAAGCAGTTCAAGCACGGTCCCAAGCAGCCGAAACAGCCTGCGGAGTCCGAGGCTTCAACGGAGGCGAGCGCGTCGTAGGAGAGCAGTCATGACCGCGAACAAACTCAAAGTCACCCAGATCCGAAGCGGGATCGGTCGGATGTACAAGCAGCGGCGAGTCCTGAAAGGCCTCGGTCTCCGTGGGCCTCACACCGAGGTTGTGGTCGACAACACCCCGTCCTTCCGGGGGATGATCAGGAAGGTGCTCCACCTCGTCCAAGTTGAGGAAGTCAATGAGTGACCAAAACGAAACGCCCATTCTCTCGCGGCTTCGGCCGCCCGAGGGCGCAGTCCGGGGTAAGCGACGAAAGGGTCGCGGCCCTGGCTCCGGTCTCGGCAAGACGGCCGGCCATGGTCAGAAGGGTCAAAAAGCTAGGCATCCCGGTAACTTCAGCAAGCTCGGCTTCGAAGGCGGGCAGATGCCGCTCTACCGGCGCATACCGAAGCGTGGGTTCACCAACCCCTTCACCAAGAAGGTGGGGACCATCAACGTGAAGGATCTCGCGCGCTTTGACAGCGGTGCCACGGTGGACGAAGCGGCTCTTCGTGAGGCAGGCCTCATCAACCGCAAAGTGGACGTCATCAAAGTTCTAGGCGATGGAGAGCTCGACAAAGCTCTCACTGTGAAGGTCGATGCAGCCAGCGCGAGTGCAGTGGCAAAGATCGAAAAGGCCGGCGGTTCCGTCGAGTTAGTGCAAAAGAGCGCCTCCTAACCCCGTAGCTGATCCATGAGCACTATCGCGAACATCTTCCGAATCCCCGAGCTCCGTCGCCGTATCTTGTTCACGCTGGGGATGATCGCGGTCTACCGGATCGGGATTTTCGTCACGACCCCGGGCGTCGACCGCGCGGCCATGCGTAAGTACGTGGCCGGTCAGTCGGGCGGGTTCTTGAGCATGTTCAATTTGTTCTCGGGTGGTGCGCTCGAGCAGGCGTCGATTTTCGCGCTCAACATCATGCCCTACGTCTCGGCGAGCATCATTTTGTCGCTGATGACGGTCGTCGTGCCTTCGCTCATGGAGCTCCGGAAGGAAGGTGAGGCTGGGCAACGGAAGATCAACCAGTACACGCGCTATGGCACCGTTGGGCTCAGTATCTTTCAGAGCATGGGCCTCGCCATGCTGTGGGAGAGCTGGAACGAGAGCTCGACCGCAGGCGATATCGTCGCCAATCCTGGCTGGAGCTTCCGCCTGATGACCGTGTTGGCGCTCACGACTGGCACTTCGTTCTTGATGTGGCTCGGTGAGCAGATCACGGAGCGCGGCCTCGGCAACGGCATTTCGCTCATCATTTTCGCGGGTATAGTCGCCAACCTTCCCGATGCGCTCTTCATGACCATGGAGCAATTCAACCTCGGGGAGCTCCTACCGATCGACCTGATGTTGCTCATCGTGATCGCCCTCGGATGCACTGCGTTCATCGTCTTCTTCGAGCGCGCTCAGCGGCGGCTTCCGATCACTTACGCGAAACGGATGATCGGGCGCAAGATGTACGGAGGGCAGCAATCCCACCTGCCCCTTCGCGTCAACATGGCCGGTGTCATTCCCCCGATCTTCACGTCGTCCTTGATGATGTTCCCGGTCACCCTGGCCGGCACCAACATCCCGTTCCTTTCGGACGCGATGCGCTGGATCAGCAACAACTTGGTGCCAGGTGGCTGGGTCTATATCGTCGTCTTCGCCGGGATGACGATGTTCTTCTGTTTCTTTTACACGGCGATCACCTTTCAACCGGTTGATGTAGCCGAGAACCTCAAGAAGCAGAGCGCCTTCATCCCCGGTGTGCGTCCCGGTAAAGCCACCGCCGAGTACATCGATGCGGTGCTCACCAGAATCACAGTCGGCGGCGCCCTCTACGTGGCCGCTGTCGTCACGGTCCCGACGCTTCTTCAGGCACGCTGGAACGTGCCGTTCTATCTCGGCGGGACCTCGCTGATGATCGTGGTCGGCGTGGCGCTCGACTTCGCCCAGCAGGTCGAGAGCCATTTGATCACCCGCCACTACGAGGGCCTCACCGGGAGCAAGGGCTCCCGTATTCGAGCGAGGAACGCATGATGGATTTACTACTCTTCGGACCGCCCGGGGCAGGGAAGGGCACGCAGGCGAAGTTCCTCATCGAGCTTCTGGGCATTCCCCAGATCTCGACCGGCGACATGATGCGGGCCGAACGGAAGTCGGGCTCAGAGCTCGGCCAGAAGTTCGACGAGTACATGTCTGCTGGAAAGTTGGTGCCTGACAGCCTCGTCCTGGACCTCATCAAGAAGCGCCTGACGCAGGACGATGCGAAAAACGGCGCGATTTTCGATGGTTACCCGCGTACGGTCGCTCAAGCCGAGGCCCTGGACCAGCTTCTCGACGGGCTCGGCCGGAGGATCGATCAGGTGGTTTCGCTCGATCTTCCCCTCGAGGATATCGTTGAGCGGGTGACCGGTAGGCGCGTCTGCCTCAACTGTGGACAGACATATCACGTGCGCTATAGTCCGCCGCCCGAAAACGGGGAGTGTGTCGCCTGCGGTGAGCCAAAAATTGTACAGCGATCGGATGACACCGAGGAGGTCGTTCGGCGGCGGTATGAGGAATACAAAGCTAAGACCGAGCCGGTGCTGGCCCACTACGAAGCCAAGGGCGTCGTGAAGGGCGTGCAAGGTGTCGGTTCTCTAGAAGAAATCACGGAACGTATTAAGGAAGCGATTGGGGTCGAATAGCGAGAGGGATGACTGAAGCCAACATGACCCAAGGTGTCATCGAAGCGGTGCTACCGAGGGCGCTTTACCGAGTGAGGCTTGACGACGGCGTGGAAATCACGGCGTCGCTCTCCTCAAAGGCCAGGCAGGTCACGGTGAAGCTCATACGCGGCGATGGTGTAGTGGTTGAATTATCCCCTTACGACCCGACGAGAGGACGAATCAAAGAGAGGCTGACATGAAGGTTCGACCAAGCGTCAGAAAGATTTGTGAGAAATGCAAGATCGTACGCCGCAAGGGCGTCGTGCGCGTCTTGTGTGAGAACCCCCGCCACAAGCAACGGCAAGGATAACGAGCATGGCACGTATCGCAGGCGTCGACCTTCCGGGTCGGAAACATACAGTGATTGCGCTGCAGTACATCTACGGAATCGGCCCGCATCACGCGAAGCAGATTTGCGAGAAGACCCGCATTCCAGAGGACAAGAAAGCTGACAACCTCGACGAGAACGACGTGAAGGCGATCCGCGAGTGCATCGACCAAAACTACAAGGTCGAAGGGGATCTTCGTCGTGAGGTGAACATGCACATTAAGCGGTTGATGGATCTCGGCTGCTACCGTGGCCTTCGTCATCGACGTGGCTTGCCGTGTCGCGGCCAGCGTACCCACACCAATGCCCGCACGCGCAAGGGTCCGAAGCGTGGCGCCATGGCCAGAAAGCGATCTTAGAATGGCGAAAGCGAAGACCACCAAGGGCAAGAAGCGCAAGACGAAGAAGGTCGTCTCGAGCGGCATTGCGCACATTCAGTCCACCTTCAACAACACCATCGTGACCATCACGGATCTCCAGGGCGAGGTGGTTTCGTGGTCATCCGCTGGTTCGCGGGGCTTCAAAGGCTCGCGTAAGAGCACGCCGTTCGCTGCCCAACTCGCAGCCGAAGATGCGGCTCGCAAGGCGCAAGACGCGGGCATGAAGACCGTCGCGATCTTCGTCAAAGGTCCTGGCTCAGGCCGTGAATCGGCACTGCGCGCATTTCAGAACGTCGGCATGCGGGTCACCCTGCTGCGTGACGTGACCCCGATCCCACACAATGGCTGCCGGCCGCCAAAGCGGCGGCGTGTCTAAAGGCTGCGGAGGCAACGAATGACGAGCCCAAATCTGGTTGCGCGTAATTGGCGAGAGCTTATCAGGCCGAGAAATGTCCCGGTCGATCACGAAAGCTTGAGTGACACCTATGGGAAGTTCGTGGTGGAGCCGCTCGAGCGCGGTTTTGGCATCACGTTGGGCAACTCGCTTCGCCGAGTGCTTCTTTCCTCGCTTCAGGGTGCCGCGATCACCGCCGTGAAGATCGACGGTGCGCTTCATGAGTTCACGTCGGTTCCGGACGTCGTCGAGGACGTCACGGAGATGGTGCTCAACTTCAAGGAAGTGGTCGTCCGATCCCACACGGCCCGCACCCAAACTGTGCGGATTGAGAAGGAAGGCCCCGGTGTGGTGACCGCGGGCGATATCCAGGTCAGTGATCAGATCGAGATCCTCAACCCGAACCACAAGATCTGCACCTTGGCCAAGGGCGGCCGCTTTGCCGCCGAGCTCAACATCAACGTGGGCCACGGTTACGTGCCCGCCGATCGCAACAAGACGGCCGGCATTCCGATCGGCACGATCGCGATCGACTCGCTCTTCTCGCCGATCCGCAAGGTGAACTACGCGGTCACCAACGCTCGTGTCGGACAGATCACCGATTATGACAAGCTCACCCTCGAGGTTTGGACCGACGGAGCGGTGAAGCCGGCCGACGCGGTGGCGTATGCCGCGAAGATCCTCAAGGATCAACTCACCATCTTCATCAACTTCGAAGAGCACGACGAGCCGGTCGAAGAGGAGAGCAGCGAAGAGCCGCTCAACGAGAACCTCTTCCGCTCGGTCGACGAGCTGGAGCTCTCGGTTCGCTCCGCCAACTGCCTACAGAACGCCAATATCAAGCTGATCGGCGAGCTCGTGCAGAAGAGCGAGGGCGAGATGCTCAAGACAAAGAACTTCGGGCGCAAGTCGCTCAAAGAAATCAAGGAAATCCTGGCTGATATGGGGCTTTCGCTCGGCATGCAGATCGACAACTGGTCGCAGATGGTCGAGCGCTGGAAGACCCAACTGGCCAGCCAGTAGCGATCGGTCGCGGGTAGGACGTCATGAGGCATCAAAAGGCAGGCAGGAAGTTCGGGCGCAATACGAGCCATCGCCGTGCCATGTTTAGGAACATGGCCGGGAATCTGGTTCTGCACGGGCAGATCCAGACGACCGATGCAAAGGCCAAAGAGCTTCGGCGCATCGCAGAGCGGCTGGTGACGAAGGTCCTCCGGCTCGGCGATGACCTCACAGTCGACGTTGCGAAGATCAAAGACGAGGAAGAGCGCCAGCGCATCCTCGCCCGACGCCTCCACGCCCGCCGCCAGGTGGCCCGCTTCCTCCCGAAGCAGCTCGCGAAGACCAATCCCGACGGCACCGTCGAGGAAGTGGACCTCATCCACAAGCTCTTCACCGACATAGCCCCGCGCTACGCAACCCGCGCCAAAGAAGACAAGGGCGGCGGCTACACCCGCATCATCAAGGTCAACCACCGCCGTGGGGACAACGCCCCCATGTCGTTGATCGAGTTTCTCGC
>Ga0255058_10001472_pt1 | contig 13236 bp, 8 predicted proteins | sample Cases_109_9_MG_FD_188637 | JGI IMG/M metagenome (GOLD analysis project Ga0255058, IMG submission 188637) | Seawater microbial communities from Amundsen Gulf, Northwest Territories, Canada - Cases_109_9 | ecosystem: Environmental > Aquatic > Marine > Gulf | place: Canada: Northwest Territories... | reverse complement strand
CCAACAAGGTCAACAGTTTGATCATAGTCAACAGGATCCATTCGGGCATCATGGATTGAAATGTCCCAGTTATCCGGAGTCAGCGCCGCGATTGTTGGCAATGCAAGGCGAACCATGCCGGCCCTTCCATGGCGTACTTTACCCCAATGCCCCTTCTCATTCTTTGGTTGAATTAAGAGTAACTTCTTTTTCATACCATTCGGTTATTTAATGCATTTCCTGGTAGGTTATTCAAACAATGCCTGGCAACATTATAGCTTAGTGATGAACCGGAGAACATTAATAAATGTATAATATCCAGTTCTGGAGGTCTTTAAAATATCCGTAAGCTGTGGTTTAAATAATTTATGGTATTGATATATTAAGTCTTATCTTTGTCAATAATGGCTTTCTGTTTAACCTTAGAAGAAATAAAAGAGCAAAGGGTTATACAATTTCCTTATAATGGTATAAACCGATATTGAACAAAAAATAATGCCTATTTATAGCCGGTGTATTTGATTTAGGATTTATTGTTAGGGTATTTTATATTCAAAATTTGGGTATAGGCTAAAGCAGAGGCTTATTTTAAATAATTTTTAAGAGTAATTGATAAATATTAGACAATTTTGGTCTATGTTTTCCGCAACGTAAAAAAAGAATGTTTTTTGCGGTAAAGAGAGGTTTGCCCTTGACAAAACGCCTTCTAATGTGTGATTCCTTTGGGTAACAAAGGGCTGCAATATTATGTTCAGTTCTGGGGAGGCCATTTTACCCTTGAAGAGGTTTCTAATTTAATATGAAAATAGCATTAATAATACCAATAAATGGGTATGATAATAAAAAGAGCTTTTACGATTATAAATTTTACTCTAAGTTTTTGTTTTCAAAGAAATATCATACTTATTTGCTGGTTATTCCGGCAATAATATCCTTAACCCCACCTGGACATGAGATCAGGGTGTTTGATGAAAATATAGAAAAGATAGACTATACATGGAAAGCGGATTTGGTTGGGATAAGCGTCAGAACCATGTTGGCAGAAAGGGCCTATGCTATATCAGAAAATTATCAGAAGAGAGGGGTTAAAACCGTTTTAGGGGGGATTCATCCTTCCATGTGTCCAGAGGAGGCTCGAGAACATTGCGATAGTGTGGTTGTGGGCGAGGCAGAGCTGGTTTGGGCCAACCTCATAATAGATGCCGAAAAAGGCCAATTGAAAAAGCAATACCGTGCTGAAGGGTTTTCTGACTTAAAAAAATTTCCTCTTCCTAACAGATCGGCGCTGGCGCAAAATAAATACTTCCTTGATATTGTTCAAAGCACCAAGGGTTGCCCATTCCAATGTGAATTTTGTTCTGTTTATGCTTTTGATGGTCAAAAGCTTAGAAAAAAAACCATTAATCAGGTTGTTCAGGAGATTCAGACCATTAAAAATTCTGGGTCCCAATATAAGAAGAAAAATTCTATTTTATTTGCTGATGATAATATTATTGCAAACAAGCAGTTTGCCTATGAACTCTTCAACGCGCTTAAACCACTTAATATGAATACAATGTGCCAGGCTACAATAAATATTTCACAGGATGAGCCGCTGCTCAAATTAATGAGGAAAAGTGGCTGTGGAGCTGTTTTTATTGGTTTGGAAAGTATTTCAGAAAAAAACCTTGCTCATATGAATAAGAATATTAATCAACGATTTAAATACGTGGAGGCCATCCAAAAGATACAATCCTTTGGCATCCTGGTGCAAGGCTCATTTATATTAGGTTATGATTTTGATTCCCAATCTTCCTTTGATGAATTAATTGATTTTATCGAGGAATCTCATTTATTAATGCCATTGATAAATATCCTCACTCCCTTTCCCGGAACTGAACTATTTAAACGTTTTGAAAAGGAAGGGAAAATTCTTCATAAAAACTGGAGTAAATATGATACAAAACATGTGGTCTTTTCTCCAAATGGGATGACCCCGGAAGAATTATTTGAAGGATACAGGAAGGTCGTTAGAAGCGTGTATTCCTTTGATTCCATATTGAAAAGATTATACTATTATTGGGGAATTGACTTCTGGAAATATTCAAACAAAGAGGATCCTGTGAAATTTTTTTACCGTTTTCTTTTTGCCTTTCGACTTTGCACATTTCTTGTTTCTACAAATTTACGGCGTTCATTGTTTATATTGAAAATATTGCCCAAGGTATTTCGTAAGCGAACAAGGATATCAACAATTCTCGCGCTGATGCATTACAATGATTTTGCCTATAGTTTATAGATGGACCTTTCTAAAGTGATCATCAAATATAAGGCAGAATTTTTCCTCGTGCTCTCCATCAGAAGCAGGTCTCTGGTATAACCGGGTCAAATCCATTTGAGTGAGCCACGAAAGTGTGAAGTAACTGGCAGTTGGAAATACCTGCATCGAAAGTGTGACCTTCCTCCCAGAAATTGATCCACTCGTAAAGTTGATATTACAGAAAAAGATCAAATATTATCTGGTATGCTGGTGACTATTGATTTCATACCAGTTGCGAAATTGTTTGCTGAAAAACCTAATAAAAAAATAATGGCCTACGCAGCATAGCTGTCTTTTGCAAGAATAAAATTCTATAACCATTTAAAAACATTAAACCAATTCATCTTTATGCGAAATTTAGGGATAGTTATAGCCGCAGGCAAAAACGGGAGAGCAGGGCAAAATTTCTTCCCGGCCATGTCGAATAGTAAGAAAATTATATGGACGCGACTTGACACAAACAGGCTTTTGGAACTACAGGACGACCATAAGACCATCTCTAACTAATATAAATCTTTTAACGTTAAATAAATTTTAATTAATTTTCCATCACGGCGGACATCAAATTTATATAAGGATCCGGCTTTTTCGCGCAACAGTCTGCGTATTGCATTGATACCGGGAAAGGAATCGACAGAGCTGTGATTGACAGATACAATGATATCGCCGGTTTTAAATCCTGCTATTTTTGCAGGAGAACCGGGGGACACAAAGACAATTGCTGGCATGCCTGTTTCCGAACGGCTGATAATAAGGCCACTTTTATCCCTCGGAAATATACGGTTAAAATCTTTCCCTTTTTCAACAATCACCTGCTGTCGTTCATAATCCAGATAAATCAGGTAGTGTCGCAGCAGGGAATTCCCAATATTCCCTATAACTTCCCTGCGTACAGTGGCTCCGGTTCCTTTTCTAAGCGGCACATTGATAAGGGTGTTTTTTAAAACAAACCCGCCTAAATTTACGGTTTTAAACTGGATGGTCTTCTCCATATAATCACCACCCAGACCACTGCTAATTCGGTCGACCCCTTTGCGGTCCAGCAAACCATGTTTTGCCGCAAAGGGATAGTGAAATGAAACATTAAATGCGCCAAGATCAAGACTCCATTTCCCAGAATATTTTTCGTCGACAGTCATGGGAACGCCGAAAGTCTTATTTTTTAAGGGGGCGCTGATAACAGCCCCAGAACCACTATAGTGAAAGTGAGACGGGTCATACAATGATATTCTTTGTGATGTATAGTCTATTTTTACCACAAACCTGGAAAGAAAGTCGTAGCCTAAAACACCAACGATATCCGGTTCCCGGTAATTGTCCGACAGGCCCTGAAATGAATAGATTGTTTGTTGGTCGAATTGGACCCCTTTTACCTGGTAGGAAGGGAGGGTGGCAAAGCTAAGTTCGAAATTACTTCCAAAACCAAATCCTTTTATTTTACCTTTGGATTTCAGCCCAAGAGAAGCAGCATAATCCGCATCAATGATAGACATTGAAGACCCGCTGTCAAGAAGCCAGGTTTGACTGTTAGAATTGATTTCTACCTTCAAATATATGTTATTTTCAATCAGCTCAAAAGGAATATCTTTTGAACTGTTGCTGTTAAGAAATCGAAAATCCCGGATATCATTTTCAGGCAGCTCAAACACAGACCGGTTGATCTCAGGGTTGATCTGGAAGCGACTAAGGCGAATGATTTCTTTTTTATCCCTTGGCAGAATGTATGATTCTTCATAAAAGGAATGTTTAATGCCGCCGACATCGCGATAATCTGAATACCGGCTATGGATTTCAATATCCGGCATTTTGAGAACCGATTTCTTTAAATAAAAACTATGAGTTTCAAAATAATTCCAGGTGATATCGTTATTGATGCTGTTGGATATTTTTACAACATAACAATCTAATGCTTCGATTTTTTGAATTCCTTCAAAGCTCAGGGAGAAGTATTCAGAATTAGGAACCAGATGCTCAAAATTTTCCAGGCGTTTTTTGATCTCCCTCCTTTTGATGGTTTCCTCATCCCTTTCAATAAGAACCTTTCCGTTGGTATCCCTGCTCCAGGCAATTTGTCCGTTATCACCCCTGACCAGCTTAATAACAGAAAAGTCCTCTTCCAGCCTGTACCGCAAAGGGGTTTCTTCCCATAGCTTAAATGTCCCCTCTAAGTAGTCGTAGACGGTTGTTCCTTCAGAATAAGTGGTCTTGATCGCTTTCAGCCTGTCTAATCCGCCCATAGCATCGTAATGTTTCCTGTAAATTTCATAAGGGTTAGTTAAATTGGCCCAAACGAATCCGCCGCCAACCTCCAGGAGGATTACCGAAATCAAGATGGCTATAGCGATTTGACATCGTTTAATCATAATAACGCTCTACTAAAATTTTTTGCAAACAGTCTTCAGGCAGAAGCCTGTTTGCAGGCATGGATACGCCGGGAAGACAACAAACCGCTAAACTCTGCCTTTGTTTCTTCAGGAATTATTCGGGCATTTTATCGAGCGGTTCAACAGCAGAGGTTTTGTCGAAATAAATAACAGCATCGAACTGATCGGCTAACCTTGCATGATCGTAATGATTTTTTCGCTCCGTATCCGGCAAATAAATTACCCCAACAGCGCGCTGCAGTCTTTCCCGGTTTAAATAAGTCGCTAATTCCTGGTTTTCATTTAAGATTAAATAGAAACAGGGGACATTCTCCTTGTGGAATAACGCTGCGTAACTTTCTTCAAGAGCCGGCAGCAACTGCTTGTGTTCTACTAAGCCGCCCCAGGTAGAGGAAGCGATGACGGAGCCGGTGTTGGTAACAAACCCGATCAGGACCGCCTTACTGCCGTATCGCTTGCGGAGGAGTTGCCCTATGTTCAACTCACCCCGCCGGGACATATCTGATGCTTCGGCATTTCCCACATGCGAGTTGTGTGCCCACACAACAACTTTGTTATTATTTTTAGAGGTCTCTATATACTGTACAAGAGCTTCGAGCATCTCCATCATGTGCCGATCTCTCAGGTTCCATGAATGGGGGCTGTTCTCTTCATGCTCATATAACGCGCGGAAATATTTCTCCGCGTTTTTAATAAGACGCGCATTTTGCTGCGCGTTGAAGAACTCTTTTTGAGCATCAGAGATGTTGCGGTTCAGATATTCAAAAGCATTTTGATTCAGATCTAAGAGTTGTTCCTCTGCCTCGGATTCACATGATATGGATGGATCAGCACTAGCGGCGTTTGCATACTTTTGAGGGTCTTTGTCGAAGCTGTCGAAACAGGAGTAGCGCAATCGAGCGCGTTTCGCCGCTTGGGCATCGTACTTGTCCAGGTAGCCTGTTACTTTATCAATTGAGCTATAAAGGCCGTAAAGGTCGAGGCCGTAAATGCCGATTTTAGTCGAATTACCTTGGAAGGCGGCATTATAATCTTTCAGCTGATTTATAAATTCAAGCGTATCCTTGTTTCGCCACACCCAACCCGGGTAGCGTTTAAAATCCGCGAGAGCTTCCATTATTGTCATCGCGTCATTCAGCTGTATATAACGATTTAGGGGGGATGCAAAAGACCACCCGGCTTCAATCGCCACTGCTGTAAACCCCTTCTCTTTAATAAGTCGCCAGGTAATTTCCCGCCGGGCTTTATAGAATTCATGGGTGCCGTGAGTAGATTCTCCCAGGAGTACAAACTGGGCGTCACCAATCCGTTCTATTAAAAGATTAAAATCATCTTTTTCTCCTCTGATTGGATGTAAATTTTCACGTATGAGGTTTAACGCTGGCTCCGGCGTTGATTTATTTCCAGGATCTGCCGGAATGTTATCGGAAATTGCGGGAGAAAACCTTCTATCGCTTGGAAATCGGCAGTTAAAGATTTCCGCTGGTTCTACTTCTGTTGATATTAAGCCATGTGGGCTTTTTCTAATCTCATTACCATTAACATTAGACTCAAGCGATAGGAGCATGCCCATTAACAGGGCTAATGAGGCCGGTAACGATAATCGATGGATGATATCCGCAATCATTTAAATACCTTGAATTTAACGCAGACATTAGAGATGTCATGTATTTCGTACAAATCCCTCGCGCATAGAGTCAGGCGGCGCTGAAAACTATTCTTGGAGGATTTACCTTTCTTATTTCCCATGAATGCTACCATATCGGCTAACTGGCATTGATACGAAAAGGTTTGGGCCTCAAAACTTTTTTGATTAAAAAAATATAAAAAATTTCGAGAGAGCTTAGATCTCTTTTAGTTGTGGATAATAATAAAAGAAGGGCCAGGACATTTAATCTAATAGGCTGGAAAAAAGTTTAAGTCCTAATCTGATGGTATTGTTTTTAAAATCCTTGGTTATCCATTGCACTTGGGTCAGAGAGCCGTGTTGTATCTTTTTAATATACGCGGACAATTTATCGCCATTCTTAATTGGCAGGGTTACGTCCTCCACTTCCACTCCCAGACCCCATTTAGAGATATCAACGGTCTGAGAATTAATTACACCAAGCAAAATACACTCTTCCATATAAGGTTTTCTGGCTCTTGTCCTTTTATTAGTCATTTGCTTTCCTTCAACGTTTTAAAAGTTGACAGGCAGAAAAAACCTTCCACCCAGATTCCATTAGTGGAGATATTATAACATGTATCCTATAAAATGAGGGTAGAAACGCTCTTTATTGAGTGCTCTTCTTAATGCGTTTATAAATTCCTGGTTATCTCATTCTGGCTGTTTTGAAAAGTTAAAAGTAATGCTATCCAGAGACAGCTTTTCCTTTACCCCGTTAGAGAAAACCACCAACTTCTTCCTGTGAAATAAATAATTTCTTTAGAGAGGGTGGTTCACCCCGTTAGAGATTACGGAAACAACTAGTAGTAAAATAATGTGCCTACTTTTAAAACTATCTTGGATCGTTCCCTATCTCTAACGGGGTTCAATGCCACCATCTTAAGCCGTTAAAAGACATAGTTCTCTAACGGGGTTTAATTATCAAATTATTACTCTTGCCTTTTATTGATGGAATAAAAGAATTATACTCGGCAATGTAATGAAACGCCCTGAAAAATTACCCCTCCAGGCATTAGTAGGTATTTTTTTTCAATCCGCCGCGGCCCTCATGCTAGAAGTTTGCCTGTCCCGTTTGCTTTCCATTCGTCTTTGGCACCATTTTGCTTTTCTCGTTATCAGTTGTGGACTATTCGGTTATGCTCTTGCGGGCTCTTTTTTGTTGTTATCGCGACGTTCTTTTTCTCCCTTTTTCCCTTCCTTCCTATTTAGTCTTTTATTACTTCCTCTACTTATTGGATTCCAAAATCTACCATTTGATCCTGTTTTATTGCCTCTTGAACCCTTTCATTGGTTGTATCTAACACTGATGTATCTGCTACTGGCAATACCCTTCTTTTTTTGTGGACTCACCCTCAATCGATTATTGCAACAATATACAGGGCACGCTTTTACTCTTTACAGTTGGGATTTAATTGGAGCGGCATGTGGGTGTTTGGGCTTTGTGCTCATTGCCCCCTTCTGGAAAGAGATGGAATGGTTACTCATTATTTCAATAATTGGTGGAATCGCGGCCTTATGTCTGGCCTCAAAGCGCAAGCATTATCTGATGGTTTTATTAGGATCGGGAGGATTGTTAGGATTATTATTTCTTCAATCCTTTCCAAAATGGCAAATGAGTCCATACAAAGCCCTGCCTCAGGCTCTACGATATTCTAACAGCCAACTGCTGGGCGCTTCCTGGAATGCGGTCTCCAGAGTTGATTGGTTTGAGAGTTCACTGGCGCGATTTGCCCCTGGATTGAGTCTGCGCTTTGAAAAGAGTTTGCCTAATCAGATTGGTATTACCATTGATGGAGAAGGGATGACCGCCTTTGCTCCATGGATTCCTGATGATTCAGAATATATAGAGTATTTGCCTTCCTGGATTCTGAATAAAATGGCCTCACCCGTAAAATCAGCCTTGCTGCTTCATGTAGTTGGGGGGCAAGATATTTTGTCCATGCTGAAAGCAGGCTTTCCCTCCATCCTGGCGCAGACTGAAAACTCACTCATAGCCCAATGGCTAGAAAATCAGTTTCCTTATCCACATATTCAAATTGTTGCTGAAAAAAGCCGAACCTATCTGAAAAGATCTTCAGAGAAGTATGATGCTATAGCCGTTTCTTTAGAAAACGCTTTGCCCTCGGGGAGCACAGGGATGAACGCTTTGCAAGAAAGCGCTCTGGAGACCCTTGAAGGCATGGAGGCCTTGTTAAGTCGCCTTTCTTCCAGCGGATGGTTGAGTATCCACAGATATTTATTGCCCCCTCCGCGAGCCGAGTTGCGTTTGCTGGCGACGCTAATTACCGCTATGAAACATCAGCAGTGGGACCCCTCAGAACACCTCGGCGTCTTTCGATCTATTTCGACCCTTATGACTATTGTCTCTGCCAGGAAGTGGTCGCCCATAGATAAAATGCGATTTAAACAGTTTTGTGAACATCGCGATTTTACCCTTGTGTATTATCCGGGAATGGAAATGCGGGAAGCCAATCTGGTCAATAAGTTTCCCTCCCCCCTTTATGCAAAGGCGGTGCGCCAATTGATATATAATCCAACGCAATTTTATCAAACAAGTTTATTTGATATTACTCCCGTTACAGATGATAACCCTTTTTTTTACCATTTTTTACGTTGGGACCATCTCGAAAAAATCTATGAAACTTTGGGAAGGAAATGGGAAGGGTTGCTCGAGAACGGGTTGCTGATTCCATTTTTGTTGTTGCAAGTAGGTTGTATTGCCCTCCTTTTAATTTTGGGTCCTCTGCTAATGCATAAAAGTATCAGAAAGGAGTTATCATTCAAAATGACTTATTTCTTTTGGATTGGTTTTGGATTTATGGGAGTTGAAATAGCATTATTCGAAAAGTTAATCCTTTTTATGGGAGATCCCGTTTATTCCTTTGCCGTGGCTCTCGGCGGATTGCTCGTATCATCTGGTATTGGAGCTGGTCTCAGCAGATATGTTCAAACCAGGAATTTCAATTGGTTTCATGTTGCCCTTCTTGGAATTTTGGCGTCTTATTACTGGGGATTTGCCTCTGTGCTATCCTACTTTGCGGGGTACGGCATGAAATACAGATTAATGATTGCCATTGCTATTACAGGAATTCCAGGGATCTTGATGGGCATGCCCTTTCCAAGAGGGCTGGCGATTCTCTCCCAGGAAAAATTATTGCCAAAATCATTAGAATATCGTGTGGCTTGGGCCTGGTGTCTAAATGGGTGCGCTTCAGTGATGGGTCCTATTTGCGCCCTTTGGCTGGCTCAAATGACAGGATTGGCTTCATTATTTTTGTGGTCTTTGGGGTGTTATGGTTTAGCGCTTTGGAGCATTCGTAAATTTTGAAATAATCTGGGGAGTTTTGAAATTACCCAAGAATTATTTTTGGGAATTATTTTTGAGCTTCCCCGGTCATGGGAACAAACCGAACCTGATCATAATGAGTCACTGAAGTTTTTCTCCGAGAATCTAGGGTGACCACCGTCAAGGTTTGGAAAAAGCGGGTGTTGCCTAAAGGCAGGATAAGTTTCCCTTCTGGCTTCAATTGATTCAAAAGGGGACGAGGGATATGATTAGCTGCAGCTGTAATGATTATGCGATCAAAAGGCGCATGTTCTTCCCAGCCAAAATAACCGTCCGCATTTTTAACTTTCACTGGAATGTTCAGTCTTTTAAAACGTGGTATTACAAGTTTAGCAAGACTATTGATAATTTCAATGGAATATACTTCCGCCTTCATTGTTTGCAAAACTGCTGCTTGATAACCTGAACCCGTGCCAATTTCCAATACTTTCATTCCTGGTCGCACTTCCAATAATTCTGTCATCAAAGCAACAACATAAGGCTGACTGATTGTTTGGCCTTCTCCAATTGGTAAGGGACGATCCGCATAGGCCAAACCCTGGATCTTATGGGGAATCATCAGATGGCGCGGCGTCGTTCGCATGGCTTTTAATACTTCGCTATTTTGAATTCCCCTTTTTTCCAAATGATTACGAACCATTATTTCCTTCTGGGATTTCCAATCCACTGCCGCTCCCGGCTGTGCCCATAGCAAAAGGCACCCTAATATTCCCCAAATAAGTAAATTGTAGGACCTGTTAATCATCTTAAAAAGTCATCGAAAAATTAGGTGATATCAAATTTCAAAAATCAAAAATCAGCGCCAATGAATATAGTATATCGTCTTATTAAATAAGAGCAATAGCGCATCCGAAAGGCAATCGAAATAGCTAAAGTTATAAAGAGTAAAGGCTCTTTGGCTGGCATTTGCTCTATTGAATTGGCTTCGCTGGGGATGGGGATGCTTTAGCCACAATGGCATTTGGCGGTCTCTTAGACTTCACAAATCGGCGATTTTTAAACTAAATCGTAATGGATATATATTTACTTAACAGGAGAAAATTTGGACAGCAGAAATTGTATTACTTCAAGGGTTTTCCCTTTTTTTTCGTAAATGTCTTGAAGTTGTTTTTGCATTATCTTCAGTTCAGTTTCCTTAGCAGGCTCATAATTCACTTTTTTTTCCATTACTTTAAACTCTTTTTTTTCGTCAACCTTGCCAGCCAGCAGCCAGTGCAACTGGCTGCCATAATTTTTCGCTATAACGGATAAAATGTCAACGGAAGGCTTCGATTTCCCTTTTTCAATATCGCTTAGATAACTAGCTGAAGTTCCCAGCATATCAGCAAAACATTGTAAAGTCAATCCTAACTCTTTTCTTAAAATATAAAATTTTTTTCCGCCTTCAATTCGATGGAACATTTTTTTTGAGAAAATCAGTAATTTTTGCTTGACATTCCTACGTTATAGCGTATAGAATTGCAATAATAAAATTTGTTTTAAAATAAAAACAAAACCCAGTATTAGCTATATTTGCGCACAAAAAAGGCTAATAACCAAAAATGCCGTGTGTTAAGAGCTCTGGGTCAGCGAGGAGCAAGATGTAAGGTATCTTGCTCCTTGCGTTTTAATATAACATATCTCAATTAGACTATCTATTAAGATTAAGAAATTTGAATGACCTCCCATAAAGCGGCCAAGGGGCCGCCACTAATTAGGGCTGCCGCCCTGGAGAACTAACAAAATACTTTATCCAAAAAGAAGTTTTTACAGTGTAATAGTATAAATAAGCTGGCAAATAATTGAAAATCCAAAAATTGGAACAAAAAATAAACGAACATTATGCTTTAAAAAACTTGTTGTTCAAAAAAATATTACAGGACAACTGTCAATTCGATCAAAAAATTACCGAATTTTTTAACATCTTTAGAGTTACCAAGGCCCTTAGTCTGTCTTTCAGCCTTAATGAGCTGCTCGAGACAATGAGAAAAGTAATTGCTCAATCGCTAAAAATAGAAAAATATTGTTTCGCCCTTTTGGATAAGGAAAAACAAATTTTTAGGATTAGGGATCTTTACAGGCTAGACAATAATCGAAAAACTACTGAAGGAATAAATTGTTTATTATGTGAAAAGATTTACGGAAAAGTTTTTCATATAAAGGAACCAATTCTCATAAAAAATATTGGGCAGAAAAATGAATTCTTAAGTTGTAGGCATTGCCTGGGGGAAATTAGCTCGTTATTAAGCCTTCCACTAAGTTGCAATGGAGCAAAAGGAATTTGGAATATTTATAATTCCAATACTAACTATTTTGATAAGGGGACTATTGAGATTTTTTCAATAGTTGCGGAGCATCTTGCCATTGCTATTAATAGAGCAAACAAATTTGGGCATATTAATGAATTGTCAATAAGGGATGAGTTGACTCAGTTGCATAATCGGCGCTATTTTTTTGATTTTTCAAAGCAGGAGTTGGAATTGTCCAATAGGTATAATAGAATTTTTTCTATAATTTTAATTGATGTGGATTTTTTTAAAAATTACAATGATATCAACGGTCATACAGATGGGGACATTGCTTTGAAGCAAACGGCGGATATTTTAAGAAATCAAGTGCGACAGGGGGACATTTTGGCCCGTCTTGGAGGCGACGAGTTTGTCATATTACTTCCCGAAACCAGTGTCAAATGCGCTATTACTCTGGCAGAAAAATTGCGCCAAAAGGTGGCTGATACCCACTATAAGGGCGAAGAGAACCAACCCTATGGCAAATTTACCATTACATCTGGAATTGCTTCTTTCCCAGGGAACGGAGATAATATGACAAAAATAATAAAGTCAGCGGATAAAAGAATGTATTATGGCAAAGGTAAAGGAAGAAATATTGTCTGTTTTTGATTCAACAAATTTTAATCACAAAGCATTGTTGCCTAAAGCAGAGGGCCGAGGATTTGTTCTTTTGGGTTAGGTTGAATAAATTGATACTATTAACCTTTATCGTATTTATGATTAACATACTAAGGGCTCCCGGGCAAGGATTAGACTAGCCGAAACCCAATAATCCAGGATCAGCTGTTTAACTAAAGTTTTTATCTTTCAAAAAAATACAATAGGGGGAATGGGGAATTTTACTTTTAAAAGAAGAATTTGACTTCAAAATCCCGTTTTAAAGACATTTCAAAAAACAAGTAATGCCGAGGATCTTTATTTCAAATTACTTCTCATGGCCATTTTTGTAAACCCCGTTACAATTTAGTTTTAGAAATTTTGGGACTTGAGTTTGCTTAAGATTTAAATTTTTCATCGGTGTGGTTCATAGCTTAAAACCACACCCAAGTAAGCTTGAGTTAGAGATAACGGAATTACCGGCTGATTGGAGTTGGGGGAAGAAGAATATAACAAACAAGGAGAAAACTACCCTTTTATACTATTACTTCTTTTTTTAGAAAGTCTTTTTTTTGTTCTCCAGGGCGGTAGCCCTATTTGATTTCGCCCATCCCTGGGCTCAACCCTTCGGGCGGCCTTCCTTCGGAATTAGTCCAATTCGGTTTTCTCTGCCGAATTGTGGTCGCGGCCCC
>Ga0255058_10001471_pt1 | contig 13243 bp, 16 predicted proteins | sample Cases_109_9_MG_FD_188637 | JGI IMG/M metagenome (GOLD analysis project Ga0255058, IMG submission 188637) | Seawater microbial communities from Amundsen Gulf, Northwest Territories, Canada - Cases_109_9 | ecosystem: Environmental > Aquatic > Marine > Gulf | place: Canada: Northwest Territories... | reverse complement strand
TTGCGACCCCACCGATCGGCGGCCACGCCAAGCACCGGCGTCAGGAAGATGCCCGGTATCGTGAAGGCGCTGATCAGCCAGCCGATACGCGCCGGAGAGACCCCTAGCTCACGCGAGATCTGGGGAAACGCGGGGGTGATGCTCGACACGGCGAGCACCGCGATGAGGGTGATCGAGAAGATGATGTGGAGGTTGCGGTCTCTGTGGAGACGCCCGGAGCCGGCACCAGGATCAGGCGTCAAAGCTGTGTGGCATAAGTCGTGCTCGTGGAGTGAGTTTCGGCGCCCGAGTCGTATTCCACCGTGCTCGACGTTATCTTTGTACGCTCGCTGTTCTTACACGAACCGGACGCAGGCGGGGACGGCACGAACGTCTTCGGCGGCTTCCGGCGTTCTTTTCGGTAGGTGGGCACAGAAGTGCGGAGTGCGGAGAGAAAGGAACCGATGATTCGTCGATTCGCCTCCCGGCTCGTGCTCCTGACGGCATGCCTTGCGGCGGCCGCCGGCGAGGCCTCGGCGCAGGGAGTGCTGGTCGTCCGCGACGCGAGCGGCAGGGTCCTGCTGTTTGACGCGATTTCCCTGGATCTGATCGATGGGCTCCCGACGGGGGGTGACGTTCGCGACGTGACGGTATCGCCCGATGGCCGGTACGCGTACGTGGCCAACCGGGCGCGCACGAGAGCCTCCATCGACTCGACAGGCTCCTCGATCTTCGTCTTCGACCTCTGGAGGCGATCCCTTGAGGCCGTCTTCGATCTCGGCGCCTTCACTCCCACGCAGGGACTGCGGCTGAATCGCAGGGGCTCCAGGCTCTGGGTGCCGGCCGAAGAGGATGGCTCCGTTCTCGAGCTCAACGCGCAGAACGGCGAGCTCCTCATGATCTGGAAGACGGGCTCGGGGCTGAACCACCGCGCGGATGTGACGCCGGACGACCGGCGCCTGTACGTGGCCAACATCCTGGATGATGTCGTGACCGTCATCGATCGGCAGCGGGTGTATGCCGCCAGCATTCCGACCGGCACGGCGCCCGCCGACGTGGACGTCTCACCCGACGGGTTCGAGGCCTGGGTGGCGAACAGCGGCTCGCACACGATCACCATTCTGAGCGTGCGCAGGGACCGGAAGCTGGCCGACTTCTTCGCCGGAGCGCTCCGGCCGGTGCGCCTCCAGTTCACGCCGAGCGGTCGGGAGGTGTGGGTTCTCCACCAGGGCAGCCCGGATATCACTGTTTTCCACGCCTTCAAGCGGGAGCAGGTCGGCAGAGTGGCTCTTCCCGGGGTGCCGTCCGACATCCTGTTCTCGAACGACGGTCTGCGGGCATACGTCACTCTCCCCACGGGCGTGGTCGCGGTCGATACGGAGACGCGGGAGGTGGTTCGCACGTTCGAGAAGGCGGCTGACAGAGGTTTCGGCGCCTGGCGAGGTCACTGAGCCAGGATGTGAAATAGGCGGGAGAAGGAGCTCCTCCTCCCGCCTTGTGTTTCGCGGCGCTTTTCCGCCGACGGTGCCTCGCGGCCTAGTTGTCCTCGGGCATGTAGGTCATGCCGGGCACGAACGAATGGTCCTGGTTGTCCATGGCACGGACGAGCTTCATGCGCTCGCCCATCAGCGCCTCCCACTCCTCGGCCTTCTCGTGCTGGGCCAGATAGGCGGGTAGCGATCCCTCTCCGTAGAAAGTGGACATGTCGTCGAACGGAACGACGTAGACTCGTAGGCCGCCGTCGCCGATGACGCCGTCGAAGGCGTGCACGGCGTAACGCCACTGGACGTCCGAGATGATCTTCATCAACCCCGCCGTGTTCTCGGCGTGAGCGTCACCCTTGCCCGGCTTCACCCAGTTGACGTAGACCATGACGTTGTTCGGGTTCTCGATCGGGTCCGGCGGGCCGTAGCTGTGCGCCACGTTCCTCTTCTGGACCGAGCTCTTCGAGCTGTAGTCGAGCTCGCCGAACGCTTCGAACGCCTCCATGAGCGTCGCCTCGCCGGGCGTGCCCATGAACTGGCCTACCCACTCGTCTTCATTGTCGAAGTAGGCCATGCTCTCGACGGGGTAGACCAGCGTGAACATGGAGCCGTTCCGGAAGAACATCCAACCGTAGTTGGCTGACAGATCAGCCAGCTTGGCGGCCTCGACGATCTTCTCCATCGTCATCTCGAAACCGGCCGCGTCGGCGGGTGACACCTCGAACTCCATGATCTGACTGAACATCGGGCCTTCGTACTCGGCCGCCTCGTACTCGGCATCCTGAGCCAGGGCGGTGCTCCAGCTGCCGGCGACGAGCGCGAGGCAGGCCAGGGCGGTCATCATCCTGCGCATCTCAAGCCTCCTGGAAAGGGCGGGACACGGGCACGACGGAGTCGTGCAACAACATGCTGCAACCGACCGTATGATTCTCGCGTAGGATTCGGTAGGCAGCCTTATCAAAATAGGCCGCAGCCCCGGCGCGGCAAGAGATTCTATGTCAAGGAGGACGACTTGGAAGATATTCTGGCACTGATGATTCCGATCGTTTTCATCCTCGCGATGGCTTCAGTCCTCATTCTCCGGCCTATCACCAAGCGTCTAGGGGCTGCGCTGCACCAGATGCAGCAGGACCGGCACGGGGCGAGACTCGACCAGGGCCAGCTCGATCAGATCCGTGCGCTCGTCGAGTCGGTGCAGGAGCGCGTGGAGCTCGTGGAGCAGAGGCAGAGCTTCTTCGAGTCGCTGCTCGAGTCCAGAACGCAGAGGGTGCGGCTGGAAGAGGGCGGCAACCGCTAGATCTCCGGGTCCAGAGCGTCGCCGCCGCCGACCTCGGGCTGGATCGTGCAGTGGAGGATTCCGAAGCGCTCTCCGGCCACTTCGCACATCGCCCGCAGCGCCGCTTGCGCGTCCGCGGAGCGCTTCAGATTTGCGTGCGCCGTCAACATCACGAGGCCCGAGGTGAGCGTCCACACGTGCAGGTCGTGGATCCCGGCGACGCCTTCCACCTCCGCCAGCGCCGAGCGTACCGCCTCCGTGCTCAGCTCGCCCGGTGCCGCGGCCATCAGCACGTCGACGGCTTCTTTGAGCAGAGACCAGGCGCTGTAGAGGATCAGTGCGGCGATCAGGCATGCGGCCGCTGGATCGGCCCATGCCCACCCGAACGCCAGGATCAGCGCCGCTCCCACGATGACCCCGATGGAGCCGAGGGCGTCGGCGATCACGTGCAACCACGCCGCACGCACGTTCAAGCTCTCGTGCCTGCCGCCCTCGAGGAGCCATGCCGCGACGCCGTTCACGATCAACCCGCCGACGGCCACGGCCAGCATCGCTCCTCCGACCACTTCGGCCGGCTCCCGAAAGCGCCGCACGGCTTCAAAGAGCACGAAGAAAGAGATCAGCACCAGGACGGCCCCGTTGGCCAGCGCCGCCAGGATCTCGGCCCGGTGATAACCGTAGGTCTTTCGCGGAGTGGCGGGCTTCGTCGCCAGCCGCATCGCCCACAGCGCCAGCCCGAGAGCCGAGACGTCCGTTGCCATGTGGCCCGCGTCCGCCAGGAGGGCCAGGGAGTTCGAGATCAGCCCGCCGCCGATCTCCACGATCATGTAACCCGCGGCCAGGACGAGGGCCCAGGCCATCCGTCGTCGGTTATGGTGGTGTGAGGATCCGCCGCGGTACCAGTGGGTGGCGCAGCCGTCCAGCGCCCCTTCGCCGCCGAAGTCGCACTCGGCCGCTATCGCCTCCGGCTCCTCCGCTGGGCTAGGCGGTCGGCGGGACATAGGCGAGCAACGCCGCCAGCACGAAGATCAGGATCATCACGAGAATCTCCCCCATGACGGATCGGCGAAGCCGACCGGCTCCGATCCCTTCCTCGAGAGCCGGCAGCAGGCTGAACTGATTGCGAAATCCGACTAGGGCGAGCACGATCAGGCCCGCCGTCTTCGCCAGGACCAGGCGGCCGTACGTCGTCGTGAACACCGCCGTGACCGCTGGGAGCGCCACGAGTGTCTGGATGATGCCCGTGCCGGCGATCGTGATCACCGCGAAGACCGCGATGCGGGAGATCCTCTGAGCCGCCGTGCGGTACTCCGGCGAGTCCTTGGCCTCGACGATCAGGTACACGAGGCCTCCGAGCCAGTACTGCGTGGCCGCGAGGTGCGCCGCCTTCGCCGGGACCGAGATAGTGGGGTCTGTCGAAAGCGCATGGCCCGTCGCGCCGCTGACGAGGGTGGCGAGAAGAGTCAGGAACGCGGCGGATCCCAGATGCCGACCGAAGGCCAGGGTGGCCAGCGCTGCGACGGCCAGGCCGAGCCTGAGCAGCTCGAGCCCCCCGGCGCGCGTGCCGAGCAGCGCCGGGATGGTCTCGAAGTCCAGAGCGTCTCCCGGGCTCACGCTCCGCAGCCAAAAGAAGAGGTGCCCGATGATCAGGATGGGGAGCAAGAGCGCCAGAAGGTAGGCCAGCCTCGATGCACGGCGGGATTCACCCGGCGCCACCCAGACGATGATGGCTAGCAGGCCGCCCAGGGCGAGAAGCGTGGCTACGGCGGCTCCGCGTGATAGAGCGAGCGATGGAGGAACCCCGATTCCGAGAACATCTGTCTCTGCCGGGGGAGGTTCGAACCGCGACGCTGCGCCAGGGTCCGTCTCAGTTCCCTCGACGGCCCCGGCGCGATCCCCGGCCGCCTCGTCCTCGTCGCCCGTCTGCACCGGCACGAAGAACACGAAGGACCCGGAGACGGCGTGACCGTCTACCGAGACGGTTCGCCAAGCGACGCGGTAGGCGCCGGGGGTCAACGGGCGCACGGCGGCCAGCAGCGCCCGGTCCATCGTCGGGTCGGTGCGTGCCTCGAGCGACAGATTCAGTCCCATCGGTCCGGCGAGGCGGATCTCGCTCAGCGCCTCCTCGACCGGTCCGCTGAAGATCAACCTGATGAGCTCCAGCTCCGACGTCAGGGTGTCCCCGTCGGCAGGGTCTGATGAGATCAGCTCGATGTGCGGCCGGGTCGGCGATTCCGACTTGGATTCCGACTTGGATTCCGACTTGGAGAGAGCGGGACCTGCGGACGCCGCCGGTGTGTGCGTGAGGCTCCCGAGCAGGGAGAAGGCGCCGATGGCCGCCGCTTTCAGACCCGGATTCTGGAACATGCCCGACGATAGCACGCCGGGCAGCGACTGGCACCTGGGTTCGTCTAGGAGCTCTTGTCGAGGTCCTTACGGCCGGATACCACACCCGCTCCGACGCTGGCACCGAATACGACGGCGGTCGCGGTTCCAATGATCGGGAGGAGCCATACGAGCGGAGCGGCCGCCGCTGCCGCGGCACCTCCGGCGAGCACCGGCACGTAGGGCTTGCGGACGCCCTCGACGAAGCGGAGGCGACTCTTTACGAACCGCCGCGACTTCGCGTATCCGAACACGCCAGCCGCGCCCGTGGCGGCCAGCCAAATAATCTCGACCATCACTCGTCCTCCATCAGGGTCTCTAGAGGGCCGTACGCTCGGTGCGCCGGCCTGGTTTCACATCGGCCGCCCCTCAGCCACGGATCTGAAGGTACAGGAACAGGCAGGTCGCACCCAGCATGCAGGCGATCCCGACGACGGCCCAGAGGCGAAGACCCCGGCTGGGTCGGAGGGCGGGGTCCTCGATCAGGCGAGTCACGCAGGCGTAGTTGAGGGCATACAGAACGGGGGCGATCAGGAAGGAGGCGAGAGCGGCGATCGTGACGAGCACCACCGGATCGGGGATGATCAGCGTCTCGACGAACGCCAGAGCCAGACTCGCCCAGAGGAATCCCCAGTAAAGCCGCCGACCGCCCCGCGACTCTCCGCTCACGTCGGTTGAGGATCGTGCTCCCAATCGCCTCATCGTTTCCCGGAAGGCTCGAGGAAAGCCATCCAGCACGCCATACGCGGTGGAGAACATCCCGAAGAAAGCGGCCGCCAGAAAGAGTGGGTACACCCAGGAACCCAGTACGTCCGTGTAGAGCCGGGCGATGGTGATCGCTACCCCGGCGCCGGTCGGAATCTCGCCGGCCGGGCGCAGGACCTCCGCGCCGAGGGCGACGAACATGATCGAAAGCACGAAGGAAAGCGCGTAGCCGATCCTCATGTCGGCCAGGCCGACCCGAAAGGCTCCCAGGGTGCCTCCGCTTCCTTTCCGCTCCGCTGTCGACTCCCAGACGGACTTCCGCTGCAGGGCCCAGAGTGAGTGCCAGACCGACACGTCTATGCCCGTGGGCATCCAGCCGAGCAGCGCGCCGATCAAGAGCAGGGAGCCGACCGGGATCTCGGGGATGACCAGTCCATGCCAGAACTCACCGGACGGCGGCCGGGCGATAAACGCCACCAACGTCATGGCGGACAGACCGAGAAGGAGCCATTTGCTGAGCGCCGAGAGACCGTCGAAGCCTCCCGATCGGAGGAGAGCCGCGCACAGGAGGCCGAGTGCCAGGCTTATGAAGGGGATCGAAGCTCCCGGAGGCAGACCGGCGGCCACGACGGCTGCGCTCACGGCGAGGACTCCGGCAAGAACGGTGACGCCCTGGACGACGGTTCCGGCCAGGAAGATCCAGAGAGCCCAGTTTCGCGGTCCCGGGACCGAGGCGTAGCCATCCAGCAGCGAGCGCCCGGTCGCTACTGCGAAGCGGGGGCCGAACTCGAAGGCCGGGTACTTGAACAGGTGGCTGAACAGCATCACCCACAGAAGGTCGTAGCCGAAAGCGGCCCCAGCGGTTGGCGCGAGCACGAGATGGCTGGCCCCGATCGCCGTGGCGGCCATGGCCATGCCCGGACCGATCCAGCGTACCCGGTCCAGCGCGATCGCCCATGAGGGGGTGCGCGAGGATTCCTTCATCGTCTCGGAAGATCGCGGAGCCGCCGGAATGCGGGTAGGGTTAGGTTGAGCCGGCTATCCCATCGGCGGAGGATCACCCATAGCGAGAGTGCCTGCGATGTCGAAGAACACGCTGGAAGTCGAGTTGGAATGGGAGGAGGGCTTTCGTTTCACGGTCAGTTCGGGAGGACGAACCGCCGTGATAGACGGCAAGAGGGACGCTTCTCCTGCACCCACCGACATGTTGCTGGCCGCGGTGGGTGCGTGCGCCGGCATCGACATGGTGGATATCCTTGAAAAGGGCCGTCATGAGTTGCGAGGACTCACCGTCACCGTGTCCGGCACCCGGCGACCGGATCCTCCGCGCTTCTTCGAGTCGATCCACGCACGATTCGTCGTCCGGGGCGATGTCTCCGAGACCAAGGCGAGCCGGGCCGCAGACCTGTCGTTCGAGAAGTACTGCAGCGTGTATCACACGCTCAGGAAGGACCTGGAGACGACCTGGGAGGTGGTTCTCGAACCCTGAAGCTCTGGGATGACTCGGGGGACTCAGAAGAGAGTCGGAGGCGGGCCTAGCCTTCCTCGTCCGGAATCGGGCCCTCCTTCGTCCATACGATGATCAGGCCGCACGAGCTGCTCGCCCACTGAGGCGGCATCTGGGTGGCTCCCTTGTACAGCTCCATTGCGAGAAGGTCGGATCCGGTGATTTCGTCGACGCTCATGTCGTGCATGGGCTGCCCGTCGAGCCAGACGGTGGGGTGGCAGCGGCCGGAGGAGCCGCCCTTCGTGAAGTAGAGGTCTGTCTCTCCGAATTGCTCCGATCCGACGACGACCCCCGCGATGCCCCGCAGCATGTCGCTTGGCAGCCGAGGCTGCCGGCGTTCGATCTGCTGCGGAGTGATGAAATCGCCGAAGCCCTTCATGCGTCGCTCCTCGAAGCCTCTCAGCTTGCCCGTGTAGATGCGCCGAACCTCCACCTTCAGATCAGCTACCTCCAGGACGGTGTTGCTGATCAGCAGCGTCGCGTCGGTGATGTGGCCGGGCTGCAGATCGACCAAGGTCGTGCTGGGCTCGAACCCGAAATACCGGACCTGCACCGTGTCGACGCCCGGTGCGACGTCGTTGATCGAGAAACGACCTTCGGCGTCCGTCATCCCGCCCTTGCCGTTCCCGAGGAGGAACACGAACGCCTTTTCCACGGGCTCCGCCCGGGTGCGCGACAGCACCCGCCCCCTCAACGTGGCCAAGGTGTCTTCGACTTGCGCCGAGATCCCGTCGGGGCGAGCCAGCGCCGCGAGGCTCAGGAGCAGGAGAGCGGCAGGCAAGCGGTACGATGTCGTCGTTCGCTGAGTCATATCGGATCTGGTTCAGTAATCAGTGGAATCAATGGGGATCTGCTTCAGTGTGTCATGCGAAGATAACCGCTAGGGCATGCCAGGGTCCCGTGTCCATAGCACGATCGCGGCGCACGGCGTGAGCGGTCCCCGAAACTCGGGCGGAACGGACGCCGTGCCCTTGTAGATCTCGATGCCTCCCACGCTGGACGGCAGCACGCTGTCCAGATTGAAGTAGGGGGCCCGAATCCCATCCACGAAGAAGGCGATGTTGCAGCTGCGCCCACGCATCCGGATGGACGCCTGACCCAGATTGGTGCTCGCAATGCGAACACCCGGCACGGTCCTGAGCATGTCCGTCGTTCGGACCGGGTCTCTGCGGAGGATGTCTGCCCGCGTGATGAAGTATCCCTCTCCCTTCTCTCGGCGTCGGTTGAACTCGGTGAGCTTGCTGGGCGTGTCGAGCGCCTCCACGTGAACGATCAGATCCGCAACGGGAAGGACCCTCAGCTCGACGGCGACCTCGAGGTGATTGAGCTCGTCCGGCAGGAGAAAGACCCGCGTAGAGTCCGAGTAACCCAAGTAGTGAATGACGAACATCTGTTCGCCGGCCGGCACGTTGCGGAACCAGAACCGACCGGTCTCGTCCGATTCCATGGCCAGCTCCAGCTCGGGCATCTCGACCACTGCCTCCGCCAGCGAAGCGCGGGAGCCGGCCTGGACGACACGGCCGAGGATGTTGGCCAGCTCCTCCTGGGCCATCACCGGCTGGACCGCTCCCAGGACGAACGGCGCCGCCAACGCCACAGCGGCGATGGCGCTCCAACGGCGCTTACCGCTGCCGATCGAGAGCAGGTCGTGCAATGCGGCCCTCCTTCAAACCGAGGAACCACGGATCATACGGCCGTTCGGCGCCATCGTTCCGTACGTGGGAGGCGCAGCCAGCCTTCACGTGGGTAACGGGCGACTCTCCCCACCTGTGACAGAACGTGCATGGCCAGCCGATCGATGGCCGGGAGGAGCCCGCGATCTGAAAAAAGGGCGGGCCGCCAGCTCTGTGAGCCGGCGGCCCGCCGGGGTACGCTCCGTCCTAACTCGGCACGACGCCTCTTACGACATCGGTCCTAGGCGAGCGTTTTCAATCTCTCCTGCCGAAGCTGAGCCGCGCTTGTCGGCTCAGCCTGCGCAGAGGCGATCGCTTGCCCGCGCCGAGCCAGGCTCGGATCTACTCCCATGAGACACAGACCACCTCCTTTTTTGAGTTCACGTAAAGGGCGACTAAGTCGCACGTATTCTGGGCATTCGTCGCCCTCGCAGCAAGCTGAAGCATCGCCGCCGCCTCTCCGTGGATCCGGTCGAGCAGAAGAGCCTAGCCGTCGATATCGCAGGTGTCGGCGCCCCTTCGCGTGTCCGCGATTTGGAAGATCTTCCAGCCGTCGCTGTCCTTGAAGAGCTGGAACGCATCGACGCCGCAGTGGCTGAGCTCCTCTCCGAGGTAGAACGCGTACTCGGTCCACACGGTGGCCAGGTTCGCGTCGACGCGAACCTCGACGTTCCACAGCCGCTCGTCCCACACCTCCTCGTGAGGTGTCCCGACTGCCTCAACGAACCGGTCGATCTCGACGGACTGGAGAACCGGTTGCCCGTCGCGGATGCTGGTGCTCACCAGCCGGGCGTCCGGCGCGAAGGTGCGACGCACCATGGCGCTGTCGCCCGCCCTCATGCCATCGAACAGCTCGACGATGACCGAGACAACGGCCTGGTCACGGGCAAGGCGAGCGGCTTCCTGAGCCGTCGCAGATGGGGCGAGGCAAACGGCCAGCGTCACGAGAACGAGGGTCGGGCGAAGTGGGCTTTTCATGGGTCTCCTCGGCAGTCGACGAAAAGAAAACGAGTGTTTATCAGTTTCGCTCCCTCGGTCATGCTCGGCCAGATCACCCCGAAGCGTCACTTGCTGACCTCACGCGATTCCCTTACAAGAGAACGGTCACTCCAAGTCGTGGGTTGCTGTGAATACAACGAGAGAAAAGACCGACGCACCGAGTCCTGGCGGGCTCCTGGCTTCATCGTCATCGTCATGACCGTCGACGCCGTCGTGCTCGTGCTGATCGCGTACGCGCCCTTCTTCCTCACGTACCTCCCGGCGCGCCTGCTCTCACCCGGCTACAACTTCTTCTGAGGTGAGCCGGGGCGGCTTCGCCGGCGCCGACCCCAGACGCCACGGCCGCCGCCAGAGGATCGGTCTGGCGCTGGGGCTGGTGGCGTTCGTGGCACTGTTGTTCTCCCCGCCGCCGGAGGGGCTGCCTCTCGCGGCCTGGAGAACGGCCGCCGCGGCTGTGCTCATGGCGATCTGGTGGGTCACCGAGGCGATCCCGATCCCGGCCACGTCGCTCGTGCCGCTCGCTCTCTTTCCTCTCCTCGGCATCGGAATGATCGACGAGTCGGCCGCTCCGTACGCCAACCCGATCATCTTCCTGCTCCTCGGCGGCTTCCTGCTCGCGCTCGGCATGGAACGCAGCGGGCTGCCGCGCCGGATAGCACTCCGCACGATCGCGGCCATCGGCCATCGGCCGTCGGCCGTGATCGCCGGGTTCATGATCGCGGCGGCGTTTCTAAGCATGTGGGTCGCGAACACGGCTACGGCCATGATGATGCTGCCTATCGGCATCTCGGTCATCGAGTTCTCCCGCCGCGGCGAGGGTGGCCAGGAGAGCGGAAAGGAGGCCGCGAACTTCGCGACCTCGCTCATGCTCGGGATCGCCTACGCCTGCAGCATAGGAGGTCTGGCGACGATCGTCGGAACTCCGCCCAACGCTTTCGCGGTCGGCTTGCTGCGGGAGAACCACGGCATCGACGTTTCCTTCGCCCAGTGGATGCTCTTTGCCCTGCCGGTGGTGATCGTGGGTGTGGGCGTGGCCTACGTCGTTCTCACCCGGTGGGTCTTCCCGACCGGAAACCTGCGCATTCCCGGCGGAAGAGAGTTCATCCAGGGGCGTCTCGCCGAGCTGGGGCCGATGTCTTCGGCAGAGCGACGGGTTTCAGTCGTGTTTGCCCTGACCGCTCTCCTCTGGATCGGTCGGCCGCTGATCGCAGGCACTCTGCCGGGACTCACCGATGCCGGGATCGCGGTGGGCGCCGGTCTCGCGCTCTTCATCCTTCCTTCGGGATCCGGAGACGGGAAGAAGCTGCTCGACTGGGAGTCGGCGCAGGGTTTGCCTTGGGGCGCGCTCCTTCTCTTCGGAGGCGGATTGAGCCTCGCCTCGTCCTTCCAGCGGACCGGATTGACGGCGTGGGTCGGGTCGGGGATGGAAGGGTTGGCGGCGTGGCCGCCGATCCTCGTCGTGCTGGCGATCACGACCGTCATAATCTTCCTCACCGAGTTGACGAGCAACACGGCGACGGCTGCGGCGTTCCTGCCGCTGGTGGGGTCCGTGGCCGTGGGGATCGGAGAAGATCCTCGCCTTCTCATTGTCCCGGCGGCGTTGGCCGCCAGCTGCGCGTTCATGCTCCCGGTCGCCACCGGTCCGAACATCGTCGTGTACGGAAGCCGGGCGGTGACAATACCGCAGATGGTCCGGGCGGGAATCTTCCTCAACATCGCGTTCATCGCCCTCATCACGGTCGCAGCGTACGCCCTCGTTTCGGTGGTTTTCGGCATCTAGGCGCCGGCCGCCCCCCATTACTCGGACAGGCTCCGAGGAGGAGAGTCTCACCGCGACGCTCGGAGCGATCTCACAACCCGCACGTCCGCAGTTTTAATTTGGCGGGAACGCTGGTGTAGGGAGCTCGGGAAGAACCCGGCCTGCCAGAGTCGGCCCGGGATCAGCTCTCCTGGACCCAGACGAGAGTCTGACCGTCGTCGTGGGCGACTCGGACGACCTCCAGCGCCCCGTCAGCCGATCTCGAGGACGGCCGAACCACGAATACGTCCCGCGCGCAGGTCGTCCAGCGCCCGGTTGGCTTCCGCCAGTGGATACGAGCTGACCTCCGTGCGAACCCCGGTTCGCGGAACCAGTTGCAGGAACTCCTCCCCGTCCCGTCGTGTGAGGTTGGCGACCGATCGCACGACTCGCTCGCCCCAAAGGGCCTCGTAGGGAAACGCCGGGATCTCGCTCATGTGAATTCCGGCGCACACGACGGTTCCCCCTTTGTCGACGGCGGCGAGCGCTCGGGGCACGAGCGCTCCCACGGGTGCGAAGATGATCGCCGCCTCCAGCGGTTCCGGCGGCGCCTCCTCGGACGATCCCGCCCACTCGGCGCCCAGCTCGAGGGCGAAGCTCTGTCCCTCGGTATCACCCGGTCGCGTGAACGCGAACACCCTTCGTCCCTGATAGATCGCGACTTGCGCGATGATGTGCGCCGCCGCTCCGAAACCGTACAGGCCGAGGCGCTCGGCATCGCCCGCCATGATGAGAGAACGATAACCGATCAGACCTGCGCAGAGGAGCGGTGCGGCCTGCAGATCGGAGTAGCCGATCGGGATCGGGAAGCAGAAGCGCGCGTCCGCGACCGCATACTCGGCGTATCCGCCGTCGATCTGGTAGCCGGTAAACCGCGCCGCCTCGCACAAGTTCTCTCGTCCCGATCTGCAGAATCGGCACTCGCCGCACGTCCATCCCATCCACGGCACGCCGATCCTGCTTCCCGGCTCGATCCCTTCCGTCCCCGGCTCGACCTCGAGGACCTCGCCCACTATCTGGTGTCCCGGGACCAGCGGCAGCTTCGGGTCCGGGAGATCTCCGTCCACGACGTGGAGGTCGGTTCGGCACACCCCGCAGGTCAGCACGCGAAGCAGGACTCGACCGGACCCGAGCCGTGGTCGCTCGACCTCCTCGAGTCGCAGCGGCTGCCCCTGCTCCTCCAAGACCATCGCCTTCATCGTGCGATGGCTTCCATCGTCATCTCTCGGTACCGAAGGGCATGTTGATAGAAACCGTCGTTCCCTCCACCTCCGAGCTCCGGATCGAAAGCTCGGCGCCCACGTGCAACGCCCGCTCCCTCATCTCCAGCAAGCCGAGACCTCGTCCGGCCCGCTCCAGCTCGGCGTCGACGTCGAAGCCCGCTCCGTTGTCGTGGATCTTCGCCGACACGCCGTCGGGCCCGTGCAAGATGCGGAC
>Ga0255058_10001470_pt1 | contig 13244 bp, 8 predicted proteins | sample Cases_109_9_MG_FD_188637 | JGI IMG/M metagenome (GOLD analysis project Ga0255058, IMG submission 188637) | Seawater microbial communities from Amundsen Gulf, Northwest Territories, Canada - Cases_109_9 | ecosystem: Environmental > Aquatic > Marine > Gulf | place: Canada: Northwest Territories... | reverse complement strand
GAAACTCAAATAAAATACAGGAACATTATTGAAAAAAATGCCGACGGCATCATTATAGTGAGCAAGCATGGAATTGTTTGTTTTGTCAATTCAGCCGGGGAAGCGCTTTTTTACAAAAAAAGAGAAAGACTTATTGGAGAGTCGTTCGGTTTTCCCCTAATGTCAGGCGAAACAACAGAAATTGAAATTATTTCAAAAGGTGGCAACGCACGGACAGTGGAGGCACGACTGTCCGAAACCGAATGGGAGGGGGAAATTGCTTACCTTGCCTCTTTGCGAGACATCACAGACAGAAAGCAGATGGAGGACCAGCTTCAACAGAGCCTGTTGAATATAAGGAAAACGATGGAAGGAACGATTCAGGTTATGTCGAAAATTGTTGAAAAAAAAGACCCCTACACCGCCGGTCATCAGCAGCGGGTAGCAGATCTTGCCCGTTCAATAGCAGAAGAGATGGGTCTTTCAAAAGAGCGCATCGAAGGAATTTACCTGTCCGGAGTTATCCATGATCTGGGCAAAATATCGGTGCCCACAGAAATTCTCTCAAAACCGGGGAAAATAACCGAAATCGAATTTGAACTGATTAAAAACCATGCTGAGGAAGGTTACAATATACTGGAGAATATTGAATTTCCTTGGCCAATAGCTCAAATTGCCCGCCAGCATCACGAAAAAATAGATGGCTCCGGATATCCTTTGGGCTTATCGGGCGAAGAGATTCTTTTGGAAGCAAGGATCATGTGTGTGGCCGATGTGGTTGAGGCCATGGCTTCACACCGGCCCTATCGACCGGCCCTGGGTATTGATGCGGCATTAAAAGAGATCTCACAAAAAAAAGGTACCTCTTTTGACCCTGAGGTTGTGGATGCCTGCTTGGTGCTTTTTAGTGAGAAAGGGTATCAGTTGGGTTGAAAGATTGAAGGATTGGAAAATTAACCCAAAAGGATTCTTAAAATGCAAACTAACCCCACAAAGACAATACTGATCGTTGATGACAGCCCAACGGTTCGTGGCATGATTCGGTTAATTCTCAGCAACGACGATCAGAACTATGAATTGCTTGAAGCTTCTAACGGGCTCGAGGCGGTAAAAATATTAAATGCTGAAACCGTCGACCTGGTCATTACCGACATCCAAATGCCGGAGATGGATGGATTTGAACTGGTAAAAAAAATCAAGCAAGATATGAATCCGAACATTCCGATTATCGTCATGACAGGTATTGAGCAATACATCAGTGTTTTTGAATTGGCATGTCTGCTTAGCTCCAATGCATTTATTATGAAATCCGATATACCGGAACGTCTTCTTTCCACTGTAAACAACCGTCTGAGGTGAATGAAAATGGGAGCTGTGTAATTTGAATTTAAAAAAGACTAACTCACGTTTCGCACCCGATATTTTGAAAAAAGCCGCATCAGGCATAGGGTAAAAAGAAATTTTTCTGGAAAAAATTGGTGATGAGCACTTTGACAACGGCACAAAACTTTTAAAAAGTTAGCATTTCAGAGGCAACTGATATTACTTAAAAATCCAAACCATCGCGTGCCTGTACACGGTGATTACTCTATGGATTCAGGTTCACAACGGCTGTCTCATTATTTTTCTAAAAAATTTTTTTACCCCACACCAGATGTGGCACCGTGCCCCATAGGGGGTGCGAAACTTGAGAGACTAAGAAACAAAGACATTTCAATCTATAGCCTATTTTAGCTCATTTTTCCGGTTTACCCGGCACAGAGATAAGGGGGTAAAGAATGAAAAAAATGAAAATGACAATTGGTAAATTATTAATTGGAGGGTTCACCGGTATTGTTATCATTAGTATTTCGGTTGTCTCGTTTATAGCTATTTCCAGTTCTCACCGTGCCCTTACTAAAAGTATTGGAGGCGACCTTCAGCATTTAGCTGAATCAACTGCGCACAAAATCGATATTTTTATGACCGAAAGAGTTGATGATTTAAAGGTTATTTCCCAAGCAGATGTATTTGAAACACAAGATAAAGAAGCCATAAGCAGCTATTTAGCAGAAGTCGTTAAAGCACATTATGGTTTTAATGAGATATCAGTAGTAAACATGGATGATAAAATTATTGCCTCTTCGATCCCCGAAAGCATTGGGGTTTCTTTGTCAGCAGTTGAGCCAAAGGGAATGGATTTCTATATGCAGGCAAAACAGGCCACACAGGGCGATGTTTTTGTGCAAGATGCCCATTTCGCTGCACTTGGAAAAGATGTGATAGTCACGTTCTATGCGCCGATAACCGATGAACAAAACATCAAGGTGATTGCCGTGTTGATGGCATTGGTTAATTTTGATCTAGTTAAAGAAGTTGTTACTGAACTTGACGAGATGACGATCGGCCGAAAGGCGGCCTATATTGTCAATGATCCCGGCGAGGTGATATTCACGTTGGACCCCGAGACACGACTCTTCAGGCCATTAGCAGATATCCAGTCTCACCCGGATTTAAAAACCCTGCTCGAAGGCGATCAGAATGGATATATCGCCTATACAGATATTAAGGGGGATAAGGTCCTAGCGGGGTATGCAGACCTTGATGAATATGGGAAAAATGAGGGGGGGGACTGGTCGGTCATTTCCATTGCACCGGCAGAAGATATTTTTCTTCCTTCATCCAGGTTGAGAAACAACATATTGATACTTGGGCTTATCATTATTGTTATTTCCGGGAGTATCGCGTTAATCATAACCCGTACCGTTTTGAGACAGGTTGGGGGTGAACCAACCGTGATTGCGAGAATAACCGAACAAATCGCTAACGGCAACTTGGATGCCGGGATTGAAAAAAGTGAAAAAACAACACACGGAATTATGGCTTCGGTCAGAAGCATGACAGTGGCCCTGAAAGAGAATAAAGAAGAGGTGGAAAGGAGCAGTTGGCTGACAACCGGCCAATCAAAGTTAAATGACATAATGAGGGGTGAACTGGATATTGTGACTCTTTCCCGTAATATCATCAGTTATCTTTGTGAGTTCTTAAGCGCCAAGATCGGGGCGATCTATATGGCTGACTCGGATGCGACGTTAAGTCTTTGCGGAAGCTACGCCTATGAAAAACGAAAGAACCTTTCCAACAAGTTCAGCCCGGGTGAGGGTCTGGTGGGCCAGGCGGCGCTGGAAAAGCAGCGTATCCTGGTTACAGATGTTCCCAAAAACTATATCAAAATCCAATCCGGCCTGGGGGACGCTGATCCTTTCAGTATTGTTGTGAAACCAATTCTGTTTGAGGGAAATGCAATAGGTGTCATTGAACTGGGGGCTTTTCATGAATTTTCAGATCAAAATCTGGAATTTCTGGACCTGGTATCTGAAAATATTGCGATCGCCATAAATTCCGCCCAATCCCGTTCACGGATGGCCGAACTCCTCGAAGAGACCCAGCAACAGGCAGAAGAGCTCCAGACACAGCAGGAGGAACTGCGACAGGCCAATGAGGAGCTTGAAGAACAGACAAAATCCTTAAAAGCGTCAGAGGCCAGGCTCCAGGAACAGCAGGAAGAGTTGCGACAGACCAACGAAGAACTTGAAGAGCAGGCACAAAACCTCGAAGAGCAGAAACAGGAGGTAGACAAAAAGAACAGTGAACTCGAACAGGCCAGACAGGCCATTGAAGAAAAAGCAAAAGATTTAGAGATCACCGGAAAATACAAATCGGAATTTTTGGCTAACATGTCCCATGAACTGAGAACCCCTTTAAACAGTATCCTTCTTCTCTCCAAACTGATTGCGGATAATAAAGAGGGCAACCTGACGGAGAAACAGATGGAATTTGGCGATACCATCTATTCCTCCGGTTCCGACCTCATGAACCTGATCAACGATGTTCTTGATTTATCCAAGGTAGAATCCGGAAAGATGGAACTTCATGTTGAAGATGTTGTCCTGCAAGACCTCGCCCGCTCCATGAAACACAGCTTTCAGCAGACCGCCCGGGAAAAGGGATTAAATTTAATTACGAATGTTGGGGAGAACCTCCCCGATCATATCCGGACGGATCAGCAGCGGATTGAACAGGTTCTGAAAAATTTTCTGTCCAATGCCGTTAAATTTACTGAAAAAGGTGAGATCACCCTCCGCATATTCCGTCCGGATGAACAGGCAACCCTTTTGCCGAGAGGTTTGTCCCCGAAGGATACGATCGCATTTTCCGTTTCAGATACAGGGGTCGGGATTCCTGAAGATAAACAAAAATTGATATTTGAAGCCTTCCAGCAGGTCGACGGAACAACCAGTAGAAAATACGGCGGAACCGGCCTCGGGCTGTCAATTTCAAGGGAGATTGCAAAACTGATCGGAGGGGAAATTCTCCTCGAAAGTACTGAAGGGAGAGGAAGCAATTTTGTCCTCTTCCTTCCGGAAATGGTGGAAGAGAAGTTTTTAGATTCCAGCCTTCCTCCAAAAGAAAAGTCTTCCCCTACCCTCCCCGAGTTACCCGCTCATCCAGTAGAAGGGGTAAAAACGAAAGATGTGGAAGAAGTCCCCGATGATAGAAAGACCCTCTCACCGGGGGATAAGTCGATTCTGATTATCGAGGACGATCACAATTTCGCAAAGATACTGAGGGACCTGGCTAAAGAAAAGGGATTTAAATCACTGGTTTCAGGAGATGGGGAAACCGGTCTTCATTTTGCCGATTATTACATCCCGAGTGCGATTATTCTGGATATCGGACTTCCCGGTATCGACGGCTGGAGCGTGATGTCAAGGTTGAAGGAAAACCCAAAAACCATGCATATTCCGGTTCACTTCATATCGGCTTTCGACAATCCCCTTGACGCCTTGAAGATGGGTGCCATCGGTCACATCACCAAACCGGTGAGCATGGAAAAACTGGATCAGGCTTTCGGCCGGATCGATGGAATTATTTCAAAAAAGGTAAAAAAACTCCTCGTGGTGGAAGATGATGCCACCCAGAGAAAGGCCATTGACGAACTCATCAAAGGCGATGACGTTAAAATAACCACTGTTTCGACAGGTGAGGAGGCCTATAGCCGGCTGAAGTCCGGAAAATTTGACTGCATGATTCTCGACCTGGGCCTTCCGGACATACCGGGGGCGGAATTACTTGCCAAAATCAGAAATAATGAGGAACTGCATCACATACCGATCATTATTTACACCGGAAAGGAACTGACAGGGGAGGAAAAGGTTATGATTGACGAATACGCGGAGAAGATCATTGTTAAAGACGCAAAATCCCCCGAAAGGCTCCTTGATGAAACAACAATTTTTCTCCACCGCGTTGAAGCAAAACTGCCTCAGGAAAAGCAGAAAATGCTCAGGCTGATCCATGACAAAGAAACAATACTAAAGGGGAAAAAAATACTCCTGATAGACGATGACATGCGAAACATATACGCACTGACAAGTGTTCTTGAAGACAAGGGAATACAGATACAGATCGGCAAAAACGGAGAAGACGGTCTGGAAAAATTAAGCCAGAACCCCGATGTTGATCTGATCATCATGGATATTATGATGCCGGGGATGGATGGGTATGAAGCCACAAAAAAGATCCGGAAAGAAAACCGGTTCAAAAATCTCCCGATCATCGCTCTCACCGCAAAGGCCATGAAAGGGGACCGCGCCAAATGTATCGAAGCCGGCGCCAGCGACTATCTCGCAAAACCGGTGGATACGGATAAGCTGCTCTCCATGCTGAGAGTATGGCTCTATTAGAAAGGGTTCAAAGGTTCAGGGTTCAGGGGTTCAAGGGGTCGAGCGAAATACATGAAAAGAGAAACCAGCAACGAAAACCTGGAAATCAGTCTTCTTTTGGACGCTGTCTACCGAAAGTACGGGTACGATTTCAGAGACTATTCAACTGCGTCCATCAAACGACGGATCCTGCGAAGGCTCTCTTTGTCCGGGCTAAAGTCGATATCCGAATTGCAGCACAAAATTATTTATGACGAATCGTTTTTCACCAGCCTTCTGTTTGATCTTTCCGTAAACTTTACCGAGATGTTCCGCGATCCATCATTTTATCGCGTGCTTAGAAAAAAAATTATTCCCAAACTAAAAGATCTCCCATTTTTAAAGATCTGGCATGCGGGATGTGCCACAGGGGAGGAGGTCTATTCCGTGGCGATTGTCCTGAAGGAAGAAGGGCTTTACAACCGAACACAGATTTATGCCACGGACTTTAATGAAAAGGTCATTCAAAAAGCAAAAGAGGGAATATATGATATCGAAAGGCTGAAAATGTATACCCAGAACTACCAGAAGGCCGGCGGACTTGCATCTTTTGCGGATTATTACACGGCCAGATATGAATATGTCCTCATGAAAAAGTCTCTGAAAAAGAACATTACATTCTCCGATCACAACCTGGTGACCGATGGGGTCTTTGGGGAAATGAATATGATTCTATGTCGAAATGTTCTGATCTATTTCAGCAGAGAGTTGCAAAATAGGGTTTTCAGGCTCTTCAAGGAAAGTCTGAGCCATGGTGGTTTTTTGTGCGTCGGTACGAAAGAGAGCATCCGGTTCTCCGACATTTCGAATGATTTTGAAGATGTCGCAAAAAAAGAAAAGATATATCGAAAAAAGCCCGGGAAATGAATGAATTGTTAACGTCAAGTCAAAAGCGATAAACGATGAAGAGATATGAGGCGGTGGTCATCGGGGTTTCAGCCGGTGGATTGAAAGCCCTTTCCACCATTTTTTCGCACCTTCCGGCTAAATTTCCGTTCAGCGTTATTGTGGTACAACATACACACCCCACTTCAGACGATTTTCTTGCCCGTCACCTGAACGAAGTGTGCCGGTTAAAGGTTAAACAGGCGGATGAAAAAGAGCGCATCGTGTCGGGGGTCATTTATATCGCACCGCCAAATTATCACCTGTTGATAGAAGAGGACAAGACATTTTCATTGACTGTTGATGCGCCTGTCAATTTTGCCCGGCCCTCCATTGATGTTCTGTTTGAATCAGCGGCTGACGCATACAAAAAAAATTTGATCGGAATCATTCTGACAGGCGGAAATGACGACGGCAGTCGTGGTCTCAAAAGCATAAGAGAGTCAGGCGGGCTGGCAATTGTTCAGGATCCAAAAACAGCTGAAGTTGAGGCCATGCCACTGGCAGCCTTGGCTGCTGCCAGCCCCGATTATGTATTGTCCCTTGAGAAAATAGAAGACTTTTTAAAACGCTTTAAACCCTAATCCGGACAAGTTGGAAATGAATATTGAATATTGAGAATTGAATATTTAAGGACAAATCCCATGGACGATACGTATAAAACCAACATTCTTCTGGTAGATGACAGACCTGAAAACCTTCTGTCCCTTGAAGCCCTTTTGCAGGAACCTGATCTAAACATAATTAAAGCAACATCGGGAAACGAAGCACTCAGTCTGATGCTGGAACATAACTTTGCGCTTGTTCTTCTTGATGTCCAGATGCCGGATATGGACGGTTTTGAAACAGCAGAACTGATGCGAAGTAGTGAAAGAACAAAATACGTTCCGATTATTTTTGTAACAGCGATCAACAAAGAGGAAAAACATGTTTTCAAGGGATACCAGACAGGCGCTGTCGACTACCTCTTCAAGCCGCTGGACCAGGACATCCTAAAAGGTAAAGTCAAAGTGTTTCTGGAACTTCACAAACAGAAGCTTTCTCTGGAGGAGACAACTAACGAACTCCAAAAAACAAACGAACAACTGATCCAGGAAATCACGGAGAGAAAACGTATTGAAAAAGAACTACATAAACTCCTTGAAGACCTCAGGCACTCAACGGCCCAGTTGATGCAGGCGGAGAAAATGTCGGGCGTTGGAACCCTTGTCGCCGGTGTTGCCCATGAACTGAACAACCCCCTGACGGGTTTGCTCAACTTCTCAGCGTACTGTTTAAGACACACCGATACAGAGGACAAGCGGTACCCGGTTCTTCAAGACATGGAACGTGAGTCAAAACGATGTGCGGATATTGTACAAAATCTTTTAACTTTTTCCCGTATGGAAAAACAGGGTGATGAAAGTTTTCAGAAGGAAAAGTTTTCAGTCATTTTGGACCGAGTTCTCAAGCTGCTCTCCTATCGTATCGAAAAAGAACGCGTCACCCTTTCCCTTAATATTTCAAAAAAAACCCCCGAAATCTGGATGAAACCGAGCAGCATGCAGCAGGTCATTCTCAATCTTGGCACCAACGCCCTGGATGCAGTTAAAAAAAATCAGAAAAAAGAGATCCGCATCAAAGCGCTTCCCCAAGGCGAATACGTTCAGATAACTGTTGCAGATAACGGTACCGGAATTGCGCCGGAAAATCTAAATTCGATTTATGATCCCTTTTTTACAACCAAACCGGTTGGAAAAGGAACAGGTTTGGGACTTTCTGTAACCCGGAGTATTGTTGAAATGCACGGTGGAAAGATTTCCTGTGAAACCAATTCAATGAATGGAACAACTTTTAAAATCGTATTTCCTTTGGAAAGGCGAGCGAAAGGTGAATGACAGTCATCTCAAATCAGGCCCAGCCCTGCCATAACCTTTTCCGCATTGATAAGGTATCCGATTACCCTTCTGGCTGGTGGGGGGTTGGCTTTTAGCAGCGTAGGCGAGGCGATAACATGGTCGCGTTCAGCTGCTTCCGGATTTTCAAGAAGATCGATAACTGCAAAAGAATATAGACCTTTAAACCGCTCTTCCATTAGCGATTCCAAAGCCTGAATCGCCTCTAAAGATTTTTGTGTCTGACCGACAATGTATAGCCTGAATTCATACAAATCTGTTTTCTGTTGATTGGTATTGTGTTGCTTTTTTTCCAATCTTTTGATTTTCTCCAAAAGCGCCTCGGGTTTGAATGGCTTTTCAATATATTCACAATTCTCCAATTTTAAGGTTTCTTTTCGAATTCCGTTCTCCCCGTAGGCGGTCATCAGTATAATCATAATCGCCGGATCTATCGCTCTGGCCGAGTGAATCAGCTCGATTCCATTCATGCCCGGCATTCTCAAATCGGTCAGCAATAATCCAATCCGATCTTCCCCATCCATCGCGGCTTGAACAATGTTTAAGGCTTTCCGGCCACTGGTTACGGTTTTTATCGGGTACCCAAAACTGGTAAGCGCCACGCTCAGGGCATTGAGCGTCCCCCGTTCATCATCTACGACTAAAATTCTCATTTTTCTTCGATTTCTATTTACCGGCCTTTTATCTTCATTAGTTTCTTTGGAAATTTTTTTAGTGTTTTTAGAGTCAATGTTCAATCCATCCCCGGCTTGTCCGGACTAGGCATTCTCCAGTATACATAGCATTTACCATGCCAGATTTTCAAAATTGTTGATATTTTTTAATAGAAAATAAAAAATTCAATGATTAAAGGAGGTTAAAATTGGCTGGCTTGATAGGAGTATCGAGGAATCAATAGGATGCTTTTCCAAACATATGTCAAAATGACGCGCTAGTTTTTGAAAAATAGGAAATAGATATATTAATATCAGTAGGTTAGATCGATACGTCAATATGACATACGGGGTGTCATTCTGTCGCGCTTTTCGGTGTTGAGAAGGCTTTCAATTTTCGCTGAAGCGTCCTCAGCGCGATCCCAAGGATTCGTGCTGTCTGGGTGCGATTTCCGTTCGTCGATTCCAAGACGCGGTGTATGTGCTCCTTTTCAAGGTCCGCCAGGGTAGACAGACCATACGGATGGGACAGCGAAGAAGCAAATGAAGATATAAGTCCGGGGATCGAGGACAGAGTCAACGTTTTTTCTTTTTCCGTAAGGGTGGATGCGGCGATGATATTTTCCAGCTCCCGGACATTTCCCGGATATGAATATTGAATCAAACAATCCGCCGTTTCAGGAGAGAGTGAATCGATTTTTTTTTGATTTTTTTCTGCATGAATTTTCAAAAAGTGCCGAGCCAGCGGGAGGATATCTTTTTTTCGCCCCCTAAGTGGTGGGATGTTGATGTGGCACACATTTAGACGGTAAAAAAGATCGGTCCGGAAACGGCCTTCCTCTATCTCTTCCTTAATATCAAGATTGGTGGCGGAAATGATGCGCACATCAAGGTACCTTGCCTCCGAACTTCCCAAACGGTAAAGCTCCCTTTCCTGTATGACTCGCAAAAGCTTTCCCTGCAACTCTGAATCTAATGCAGTAATTTCATCCAGATAGATTGTACCGCCTTGAGTTGCTTCAAAAAACCCTTCCCTTGTAGCCGTCGCCCCGGTATAAGCCCCTTTCATATGGCCAAAAAGCTCGTCTTCAAAAAGCGTTTTGCTCAGTGCCGCCATGTTGACGGCTGAAAAGGGACCATTGGAGCGGGGACTCAGACGATGAATAATCCGAGAAAGGATATCCTTTCCAACCCCGGTTTCACCGGTAATCAGAAGGTTGTAGTCATTTTCTGCAAATGTTTCTGCCTGATGAAATACCAGGGCCATGGACTCATCCTCGGAAACCATTTCTTTAAACTTTTCGGGATGCTTCAGGGCTGAAAATGTCTGGCTGCTTTCTAACAGGGTCAAGCCCTTCCGGAGATGGTACCTTTCCAGGGCGTGATCAATAACGATGACCAGTTTCTCACTGTCCAGTGGCTTGACCAGGTAATCGTATGCGCCAAATTTCATTGTCTGAACTGCAGAAGAAACATCATCATAGGCGGTAACAATGATACATTCGATGGTCGGAAATTCTTTTTTTAGCTGTTGGAGAACTTCCATGCCGGTCGTCTGAGGCATCACCAGATCGAGTAAAACCACTTGAAAACGATGTTTTCGCACCAGGTCAATCACCCGCTGGCTGTCGGAAACCAGCGCCGGCTCAGGGATGCCTTTGCTGATCAGCGTGGCTTTGATACTCAAAAGGAGGCCGACATCGTCATCAACCACCAGGATAGGGGTTTTCTTTTCAGGTATGGATTCCATTTTTTTTATCCCTCGCAAGTTGTTAATTGCCTACCGCGAATTGCCTACTGCCACCTGCCTACTATCCTTCCAAGAGCATCCGATCCACTTCATTCCCCAATTTCCTCAAATCTATCGGCTTGGCGTAAATGTTGCTGAATCCCAACTCAGAAACCGATCTCAACATTGTGTGCTCCGGAAATCCGGTAATGATGATAACCTTCATTTCGGATAGATCGGGATTGTTTTTTATGACCCGGCAAACCTCGAGTCCATCCATCCCAGGCATAAAAATATCTAGAATCAACAGCTCGGGTGGGTTTGATTCCAGTTTGACCAACGCCTCGAGTCCATCGGATGCCTCTTCTATTTTAAAAGTTCGATCTTTTAAAAGACGTTGAACAATGATGTCTCGAATCATGTCATCGTCATCTACCACCAGGATGCTGGGCTGTTGCATTTTTATCGATGTCGGGAAAAAGAGGTTAAAAGTGCTTCCCTTTCCCCTTTGGCTTTTAAAGGTAATCTCTCCGTTTAAGGCATGAACCAAATTATACGTTACAGAAAGGCCCAGACCGGTACCGCCTTCGGCCTGTTTGTCGGTGACAAAAGGATCAAAAATATTGTCTGATATATCCGGATTCACCCCATGTCCATTATCTGCCACCGAAATTCGGACACGCTCACTTTTCTGTTGAAACCCAGTTTTCACCTTGATTTTGCCCTGATCATGGTCAATCGCCTCCATGCTATTTATGATCAAATTTAAGGTGATCTGTTCAACACTTTGGGCATGTCCTTCTACTATAGGCAGTTCATCATCAAGATCGAGATCGAGATCAACCCCTGATTTCCTTGCGGTGGTTTGAGCTAAATGTGCGGCATTTTCTACAGCTGCATTGATATTCGTCGGTCGCATCTCAATGGTATCGGATGGGCTGGCAAAGTTTTTTAAATTGGTTACGATCTTGGCAATCCGATCGGCAGACATCTCTATGTCGGAAAGGAGCTGGCCAAGATTTTCTTTTAAAAAGTCATAGGTGAGCCCACCATATTTCCTGCCCGGTTTTTTACTGTTATTTTCCTTAAGAAGCGGTTGAACATCCTTCCAGATTCGCTGCAAAAGCGGCGCGTTGAGCAGAATTGAGTTGACCGGGTTGTTGATCTCGTGGGCCATACCGGCAACCAGGGTTCCCAGGGACTTCATTTTCTGGGCCTGGAAAAGCTGTGACTCTATTTTTTCTTTCTCCTCCTCGGCCTGAATTTGACTGGAGATGTCTCGCACGGCACCGATCACCTTTTTGCGATCGTTGGAAGTAAAAGTTCCAGTGGATAATTCGCCCTGAAATGTCGTCCCGTCTTTCTTTTTAAAATATCGCAAAACGATGGGCTGGCCGTCGGCCTCTCCTTTAACTGCTTTCCGGACATCACTCAAAATTTCTTCTTTCGCAACAAAGATATCTTCAATCGATAAATCGGAAAACTCCTCTTTTGAATATCCAAAAAGTTGCAAGGTGGCCGGGTTCACATCTTCGAAACAAAGCGTTTCGCCATCCATAATAACCACAGCCATCAACTCGTTCTCAAACAACAGTCGGTACTTCTCCTCGCTCTCTCGCAGTGCATCTTCTGTGTGCTTGCGGTTGATAATTTCCATTCTCAGATCCTCATTGGCCAAGGAAATCGTTTAGTCGATCTCTTCTGAAGGTGGCTGACTTAGATTTTTGACCACTGACAAATCCTAAGAAACAAAATTCTTTTACAATGGCTCGCCACAAACCCGATTACGCCCCTCTCTTTTGGCTTTGTAAAGGTGTTCATCGGCCCGGTTGATGATGGCATCGGGTGAGACTTTCTCATCATCCGTATCGCTATCAAATCCGGTCGCCCCGAAACTGGCTGTAATTTTGATTGTTTTGTTATGTTCTTCAATTTCCATTTGGGAGACGGCTTGACGAAGTCTTTCCGCCATGAGGCAGCCTCTGTTAAATTCGGTCTCCGGCAGGACCACCAGAAATTCCTCACCCCCGTAGCGAACGGCCCAATCAATTTTTTCTCGAATTGTTTCACGAATCAGTTGGGCAAAGGCGATTAAGACCCGGTCCCCGATTTGATGTCCGTAGGTATCATTCACTTGCTTAAAATGATCGATGTCGCATAAAACAACGGAAAGCGGATGGTTGTAACGTTTTGATCGCGTAATCTCTTTCAACAGATGCTCATCCATGTAGCTGCGATTAAAACACCCGGTGAGGGAATCGGTGATGGACAAAACCCTGATCTCTTCATTCGCCTTTTTCAAAGATCTTTCAAGTTCCAGAATCCGGATGCCGGAATTGAGTCGGGCGATCAGTTCAGG
>Ga0255058_10001468_pt1 | contig 13265 bp, 13 predicted proteins | sample Cases_109_9_MG_FD_188637 | JGI IMG/M metagenome (GOLD analysis project Ga0255058, IMG submission 188637) | Seawater microbial communities from Amundsen Gulf, Northwest Territories, Canada - Cases_109_9 | ecosystem: Environmental > Aquatic > Marine > Gulf | place: Canada: Northwest Territories... | reverse complement strand
CCACTGCTCGGGCGCAAGCTCCAGAGCGGATTGGAGCAGGGCCTTGACCTGTTGCCACTTTTTTGCGTCCATGGTCATCGATCAACCATCGCAGCCCATCCTAGATCGTCGGTCGGGGGTGTCCTCGTCCACGCTAGGCCCTCCGTGCCTTGTGTTTTGGGGGAAGTCTAGCCGAGGTGGGATGAGAACGGAAACGGTTGCCTGTTCAGCAGCTCAGCCCACGCACCCGGTCTCGCATCTCCTCGTCGGTGGGATGGGTGTAAACTGTCGTCGTCAGCGGCGACACGTGTCGCGCAAACCTCTCCGCCAATAACAGGTTCTTCCTGACCACCGGGATCACGGCGACGGGAGTGGAGCGCCCCCTCGGCCCCGACAGCTCAGGAACGCAGCGGCCGAACAGCAATCCGTGTCCGTGAGACGCCTGCTCCTATAAGATGGAATCGTTACGGCCAGGGCCGCGCCAGACCGACCCGCAGCTTAAGGCAACGTTATACGGATCTGGGAACGGTGACTGGAGACGGAGAGAATGCCCAACGGAAGAAGTGGCGGGTTCTATCTCAAGCCTCACGAGTTTGAAGAACTCTTGAAGCCGCACGACGGTGACGCGGTGCGGGTAGAAACGTCGCCGCGGTGACGAAGTAGAGGCCGCGACCGACCGCCGGCGTCGGCGTGGTGTCCGCGACGGTCAAGGGGTTACGGACACTCCTTGGACACCTGGCCTTGCTTGCCGCTGTCGAACCTCGGCCATCCTTCTACTGGCAATCTCCTGGTCCCGGCGCTCTTGGCTTGTCGGTGCTCAACTGCGACGGGGAGGCGCTGTCGTATGAACCCACCCCGATCTCGGCTTCAACTGCGCGCAGGAGATAGAAGAAACCTGCGCCCGGATCGAGCGGGTCGAGGTCGCTGGCGAATGGCAGCGGGCTGCCGGTTGAGACACAGTGCGTTACGGAAGTTGCGAAGTTCGCGATGCTGGAGTGAAGTAATGTCAAGTCCCCGCGCACAACGTCATAGGTTGCCGTGGGATCTGACGTTGGGTCCCATTCGAGCGTGTCCGGTGCGGTAAACACAAGAGAGTCAATGTAGTACCCGGTCGGACAAAGACCGAAGAGACATTGAATACTGACTTGGTAGTCGCCTGTTCTCATCCAGTCGTTGTCCCCGAATGTAAGAAAGAATGTCCCAGACTCAGGGAGAGTGTAATCCACGACGAAGAAGCATCCGTTACCCAAGCAACTCCAGGGACCCATGGTCCCTTGACCGCCACCGGACGGAAACCAGATGGTCCATAGTCGAGGCTGCAAGTCCAAAGACTTGTTAAAGACAACAATGCGAACTTCCGTGGAGGCTCTTCCCTTGAACTGAAAATCATCCATATCGATCAGCGGGTCGATGGTCTCGATCCGTGGAGAGTCGTATGGAAGCCCAGTCGCCCAAGCCGGTACGGGTAGCATCTTGTCGAGTTGGATGAGGTAGCTAACAAGCACAGCGTTGAAGCCGATGTCGGATACTCGGATCGTATAGATGCCGGACACGGGCAAGACACACACCTGATGGAAGGGTTCTGCGTTTCCAAGGGAAACACATCCCGCCAGGGGGTTGTTCGTAGGATCGCGGAACTCAACAAACTCGTTGAACTCCGGTGCCCACAATCTGATTCTGATCTGATCGTTGGTCGCTCCCTCAAAGGTGAAGAAATCGATATCTAGGTCGAAGTCGATCTCGCATCCCGAAGTGTGATCCCCGTAGGCCAGTTGGGCAGTTTGTCCCTCCACGCAAGGCACGGTGTTCTCTGGCGGGCTTTGGGCCTTGGTGGCGGTGACGAGCAGCAACCCGCCGAGAACCGCGATCAACGGTGTTCTCATGGTTCACCCCTTGGATGATCTGCCACTAGTGTACGCTGGAATCGAAGGAAACTGAGTAAGAAACTCCGCGAGCGGTTGGGGTGACCCGAGTTGACATAGCACCCATAGTCGGACGCTGGATCTTCAAGAACGTGGATAGATTTGATTACCCGCACACACGAATCCAAGGTGCGCTCAAGAATGTCGGCCACCGGGTTGGCCGGACTACAATCGCCAATATCTTGAAAAAGAACGGTATCGACCCCGTTCCGGAGCGATGCAAGAGAACGACGTGGAGCCAGTTCCTCAAGGCCCACTGGGATGTTCTTGCCGCCGCCGACTTCTTCACCGTCGACGTCTGGGGACTGCGTGGTCTCGTCACGTTCTACGTCTTCTTTGTGATCGAGTTGTCGACGCCCAGGATTGATATTGTCGGGATTACGCCGGGTCCGAGCGAAGCTTGGATGATGCAGGCTGGTCGGAACCTCACCGACTCGGTCGATGGTTTTCTGGCCGGCAAGCAGTTCTTGATACTGGACAGGGATGCGAAGTTTTCGGCGGCGTTCAGGGATTTGCTGAAGAACGCTGGCACCGAAGTCGTGCGACTGCCTCCGCGTTCGCCCAATCTGAACGCGTTTGCCGAACGGTTCGTTTTGTCGATCAAGAATGAATGCCTCAATCGGATGATCTTCTTCGGAGAACGTTCGCTTCGGAAAGCGACAAAGGAGTTCGCCGATCATTACCACACGGAGAGGAACCATCAGGGGCTCGACAACCGATTAATCGACGCCCGTAGGCACGATTGGCTGTCGCGTGGCGTGATCGAATGCGTTCAACGGCTGGGCGGGATGCTCCGTTTCCATCATCGCGCCGCTGCGTAGGTGACTCCCACCGCAATCTCTGGCCGCTGTAACACGGTCGGCGGAGAAAACGGACAGTACGGCCACTCATGAGATCTCGGTGGTCGTTGACTTGACCATCGGCAGTGCGGTAGGCTCCGATCCATAGACGTTTTGGCGATTGTCGGTCGTCATTTGGCCGCGGTCAATCGCAGAACATTTTCGAAAAGGGGGCACCATGCTCAACTCTCACATCCATCTCAATAGGAAGAATCTGCGAAGCACTGCGGTCGTTCTTTCCACATTGACTATTGTGATGGTTCTTGGAATGGCCGTCGCCGGTAGCTCGGAGCCGATTGCCAGGAAGAGTGTCGATCAACACCAGTCGCGCGGAGGAAATGGAGACGACGCATACACCATGTGGGGTGTCTTCCACCACGACGCTGGCGGCCCTGATGACACGATTACTGTGGCCTACCTGACCGGGCAGCGGGTCCAGAGCAACGGGCGGGCATCTTTCGCTACCTCGTACTCTCAGGGCTCCGGTATTGGCGCGTTCAACTTCCCCGGGGGCGCACTTGACCCTGCCTTGCATGACGCAGCCAACGACATTGTGGTTCTCATCATCCGTAATCATGGCCGCTACGACGGAAGAGATGAGCAGATCACAAGCGGTGAGTTCGGCGTTTGCGCCGACTGCGAGGACGTGCAATGGGCTTGTTTCTTTCCGGGAGAAGAAGGGCCGGTCGATGTACACCGTGGTGACGACCTCTGTGGTAGCGGAGGACTCAACGATCCCGTGGTGTCGGGTGCTCAGGCGACGATCCAACGGAATGCGGACGGTATCGTCGCCGCGGTCCATACTCGCGTGCCGTAGTCAAGCGGTACAGTCGTTTAGCGTGACGCGTCGGCCCGCGCAACAAGGTTTCGAAGCGCGGGTCGTCGCGAAGTTCATCGAACACGGGTGACTTGCTCAGCTTGGCCGTCCTGGCCTTTCTAGCGACCGGCCTCTCGATCGTCGAGTTCCAGTTCGTGATGAGCGTGAGGTCGCCGCGGCTGGGGTGACCCGAGTTGACATAGCACCCATAGTCGGACGCTGGATCTTCAAGAACGTGGATAGATTTGATTACCCGCCCGCTACGATTGAATGGCGCGCTGACAGTCATACAACCTCCTCCGCGCGCGGCGGACCGAGTTCCAGGGTCTCCTATCCTCGATTCCAGTTCCGATTAGATTGTCCCGCTAACCCTCGGCCACTCAATCAAGCTGAGGCCAGCCTTTGTTTTCTTTGCCGATGTGGAGTACTCCGTAGAGGAGAAGCACGCCGAGGAGACCAGCGAGCGTTGAGCCGATTCCGAGGCCGGCTGACAGATTCACGACCAGCGCGACCACGCCGCTTGCGCAGATTCCCCAGAAGCCCCACTTCTTCCACTGAAAGAGCGCGATCGCGCACACCAGATTGAATAGCGACAGCACAATAAGCACGGGAAACGTCCATCCGGGCATATTCGGGAGCTTATCGCGAATCGCTTCGCTTCCGAGTAGGTACATGAGCGCCGCCGCCGAGTTCGCAACGATCATTAGCACCAGCCACGCCGTCAAACACCCATGCCGGTTCTTCCCATCTCCCATCGTGTGATCTCCTTTCTTATCCGCCTCTTCTAATTCCGTTGCCTGTGTCCGGGTCCTCTTGCTGTTGGGTTCAGTTGCTCGCAGGCAAATCGCAATCCACGGAAGGGAGTGGGAATGTGCGGAGAGTCGGCTAAGCCTAGTTGCACACCGGCAACGTCGCCGGACTCCGCCCACTCAGCGCGGGTAGGCGGAACAAGCACCCTTTTTCGAAACCCACGGAGTACGGCGCGGGGTAGGGTCCGATAATATAGCGTTCGGTTAACTCGACGACTTCGCGAAAAGGCCGACACGGGCCCAGGCAAGGGTGGACGGATTCGGAATTAGCGGTGACGGTTTCAGTCCACGCAGCAAACAACACTGTGACTACTCAGGCAGCCCCGCGCACTGAATTGCCCGGTTTGACTGACGCTCATCCCCCTGAGGCCGGGGTCATTGGTGTTGTATCCGTTACAAGTCAGGTCCCTGCCCGTAGTGTACCGAAACTCGAACGTCGGATACTTGGCGAGATGTCAGCACTTTGAGGACATTCCGCCGTACCGTTTCCGGTTGTCATTCGCGGTAAAATGGCACCCATGAAATCGAAATCATGGTGCTCGTATGATCCGTTTATTGGATTGCATCTACGATAGGTCAGTGAACCGGGCACGAACCTGTCCGGCGAGTGTCACGCCGCCCGTCGCTGGTCGTCCAACTCTACGCAAACTCTACGCAACGCCATGGAATCCCTGGACACTGGTGGAAACCCTGGACAACAAGTTAGGCGCCATCTCAAGAAAAGCGGGTAGGCGGAACAAGCACCCTTTTTCGAAACCCACGGAGTACGGCGCGGGGTAGGGTCCGATAATATAGCGTTCGGTCAACTCGACGACTTCGCGAAAAGGCCGAAACGGGCCCACGGCCGGGCAGACAAGCGCGGCGCTCAGACTGCAGGCACAGTCTCCTCCGGCGACTTCGCGAAAAGGCCGAAACGGGCCCACGGCGCATTTGGTGCGGCGTCGTCACGAAAAATGCCGTGTCTCGTAGTGGATAGGCGGAACAAGCGCCCTTTTTCGAAACCCACGGAGTACGGCGCGGGGTAAGGTCCGATAATATAGCGTTCGGTTAACTCGACGACTTCGCGAAAACGCCGAAACGGGCCCACGGGCAAATACGCCAGATTGGTCACCTGCTTTGCCGAAACGGCGGTACAATCGCATTCGAACGGCCCGGCAATGGCACTGGGCAAGGGTCAAATGGGAAATGTCGGTTTGGAGGGATTGGACAAATGGCGGAAGGCACGATCAAGCGACTCACGGACAAGGGCTTCGGGTTTATCGACGTCGGGACCGAGAAGGACCTGTTTTTTCACTCGTCGAACCTCGAAGGGGTGAGCTACGAAGAACTCAGAGAAGGACAACGAGTGTCCTACATCGAAGGCACTGGACCGAAAGGGCCACGAGCCGAAAACGTCAAGCCAGTCTGACGGAACTGAGAGGTGCATTCGTTTTCAACCGCGGAGAAACAGACATGGGTGATAAGGGAAGTAAAGACAAAGGCAAGAGGGAAGAACAGAAGAAGGCCCAGCTTAGTGCAAAGGAAAAACGTAAGTTGAAGAAACAAAAAAAGAACAAATAGACGCGCGCTGCTCGTATGGTCCGGATACTCCGCCGAACAGAATTCTGGGAAGAATAGCCCAATCGAACGGCACTGGATAGCTGCCTAATACTCTCCTCGCAGGCTACGATTCAGCGATGGCCGTCGTCCTTCAGCCTTGGCAGATCCTCGTCGCCGCCATGGCGGGCTGGATCACCCGCCAGCAGGATGCGGTCATCGACTATCTCCGAGAAGAGAACCGTGTCCTGAAGCAACAGCTCGGTCGTAGACGACTCCGCCTGACCGACGATCAACGCCGACGACTTGCCGTGCGGGGCAAAGCGATTGGCCGACGCGCCCTCGCCGAAGTTGCCTCGCTCGTCACTCCCGACACTATCCTCCGATGGCATCGCCAGCTCGTTGCTCAGAAGTGGACCCACAAGCGCCGATCCCCGGGACGACCTCGGGTCATGCAAGTCATCGCAGAGCTGACGGTTCGAATGGCGCGAGAGAATCCCGAATGGGGATACACGCGAATCAAGGGTGCTCTCTGGAACATCGGCCATCGGGTTGGTCGGACAACGATCGCCGAGATCTTGAAAGAACACGGGATCGACCCCGCTCCGGAACGGGGCAAGCGCACGACGTGGGCGCGGTTCCTCAAAGCGCACTGGGACGTGCTCGCTGCTGCCGACTTCTTCACCGTCGAGGTCTGGGGCCTGCGTGGCCTCGTCACCTTCTACGTCTTCTTCGTAATCGAGTTGGAGTCGCGCAAGATCGAGATTGCGGGGATCACCCCGGGCCTGAGCGAACCCTGGATGATGCAGATCGGCAGGAACCTCACTGACCCCATCGACGGATTCCTGGTTGAGAAGAAGTTTCTGATTCTCGATCGCGACTCGAAGTATTCCGCGGCGTTCCAGGGTTTGCTGAAAGACGCCGGCATCCAGGTCGTCCGTCTGCCGCATCGGTCTCCCAACCTGAACGCCTACGCCGAGCGATTCGTAAGATCGATCAAGGATGAGTGCCTCAACCGAATGATCTTCTTCGGGGAACGGTCGCTCAGGAACGCGACCCGAGATTTCGCCGCTCATTACCATACGGAGAGGAATCACCAGGGGCTCGACAACCGATTGATCGAGCCGAACGGCAGCGACGAATCGACCGTCGGCCCAATCCAGTGCCTCCAGCGGCTAGGCGGGATGCTGCGCTTCTATCGCCGCACTGCAGCGTAGCGAGTTCACGCGACGCCTCCTCGCCAATAGTGTTGGTCGGCCAGGTTTCCGGACAGTACGGGCGGGCGACCGCGGTCGCGTGCCTGGGCGAGAAACGTCTCGAGTTGCTCCGCGATGACCTGGTAAAGGATGGTTTCGTCTGCCCGGCGGGGCACGTAAGCGGTCGTGGCGATACCTCCGGGAGTAACGGAGGCGTCGAGGGACCGGGATGCGGAATTGGGGCCATCCTAGCTCACTGACGGGAGGATTGGACCTTGGTGAGTTGCCACCAGGCAACGCCGATCTGAGACGTCAGGCCGAACTCCACGGCTGGGATCAAACCACCGGCGGGAAGCGAACGTCCAGATCCGGGTAGTGTGACTTCATGAAGCGCAGCGCCAGCACGGTGTGGCAGCGCGCGACCGAGGGGTTCTTCTTCGTCGGGCAGCTGCAGCCGACATAGACGTCTTCCCGTCCCGCGGCCTCGGCCAGCTCATCGAAGGGCCTGCGGTCCTCGCGGAAGCGTGCCTGCACGGAGCGTTCGTAGGCCGTGCGGAGTTTCTTCCACGCCGCCTCGCCCGGTGCGTCGAGATACGTGCGGACCGCTTCCTTCTCGGCCCGCAGGCAATGGGAGGTGTGTGCCCGGATATCCTGCCGCCTGCCGTCGGGCAGGGGATCGTCCGGCGGACGTCGTCCGCGATACATGGTGTAGCGGGCCAACACGATGGTACAAGCACCCCCGGCGCCGCAACGTCGATCGACCGCGCGGCGGGAAGATGAGCATACACGACGTTGACACCGACGGTGCGATCCGTCACGTCCCGAGGTAGCCCCTGGCAAACTTCAACTCGGGTCCGCCCACGAACGCACCGAGTTTCAGCAACTCGCTCTCCAGTTGCGAGTTTCGGGCGCGGGTCGGCGGGACGCCCTTTTCCCACCACAGCCCGAGAACGTTCAGCCGCCCGGCCTTGCGATCCACCTTGGCGTCCAGGCGGCCCGTGAACCGGTCGCCCTCGAGGATCGGCAGTACGTAATAGCCGTACCTGCGCTTCTTCGCGGGCACCCAGATCTCGACGGCGTAATCGAACCCGAAGATGCGAAGGGTCCGTTTGCGATCGTGAATCAGCGGGTCGAACGGGCTGAGCAGGCGCATCCCCCTGGGCGCCGGCTTTGCGGCGCGCAGCATTGGTACCTGCGCTGTCAGCGCGAATCGTACGCCGCTCTCCCCACCGTCGGCCCCGACGATCCGCGCCTCACACACCTCGTCGCCGAGTCGCCGCCGGCACCAGCGTGCCGCGTCCTCCTTCGACACGGCGTCGAAAAAGTGGGCGATCTCCGAAGGGGTGGCGGCCCCCAGGCGCATCAACGATTCACGGCAGGCCCAGTCGAGGTAGCGCGTCCGGGGAACCTTCGGCCCCAGGTGCTGCTTCGGGATCACCTTGCGCACGAGGTCGTACACCTTCTGCTGGCCCTCCCGTCGGGTGACGGCCAGCGTGCCGGTACGCCACAGGTATTCCATCGCGACCTTGGCCACGCTCAGTGTTGGGTAGCCCGCGGGGAGGTCGAGTGTTCCGGTGTCCGCGTCTCGCGGCCGCAGCGCACCGCGTTTCGCGACGAGTCGCGCGACCGCGTCGATCTGCTCACGAGTGACGAGGCTGAAGTATCGCCGGTAGCTGGGGTGGACCGTGTAGTTCTTGACCCTTTCGAAGAACTGCCTCCAGTAGGGAAAGAATTCGGAAGGGAGGATCGCGGCGTCGTGGGTCCAGTTCTCGAACAGCGTGCGATCCTCTTCCAGCAGCAGCCGCAGGTGCTCATGGCGGAAGGTCGGGTTGCGGCTGAAGAGAATCTGGAACTGCGGCCGCTCGATCGCGGAGATGGAGTCGATCTGAACGAAGCCGAGCCGGCGCACCATGCCCAGGGCCCAGGACGGTCCGCCGCGCGCCCGGGATCGCGGAAGCAGATCCCCGCGAGCGGCGAGGGCGAGACCGTTGAGGCTCAACAGGGCGCGCCGGAAGGCGCCGTTGGAGATGCAGACCGTCGTCAACGCCGCAGGCTCAACGCGCCGCTTCCGGAGGCCTCGTCACCAGGCTGACCACCAGAACCAGGGCGAGACTGAATACGAAGGTAGCGAACTTGATGTCGATGAGCCCGTTGAGGGTCAGTCCCTCTTCGATGACGATGCCGCCGAGGAAGTTCTTCCACAGGATCGTCGAGGTGATGCCTCCGATCATCCCGGCCAGCACGCCGGCATAGGTCGTGCGCTTCCACCACAGCGCCAGCAGCAGGGCCGGGCCGAAGGACGAGCCCAGTCCGCTCCAGGCGTAGGAGACGGTGTTGTAGATGATCCCTCCGCCCGATTCCTCGGCGGTCAGGGCGAAGGTCAGCGCCACCCCGGCGACCAGCATCGTCGCCAGGCGGGAGAGCATTACCAACCGGGAGGGCGTTGTGTTCGGTCGAAACAGTCGGACGTAGATATCCTCGACGAGTGTCGAGGTGGCCACGATCAGCTGGCTGTCGGCGGTGGACATCATCGCCGCCGTGGCGCCGGCGATCATCATCCCCGCAAGCCAGGCCGGCAGCAACGCCTTGGCCACCATCGGCATCACCGCCTCGGGGTCGGCCAGTCCGGGGCCGAAGATCGCCAGTCCGACCATCCCGATCAGCGGCGCACCCCAGTAGGAGATCAGCGTCCAGCCCATGGCGATGAGCTGCCCCTTGGGCAACTCGCTGGTCTTGCGGATGGCCATGTACCGTGTCAGCAGATGGGGCTGGCCCAGGTAGCCCATTCCCCAGCTCAGCCCTCCGACGGCGACACCGAAAACGACCGCCGCCCCGACCTTGCCGCCGCTCATCTCCAGGAAACCGGGGCCCTGCTCGGCGAGCTTCTGCGTCAACACGCCGAATCCGCCGATGTGGATGATGCCCAGGATGGGCAGAACCACCGCCACGGCGGTCATCATCAAGCCCTGGATCAGATCGGTCCAGGCGACGGCGAGGAAGCCGCCGAGCAGCGTGTACAGAACCACGACGGCGGCGCCTATCCAGATACCCGTGGAGTGTTCGAATCCGAACGTACCCTGGAGGATCTTTCCGGCGCCGTGAAGCTGCGCTGCCACGTAGAAGGTGTAGAAGATGAGAATCGCCACCATCGAGACGATGCGCAACAGGCGTGTACGGTCGTTGAAGCGCAGCTCGAAGTAGTCCGGAAGCGTGATCGCTCCTAGCCGCGCCGACTCGCGCCGCAACGGGATGGCGATGAAGGTCCACGAGGCCAGTATTCCGAAGCCGATTCCCACCACCGACCAGAACTCGGTGAAACCGAGTCCGTAGGCGGCGCCGGGCAGGCCCAGCAGGAACCACGACGACTCGCCCGAGGCTCGTTCGGAGATCGCCGCGACCCACGGTCCCAACCGCCGGCCACCCAGGACGAAGTCGTCCAACGATTTCATGTGGCGCGCGGCGGCGATACCCACGCCGAGCATAACAACGAGATAGAGGAACAGCCCGAACCAGAGAGGGTTCAATCGTCGCTCCGGTTGCGGTTGAAACGGTAGGCCAGCAAGGAGAGCACGGCCAGGAGCAGCCACGAGCCGATGACCGTGATGATCGTAGTTCCAGGCATGCGAGCGGATTATAGTCGGGTGGACCGGACCGGCCTAGCCTTCTCGGTTACTACTCGACCGTAGGTTTGTTCGGACGGTTTCCCGGCCTGGTCCGAGGTGCGGCCGAGGCGGCCCGGCCCGCATCCTGTGACGAGGTTCCGAGCAGATCGAAATCCCCGGCCAGCACCCGATCGATCTTGCCCGTGCGCCAGCCGCGCGCCGCGTCGCGTACCAGAGGAGACGGTTCCTCGCGATAGCGCCTCACGATGGCCACGCTGTCCGGCTGATCGTTCATCATGTTGCGGGCCTGGGTCAGGAAGTCCGCCGCATCCGCCGGCGGTTCGTCGGGTTGCGGAGCGACCCGCACGCGGACGACGATCCGGCGGAAGCTCTTGCCCTCGTCGACAGGTAGCTCCAGCAGGTGCAGCCCGTGGTCTGGCTCGAGGATGGAATAGGCCGCGTACCCGGAGATGGAGAAGAGAATCCGATAGGGTTGCCGACCCGGGCCCCGGGATTCTTCGAGATGGTCGCACTGCATCCGCCGGCGCTCGGCCCAGCGACGGTACATCGCGGCCAGTCGCCGCGCGAAGTCGTCGGCCAACGGAGAGGGTGTCCCCGTGTCGCTCCAGGCCTCGACCTGCAGAAACGCCTCGCGCGGCGCGCGGTCGAGGACGCCGCGGCAGGCGTTGTCGAGAAGGTAGAGGCGCAGGGCCAATCGACCGACCAGGTCGCGAGGGTAACGCTTGCGTCCGTTCGATCCGGTGAGACGTTCCAACAACGACCCGGCGGTACGCCACCCGGCCTCGATGCGATCCAGATACTCGACGTCTCCGAGCACCCGGAACCGTTCGGGCGAGTTCCAGAACCCGACCTCGCGCGTCCGCTCGAGGCCCTGCCGTTTAGCCTCCTGCCCACGACGCGTGCTCGATCGTGGCGGTCACGCCGTCGTAGGTCGCGCGAAGCGCCGCCAGCTCGTCGGCGCTTCCGCGGGGTTCCAGCGCGATCCGCTCGGTCCGCAACCTGCCGCCGACTGCGGGCGTAACTCCGGTGACGGCATCGATTGGAGTGTCCTCTTCCGGCGCGTCCGGATCGACGAAATCGACCGCCAGCCGCTGGCCCTCGGCACGGACGAACAGGAATTGGTCGCCCTCGGGGTACTGGTGATTCACGATGGTCAGTGCCAGCGGCGAGAGCAGATGTCGCTCGATCGCCCGGCGCAGCGGCCTCGCCCCGAGGTGTGGTGTGAAGCCGCGCTGGAGCAGGAACTCCAGCGCCGACTCGTCCCATTCGACGGCCCAGCTGCGGTTACGCAGCCCTCGCCGCCGGAACGCGTCCGCCAGCTCCTTGCGGAGGATCTCGCGCATCGTCTCGCGCGCCAGTGGACGAAAGACCACGGTGCGGTCGATGCGGTTGAGGAACTCCTTGCGAAACGAACGCTCGACGGCGCGCATGACGGCGGCCGCACTGAAGTGACCCGACGCGTCGACGAAGCCCGGGTTGCCACCGGCCGAGATCCCGCTGCCCAGGTTGGAGGTCATGATCACGATGGCGTTGCGAAAATCCGCCGTGTTCCCGCGCCGGTCTGTGAGGCGGCCGTCGTCGAAGACCTGGAGGAACAGGTCCCAGACGCTGCGGTGGGATTTCTCGAACTCGTCGAGCAGAACAACCGAGAACGGCCGCTTGCGAATCTGGTCGACCAGCGCTCCATCCGAAAACTGCTGGTCCCCCTGCGGCTCGCCGAGGATGCGATTGAGCGATTCGGGATCCTGGAACTCGCTCATGTCCAGGCGGATCATCCGCTCGGGAGATCCGAAGAGAAACTCGGCGAGCGTCTTGGTGATCTCGGTCTTGCCGGTTCCCGTGGGGCCGGCGAACAGGAAGACCGCCAGCGGTCGCGTGGGATCGGTCACGCCGGCCTTGATCATCGCCACCCGCTCGACCAGGCATTCCAGCGCCTCGGGTTGACCCATCACCCGGGCCTCGAACAGCTCGCCCAGGGCGGCGAGATCGAGCCCCTGCCGGTCGTCGAGGATCCGGGCGGGAAGCCCCGTCAACTGGGCGAGCGTCGCGATCAGATCGTCCAGCGCGATGGCCAGCGACTCCTCGGAACCACCGTCCGCCAGGCGCAACCGGGTCAGGTCCAACAGGCGCAGTACGTTGCCCGGGGCGGCGTGGTCACCTAGATACTGCTGGGCCAATAGCCACGCCTCGCGGCGGGTGGCGTGATCGAGGGCCGGCTTTTCCGGAGTGCCGTTGGCCTCGGCCCAGCGATCCACCAGCTCGAGGGTGGCCCGCTCGGAGAGTGGCGCGATGCGGTGCACTTCCATGGCCGAGAGCAGTCGGGGTTTGGACTGCACGAGACGCTCGAAGGCCGCCGGTTGCGTTTCGCCGAGTACGACGATGTCACCCTTCTCGATCTGAGGTATCAAAGCGTCGAGCACGCTCATCGGTCCGTACTTGTGCCGTCCCGCCAGCGCCAGAGTGTGGAAGTCCGGTATGAACCAGAGGATCGGTCTTCTGCGTAGCCGATCGAACAACAGACGTAGCCGCTCTTCCAGCTCGCCG
>Ga0255058_10001467_pt1 | contig 13276 bp, 11 predicted proteins | sample Cases_109_9_MG_FD_188637 | JGI IMG/M metagenome (GOLD analysis project Ga0255058, IMG submission 188637) | Seawater microbial communities from Amundsen Gulf, Northwest Territories, Canada - Cases_109_9 | ecosystem: Environmental > Aquatic > Marine > Gulf | place: Canada: Northwest Territories... | reverse complement strand
GTTCGCGGTGCCCCCCGAAACGCAGACACGCGTCAGGTCCCGGTCCCCGCTCGTGGCAAGATAGAAGTCGAGCGACCGCTGAATCTCGCCCGCAAGCTGCTCGACCGCCTGGTTGACGATCTCAGGCACCTCTCGCGGCACGATGCCGCGGCCTTCGCCTCCGCACTTGTACGACTCGGCCTCGTCCCGACCGATCCCTAGCTGTCGCTGGATTTCCTCGGTGATTCCGTTGCCGCCGTTCGCGATATCGCGAGTGAATGCGGAGGTTCCGTCGGAGAGAATGTTGACCGTGGTCGTCGCGGCGCCCACGTGGACGAGGACGACGGTTTCGTCGGGCTTCGCAGCGCCGTAGCCCATCTCGTACACGTTTTGCACCGTGAATGCATCGAGGTCGACAACCATAGGGCGAAGTCGAGCTTCCATCGCTAGGTTGGTAAGATCGGTGATCTCTTCCTTCTTAGCTGCAACCAGAAGCACGTCCATTTGGCCGTGGTCGGTGCGCTCATGGAGCACCTCGTAATCCACGTGGACCTCGTCGAGATCAAAGGGAATATGCTGCTCAGCCTCCCAGTTGATCTGCTCTTGAAGCTCACCCGCGGTCATCAATGGCATGGTGATCTTCTTGATGATGACGCTGTGCCCGCTCGCGCGGAGCGCAACGTTGCGGCGCTTCGAGCGAGCGAAGAGCTTCTCGAGCCCCTCCACGACCGCGCCGGAGTTGATGATGTGCCCATCGACGATGGTCTCGGCAGGCAACGGGTGGAAGCCGAACCGGGTGATGGTCCTCGCCCCCCTACGCCCCTCTTTGATTTCGCAGACCTTAATCGAGCTCGAACCGATATCGACGCCGATTAAGTGCTTCCCCTCCGACGACATGTGGGCGCATTACTCCTCCTCACCGAACACGCGTACCCGGTCGGCGAGCCTGAGACCTAAAGCTTCGAGAATCTTTCGTTTTGTGTCCATTCGACATCCAAAACCTTTCTCAACGCGATCAATCGTCAACACCGATAGGTTCGCGCGACGAGCCAACTCAGCCTTGGACATCATGCGTTCGATCCGAATCTTGCGAACATTGTTGGGCTTGTTGCCACTTTTCTTGCTCGCTTTGGGCTTAGTCGCCCCATCATCATCGCTCTGCGAAGAGACAGTCCCACCCACCGTTTCTGGTTTAGGCATCGCTTCGTGTGCCTCGGGGTCGTAACTCATGGCTCGGCTCGTCAGAGGTCGGAAAGGCACCCTGCCAGTCCTTCGCAACGTTATGGCCGAACCACCTTAGGGTCAAGCAACTTTGAAAAATTTAGCATTAAGTTAAGTGCTAATTATAGATAAATTATATGAACCTTGGCAGCGGAACGCAGACATCCGCGATCGTCGTGCACTGCTTGTGCTCGACGCGCGAACCCACCGGTTGTCAACGAACGAAGACGTCGGATTCATGGTCGCAACGGCACGAGCCAATGGCAAAAAAAACGTGGGGCCGTTTAGTTTGCCCCACTCCACCACTCATCAATACTCGCCGGGTCGTGATGAGCTCGGTTGGGGTGTGGCGCGTGGTCGCCGTAGTGTTCTTGGTCCTCCTGCTCAGCGTATCGGCCCAAGCGCAGAGGAAGCACACCGTGCAGCAGGGCCAGACGCTCGGAGCCATCGCCAAGCGCTATCGCGTCTCGGTCACCAACCTCGCGGCAGCGAATCGACTCAAGAAGACGTCCAACCTTCGAGTGGGACAGATTCTGCGGATCCCACCTAGGGGCGTCATCTTCGTCTATCCAGGACAAACCCTGACCGGCATAGCGAAGGCCAACAAGGTAAGCGTCAAAGCGCTGGCGAAGGCCAATGGTCTCAAACCCGATTCAAACCTGCGTGTCGGGCAGCGGCTCGAGCTGCCGGGGTACAGCGCGGGAGCCAAGCACGCCAAAGCGCGAAACGCAAAGCTCAATGGGCTCGTCACGTTGGAACGTCCTGCGAGCAAAGAGAGCCTGCGCATCCGTCTGTTTGCCAAGAACGGCAAGATCAACCCCAACGCCCGTGTGCGCCTCGCGCGCTTTCTGCGAGATCGGGGGAACGGCGAGGTGAAGCGCCCGAACGTCCGGATCATGCGGGTCCTCGCCGACTTGGCGGACCACTTCAACGGGCGCACTATCCTCGTGATGAGCGCCTACCGTTCGGCCGCCAACGGTGGAAGCAAGTCGAGCCGGCACGCGACGGGCGAAGCCATCGATATCCGCGTCGAGGGCGTACCAAACGAAGTACTGCGCGACTACTGCCTCACGTTGACCAAGGTGGGGGTCGGCTACTACCCGCGAAGCAGCTTCATCCACGTCGATATCCGTCCGGAGGCGGCCTATTGGGTGGATTGGTCCCGGCCCGGGGAGCCGCCGCTCTATCTGCCTCCCGGAGATACCCCCGAACAGTACGACGCCGGCGCTCCCACAGCAGTCTCGCCTCTGTAACGGCTACGGAAGCTCGATGTCGTGTTCCTTGAGTCGTCGGTAGAAGGTGCGCCGCGCCATGCCCAGAGCCCGCGCCGCCTTTGCGCGATTCCAGCCGTGCGCGTTTAGCGTAGTGAGGATTCGGTCGCGTTCGGCATCCTTGAAGCCGCGATAGTTGTCCAGCACCGGTTTCGGTTCGAGGATCCCAGGCCCCGTCTCGATCGCCAGCTCCTCGACTTCGATCGTGTTTCCGGTGGCGAAAACCGTGGCATTCACGAGCAGGTGCTCGAGCTCTCGTACATTGCCAGGGAAATCGTGGGCACACAACCGCTGCAAGGCCGCTCGACTCAGGATCTTCTTCGGCTCGCCGCGCTCATCGGCGATGCGACCCAGAAAGTGCTCACAAAGCAACGGGATGTCTTCTCGACGGTCGCGAAGCGCAGGTAGGCGGAGCTCGACGACCGCAATACGGTAGTGCAGGTCCTCACGCATCTTGCCTTCGGCGATCAGCTCGGGAAGTGGCTTCTTGCAGGCCGTCACGAGCCTGACGTCGATCGGCTTTTCTTCGGAAGCCCCCACCGGTCGGACGCGTCGTTCCTGCAGGACGCGGAGCAGATCGAGTTGCATCCGCGGCGGCATGTCCGCGATCTCGTCCATGAAGAGGGTCCCGCCATCCGCCTGCACGAAGACACCTTCGCGGGCGCGGGTAGCCCCCGTAAACGAGCCGGCAACGTGCCCAAACAGCTCACTTTCGAGAAGGCCTTCTGGAATCGCGCCGCAGTTGATCGACACGTACGGCCGATCGGCGCGCGCGCTGCTCTCGTGAATCGCCCGGGCGACGAGCTCCTTGCCGGTTCCGCTCTCGCCGGTGACCACGACTGGCACGTCACTCGTCGCCACGCGATCGAGCACGTCGTAGACCTGACGCATCCCATCGCTCGCGCCGATCAGGCCCCAGCGCTTGCCCATCGACTTCGATGCCTGGAGGCGCGCGATTTCCCGTCGCGTGCGCTGTAAAGCCTCCGCCTGACCTTGAACGCGCTGCTCGAGGTGTTCATTGGCCTGACGAAGCGCCTCGTTGGTTCGTTCGAGGTCCCGCTTGTGGAGCTCCACCTGATCGAAAAGCCGCGACGTTTCGATCGCGATCGCTGCCTGATCTGCGTACGCTCGCAATAGGGAGAGGTCGGTGCCCGAGAAGCGACCGCTCATGCTCCGATGCTCGAGGTAAAGCACGCCCCAGGTGCGGCCGCGGGACTGGATTGGCAGGCATGCGACCGACTTCAACATGAGTTGGTGCACCGACAGATAGTCTTGAACGCGTGTATCGTGCGCCGCGTCCACCGTGACGACTGGGTCACCATCGATGAGGACCGTCTCCGCGATCGAGCGGCTGAATGCAGCGGTCTGCGGACCCAGTTGATCTTCCGCGCTTCGGATCGTGGCGGCTTCGAGCGCACCGTTCTCATCGGTGAGCAACACGAATCCGCGCTCGGCGCCGCTCAACGACACCGCTCCGTCGGTGATGAGTGCGAGCAGCTTCGCAAGGTCTCGTTCGCTCGCCAGCTGGCGAAGGGTAGCCAGCAAAGGAGAAAGACCCGACCCAGACGAAGCGACGGCCTCAGGCTTCTTTCGTTTCGAGGCCTTGCGAATCGCCCCCCGTCTCGAATCGCACCAGAATCCGGCCCGTAGCGGCGGTGGCAGCGAGGTCGCCATATCGTCCCACAGCTCGACCGCCCGCACGGCGGCGCTGCGCGACTCCTCTTCGTTGTCGCGCGATGAGTGAAGCGCGTGGACATCGGCCCATGCATCGGCCGACAGGCGTAACGCGCCCTCCGTCCGCGCCCGGTCGGCGACGGAGAGCGCCTCCTCCAACGCGTTCTCCGAGAGCCGCGCTCGGAGCAACGCCCTTTCCAAGTTGGCGACGGTCCCGGGGTCGTCGGCCAGCTCGTCGAGTAGGCCTAGAGCCTCTTCAGGCCGACTCAGCTCGATTTGCGCGCGAACCACGAGGAGGGTCGCGCGCGACCGCAATTCGTCGTCAGCGCGCGCCTCCAATGCCCAGCGCACGACCGCTTCCCAGTCCTCGCGCGATGCGGCGACTCTTGCACGCACCATCGAGACGGCAGAGCCCTTGGCCACCCCGGTCAGCAGGCTCAGCGCCGCCTCCTCGTTTCCGCAAAAGGCTTGGAGCTCGCCGCGTACGAGCCGGCGTCGGTCTGCCTCGTCGGCAACCTGATCGCGCTCCCACATCAATTGGAAGGCGGCCCCCATTGCACCTTGCTCGACCCTGCACCAGACGAGCGCCGCTTCGGCCTGTGCGCGGTCAGCCTCGTCGCCCTGCCCCGAGGCTTCGATGAGCGCGTTGGCAAGCTCAGTCAGGCCCTGTTCGGCACGATCTGACACAACCGCATAGTAGCGGATCGTCAGCCAGCGACGAGGTCGATAATTACGACGCCCCGCTCGGTTTCTTCATCCAACTCAGGCGCTGGCGCCCCCTCTCGGGCCGGGACTGGGAGCTCGAGCTGAGCAATCCGATGCTTAGCTTGCTCTTCTTCCTCAAGCTGGCGGATTTGGTCGATGATGAAGCCTGGGAGCATGGAAACCCTCTTATTCTTAACCTAGGTCAATCCGGGGGCGCCACCAATATAATAACGCCTTCTCCGGTGACAACAGGTGTGGGACAAGTAAAGTTAAGATGCCTTCTTCGTATCAAAACCTCCATGATCCTAGTGAGTTGACCCGATGAGCGACTCTGACGGAGCACCACCGGACGCGCGGGATCTCCTCCGGAAGTACGACCTCCGCCCCAAACGCGCCTTCTCACAGAGCTTTTTGATTCAACCGGGCGCTGTGGCCCAGATCGCCGACGCCGTCGCGGAGCTCGGGCATGAGGTCATCGAGCTTGGGCCGGGGCTCGGCGCTCTCACTTACGCGCTTCTTGCCCGAGGATGCGTCGTCTCGGCCGTGGAGCTCGACCGCGACATGGTCCATGTATTGATGCGCGAGTACGGTGACGAGGAGCGCCTGCAGATCATCGAAGCCGATGCTGCCAAGTATGACCTTCGCGCTCATGCCGTGACGCGGGGCTCGAAGTTGATCGTCACCGGGAACCTCCCATATCAGGCGACGGGTGCCATCCTGCGCCGGGTCATCGACGATCGAGATGCCGTCCTCGGCGCGGTGTTGATGGTGCAAAAGGAGGTCCGCGACCGCTTGATCGGGGAGCCGGGTCACAAGGAATACGGCGCGCTGACGGTATTCACGCAAGCTGCGTTCGAGATCGAAACCGTGTGCCGCCTTCGACCCGGCTCCTTTTATCCTCCTCCGAAAGTCGAGAGTGCAGTCGTGCGCCTACTTCCGCGAGAAACGCCGCTGGCCGACGAAAATGATGACTTCCGGGCCGTCGTCCGCGCCGCGTTCCAAACCCGCAGGAAGACGCTGCGGAACGCTTTGCGCAACCTGGGCGACCCCGATCGGGCCGCACGAGCGCTCGAATCGGCCGAGATCGACCCGGCAAGGCGTGGAGAAACCCTCTCCATCGCGGAGTTCGCGCTTCTTGCCGAGCATTGGGGCCTGGCGGGCTGATCCTGCCTGCGTGGCGGCGCACGGTAAGGCCATGTATCGTGCGGACCGCATGGCCGACAACCTGCCTTTACTCGAGCCCTTCACCAAGCAGCACACCTATTGCACCTATTGCCCGAAGATGTGCCGCTTCTCCTGTCCCGTCTCGGTGGCGCAGGCGAGCGAGACCACGACGCCTTGGGCGAAAATGACCTCGGCCCACCATGTGAACGACGGAAACCTCGAGATGAGCGAGACCGTAGCGGCCAGCTGGTACGGCTGCTCTGGATGCCTCCGCTGCCGCACTCACTGTACGCATCGAAACGAAGTGGCGGCGACTCTCTACGCGGCGCGGTCGGAAGCGGTCCAGCAGGGCCGCGCACCGAAGCAAGCGGTGGCTGTCCTGCAGGAGCACGAACGCCGGGCACAGAACGCCGCACAGGCCGGGTCCCGACTGTTTGCGGAGTCCGCCACCCAAGCCGGGCCGGACGTGATGTACTTTCCCGGCTGCACGGCCAACGTGTTGCGCGCCGACGATGCAGTCGCGGGTTGGCGTGCGACACGAGCGCTGGCGGACGCTCCGGTACGAGTCGTCGCCGACCGATGTTGCGGCCTTCCGCTGCTCGAAGCGGGCGACCCTGAGGGCTTTCGGAGCGCAGCGACCGAAGTCCTTTCGGCGAGTTCAGAGGCGAGCTTGGTGGTATTCCTCGATCCTGGGTGCCTTTACGCGCTCAAAGTAGAGAGCGTGCGTCATGGCCTCGCACCTCCCGTGGACCGCATGGTCCATCTGAGTGAGCTCGCGGCGCGTCACATCGACCGAATCGAGCCCCTCCCAAAACCGAGCACCGCCCGCTATCACGACCCGTGCCGACTCGGCCGTGGGCTTGGTGTATACGAGGCCCCACGGCGGGTCCTCGCGAAGATTCTCGGAAATGAGGTCGAGGAATTCCATCAACATCGCCAGGACAGCATCTGCAGCGGTGGGGGCGGCCAGTTGCCGCGCACCGATCCGGAAACGGCAGCCGCAGTCGCGAAGGACCGCCTCGCGCAGCACGCTTGGGTCGGAGGGGGCAGCATCGTGACCGCGTGCCCTGGGTCGGCGCAACAACTGAGCAAGAACGGCAACGACCCGGTTCTGTCGTTTGCATCGCTCCTAGAAGAAAGCTGTCGGGGGGATCGTTGATGCCTCGAAATGCCAGCGCCTACGCGGCGCTGATCGTCCTGGTCGGCTGCGCTCCAAGGGGCGTGCAGAGCCCTGTGGAGAAGGCGCCACCGGCCGAAATCGAAAACGCCCGGGCGCTCGTGTCGAATGGCGACGTGGTCGGTGCGCGCAACGCCTATGAGAGCTTCATGATCTCTCATCCTGGGACCGTCGAAGCCGACCTCGCCCGACTCGAGCTCGGAATTTTGGAGGCGGCGAGCTCCGGCTGCGCGCGCGCAACTCCCCACTTCCAGCAGGCCCAGGATAGCCCAGACCGAGCGATCGCATTGCGCGCTTCGCTTCGATACGCGGCGTGCCAACTAGATTCGAAGCAGCCGGACCAGGCCTTAGAGACGCTCGACCCCCTAGCGGATGAAAGGTTCGCCGATGCGGAGCAGGAGTTGCTCTGGAAAACAGCGCTGGGCGCATCCGAACAGACGCTCGATGCCCCGCTCGCCCTTAACGTGATGGACGCGCTGCTCGAGCAGGGGGGCGCGCCGTCCGACCCCGAACGCGCGAGCGCGGTGATCGGCGTGCTGGCCATGAAGCTCACCATCGAGCAGGCCGCGGTCCTGTTCGATGAGCTCCGTCCCGGCGCAGCCCCGCAGCTCGCGGTCGCCCGTCGAATGCTCGAGCATGGCCTAGAAACCCAGGACGCCGACCTGGTCGCCAGGTCGACCGATGCGCTCCGGCAAAGCGCCGCGATGGAAGACCCAGAGGTGCACATGCTCGTGGCTCGGGGCGACGAGTTCCTCCACGGCAACCCCTATGTGCTTGGAGTGCTGTTGCCTCTGAGCGGCCGCGGCCGCGAGGTTGGTCGGCAGTTGCTTCAGGGAATGCAACTCGCTGCGCTCCATGAGGGTGGCCCCGAGCTCATCGTCGAAGATACCGCCGGCGACCCCTCGAAGACGACTGCCGCGGTGGAGTCACTGATGGGTGACCAACGCGTGGTGGCAATCTTGGGCCCGGTCGGCACCCGAACGATCTCTGCTGCCGCCGAGTCGACGCGGAGTGCCCGCGCACCCTTGATAACCTTCTCGGTTGCCGAAAGCACGACCGGGGAAGGCGATCAAGTCTTCCGCTTCCTCTACAGCCCACGAGACGAGCTTCGCGCACTCGTCCGCAAGGTGCGCGCGCGCGGCGCCTCCCGATACGTGATTCTCTATCCAGACCACGGCTACGGCCGAACGCTTCGGCGGATTTTCGATGAAGAAGTCGCGGCTGCAGGCGGACACTCGTGCGAGGGTGTCGCGTACCCGCCAGAGACTCGGTCGTTCGTCGACTACGTGAAAGCGCTCCTCGAGGGAGGCTGTGACGTCGTGCTGCTCGCCGATGTCGCGGATCAAGTTGCATCGATCGCCCCGACCTTCGCGGCGGAAGGCGCGTGGAGCGCACGCGAGGGCCGCCTCCCTGAGCACGCCGAACGTGAGATTCGCTTCCTCCTAACGAGCCCTAGCTGGTCGTCGAAGCTACTGTCGCGCGCATCCCGTTACCTTCAAGGAGCGCTTGTCGTCGTGCCCTTTTATGGCGCGTCGGAAGCTTCTACGAGCGCTCATTTTCGAGAAACATACGAGGAACGTTACGGGCGCCCTCCTCAGACTTTCGCCGCCTATGGCTACGATGCCTACCGCATGATTTCGGCTGCGCTTCGTCAAGGGTACCAAACTCGCGAGGCGCTTGCGGAAGCGCTACGTGCCAGCATCAGGGTGACCGCAGTGACATCGATGGATGCGTTTTCCCAGGATCGGACCCCCGCACATGCCCCCCAAGTGTACGAGGTGCGCGGGGATGTCCTCGAGCTTCAGGAGTGAGCTATTCCGCACGCTTCGGCAGCTCCCGCACAGTCATGAGTCGCTCGACCACCGCGTCGCCGTACTCGACCCGTCCCTCGGCCTCGAGACGCTGGACGAGCTCCACTAGCCTCTCAAAGCGCTGCTTGCGGCTGAGTCGTTCGCGAATCTCCTCTTCGACGTCGCCGAGAGTGCGAACCTCGCCCGGCTGAATCTCGGTGAGCACGATGGCATGCCAACCATAGGAGGTGCGAACCGGTTCACTCATAGGTCCTGGAGCTTTTGCCCCGAACAGTGCGTCTTTGTAGGGTTTTTCGATCTCCGCCTTCACGGTCATAGCCGGGAGCTCTTCGACGACGACCGGCATGTCTATCTTGTCGACCGCGCCTTCGGTGTAGCGCTCGAAGACCTCTCTTGGGTCGCTCGCCCGACGCACTTCGGCGAGAACCGAAGCCGCAACCTCGCGGGCTTCCGGGTCGTCGGCTTTGATCAAGACATGCCAGGACCCGCGGCGCTCGAGGACCTGAAACTGCTCGCGATTTCGTTCGAAATCCTCGCGCACCTGCTTGCCCGGAAGGCCTTCGGGCGTGTTCTCCTTTTCGAGGTCGTGGAGAAACGCCTGGACCATCATGCGGTCGACCCGGCGCCCCGCCTCGGGCTCCTCCGACAAGCCCGTCCGCCGCGCCTCCTGCAATAGCAACTTCTCTTCGACGAGGGCATCGACCGCGGCCTCCGCGCTGATCCCGTCGAGCGTCATCCGTTCTCGGATGTCGGCTGCGCCGATAGCGTGCCCCCCCACCGTGGCCACGACCTGGACAACCACGGCGGTCTGTGTCGGCGCAGCGGGGGCTCCGTCCGTCAGGTATTCACACCCGACGGCGAAGCCCCATACCGCGCATGCCCACGTGACAATGAAGGCTCGGCGCACGGACCACCTGCCTAGAGTCTAGCCGTTTTCCTCGCGGCTCCGAAGCCGCGCTTGGACAGGAAGCGCTTCGACACGGAACATGGTCCACACCGACTGCCCTTCCTCGCGAGTGCGAAGCTCGTCGATCTTCACGACCGCATCCGGAGCGCCATCTTCAGCGATCTGGTCGAGCGCCATGAGGGCCCCCAGCCGAACACCGAGGTCTTCGCTTCCGAGCTGACCGACCAAGGCCGCAATCGCCTCGCTACTGCCCGTGCCGTACCGACCCAACATGTAGGCAGCCTTACGCGCAATGCTCGGGTCAGCGTTGCCGACCTTCCCGACCCAGCACGCCACCGAGGTGTCGCATTCCTCAGCGAGCGTCGTCAGCGGCTTGTGCTCGGCAAACTTCTCGCGGTAGCCGCCGGCCTCTGACGGCTTCTCGCTTGCGATCGCAGCATCGAACTTAGCGGCGTCCGCCTTGTTCGCCAGAAGCGCGTAGTTCTGCGCAGCGATCAAGCGGACCTCCGGATTGGCCTTCTTGTCGTTGAGCTGCTCGAGGATGAAGGGCATGAGCGCCGCATCATAGGTGTGTGCCATCGCCGCGAGCAGCTGCCCTCGCAGGCGCACGCCCGCGTAGCCCTTGGGCAAGCTCCCGAACGCTTGCTTGAGTGTCGAACGCACGCGCTCACGCTGAGCGGCCGGCACTCTAAGCCGGACCAACGCGATCGCTCCGTTGAGCTTGCGGGCGGTATCCGATGAGCCGGCTTCCTGAAGGAGCGGCTCCAATGCCTCGGAAAACCCGAGCGCCCCGAGTGCAAAGGAAGCCTCAGCGCCCGTCACCTGCCGAACGGTCATCTTGTTGGCGAGATCGGGACGACGTGCCTTGATCGAGTCGATGTAGGCCTTCGCGATCGCATTCGCCGTCTCGTCCTTGCCTTGCAGCATCTTGAGGAGCGGCTTGAGCGACGGGCGGCCGATGAGGATCAACGCCTCGGCCGCGACATCGTTCATGCGTAGGTCAGGCCGGTTCGGAGCAAAAAGAAAGAGGCATCGAATCAAGGCCGGAATCGCGGCCGGGTCACGGAGCTCGCCGAGCTGCTGGGCCGCCAGGCGGTTGATCAGGAAGTTCTGATTCTCGTCTTGCTTGGTGGCGATGACGGTCAGAATCTCGGTTGCCCCCCGGTCGTCGAGAGAGCCAAGCGCGCGGATCATCGCAATCCGCATCTTGTTATCTTCGGGTCGCGATCCGGTGATGCGCTCGAGCGAGCGCGCCAACGTCTGAATCACGTTTTGCCGCTCCCCGTCGGGCACTTCGATCACTTGGATGTTCTGCGCGGCCCGAACCGCATGGTCTTCCGATACCTCGGTGCGCCAGTTCAGCGCGTCGAGGAGCGCAGGAAGACTTCTCGCGTCCTGCGTCTCGTAGAGCAGATCCAAGATGGCCAGCCCGTTGATCCGGTCCTCTGGAAACGCCCGGTACGCGTCGGTCAAAGGCGTGACGATCACGTCGGCAACGGCCTGGACCTCGGAACTGCTTCGATCACCGCCGTTGGCGGCAAGGGTTTGGGTGTAGATCTCCCTGAGATTGAAGATCGCGTTTTCCCGCCTGACGGGATCAGCAAGCTCCCCGACTTGCCCTTCCGGATCATCGTCCGCCGCGTGACAACCAAAACTTAGCGCTGCAATAACAACTGCAACCGCCCACCCCCTGTGGCGCATTTTCATGCTGAACCTCCCCGCGTGGCCCCGTTTCCCCATTCGTTACGAAGGCTTACGCGACCACAGCATGATAGCGAGCCAGGATCACGACTGTCAAACCTTCGTCAACCGCCTTGGGACGGCTGCAGATCCCAGCGCAGGTCGACCCGGCCTCGGGCGCCGGTAAATCGCAGTACGACGAAGGGGGCTCCCTCGGGGATCGTCTGCCGGCCGTCCGCCGCAACTGCGGGAAAGGTCACACGAAATGTCTCCCGCAGCGGATCGACCTGAGGGAAATACACCCGGTCCACGGCACTCGGGCGGCGCACGCGCTCCATCATGACAGGGACACTCTGATTGCCCTGAGGGTCCACCAGGAGGACGCGCCAAGCGGACTGCTTGCTCACCAGATTGGACTCTCGGAAATCGAAGCCGACCAAAGTGACGAAGAAGCGGTGCTCCTGACGGGATCTGGCGAGGCTGGCTTGGAGCATCTCGTCTCGGGCCGTCGGTAGCAGGCTGTAATCGCGTGCATAGCGGACGACGTACGCCCAACGAAACTCCCAGGACTCGAACGTGGCTGTGACGTGGAGCTCATGTGCCAGGTCCTTCCACGAGAACGACTCTTTGTCCCTCGTCCATGCCTCCCAGACGAGCGGGTAGGAATCCGGCGTGAACACGCGAGGACCTGGCCGCATCGAGAGGGTGTATTGCTTGCAACCCGAACCCATCATCGCGGCCACCGCCAACAAGCATGCACAGATTCGGTTCACGGCTCCCCCATGAAGTCGGTTCGATCGTAGAGCGCGTTGAAGTTGACCCCGGCTTCGGCGATGGCCGCAGCGCCGCCCTCGAGTCGGTCCACCACCGCAACGACCCCGGCGACTTCGAACCCGGCTTCTCGTACCGTGTTGATCGCTCGAATCGTCGAGCCGCCGGTCGTCACGGTGTCTTCCACGACGACAAGTCGCGCACCGGAAGACAGCCCGTCGGCGCCCTCCAACATCCTACGCGTGCCGTGCTTTTTTGCCTCCTTGCGAATGTAGATCGCGTCGACGGCGTCGTCGCCTCCTGCCGACGCGTAGGCAACTGCAGAGGCAAGCGGGCATCCGCCGAGCTCGACGCCGGCGACCGCAGAAACGGAACCTGGGAGATCTCGAATTCGCGCGAGCAAAGCCTCCCCGACCAAGACGTGACCTCGTGCAAGCAACACAGCCGGCTTGCAGTCGATGAAAAAGTCGCTTTCCTTTCCGGAGCTCAAGACGAAGCGACCACGACGGAAACCCCGTTCCCGGAGAAGCTCGAGAAGCTGATCCACGGGCCAGTTGCACCACGTCCGGGGCGCCTGCGCAACCGCGAATTATGTGTCCCCTTCCTTTTGTCTGGATAACTCGTTAGAAGGATCTTCTATGCACAAGATTGCCTTCTTCAGCGCTGCAGTGCTGACTCTCTCCCTCGCGATCGCGGGACCGTTGCCGGCTCAAGACGCGGAATACCTGATGGAAGTCGGGACGGTCGCGCCCGCTGGAAGCCCCTGGGCTGACCAGCTCAAAGCTTTCAAAAAGGAAGTTCAAGAACGAACCGACGGCCGCCTGAAAGTGAAGCTCCGGCTCGGGCGCGGCAACGAGCGATCGCTGGCGCGACGTGTGCAGATGGGAAGCATGCAGTCCTTCGCAGGCTCCGTGGG
>Ga0255058_10001466_pt1 | contig 13281 bp, 11 predicted proteins | sample Cases_109_9_MG_FD_188637 | JGI IMG/M metagenome (GOLD analysis project Ga0255058, IMG submission 188637) | Seawater microbial communities from Amundsen Gulf, Northwest Territories, Canada - Cases_109_9 | ecosystem: Environmental > Aquatic > Marine > Gulf | place: Canada: Northwest Territories... | reverse complement strand
GGGCTCTGTCGTCATTCAGGCGGACAAGAAATCGACCAACGAGATGCTGGTCATCGTGATGGATGCATCCCGCCAGGCGGGGGTATACAACGTATCGATTGCCGCCAACCAATAGCGATCAGGAACTGTCAGCCGTTGCCGGAGTCGAAAATTTAAGTGACTCCGGAATCACGGCTCAGGTTTCCATCGCGACACAGGCATTTCTTACAGGAGAGCTAAACCATGATAGGCAGATACGTTTTCGCCATCGTTACCGGAACCCTGGTTACTCTGAGCCTGCTTTTCATCATGCATCTGCTGATTGAATTCGGCGAGGAAGCCATCAGCAAGCAGAGTGAACGACATACCCTGGAATTCGTGCGGATCAAGCGTAACGAGAACCTCAATACCGAAGACATCACGCCCGAGAAGCCGCCGAAGCCACCCGAGGTTCCACCTGAGGTTCCGCCGCAGGACATGGACATTGTCGATCCAAACGCACCGACCATCAACATACCGCCACCATCCGTTGCCACGAACGTAGACATCGGTGGTCCCGGTGGCATGAACATCGCCGAAGGTGACTACCTGCCGATCGTACGTGTTGCGCCGGTGTATCCTGCCCGGGCGCTCTCCCGAGGCATCGAGGGTTATGTGGACATGTCATTCACGGTTACCACAACCGGTACCGTGAAGGATCCTATCGTCATGTTCTCGACCAGCAGTCTGTTCGATCGGGCGGCATCGCGAGCGGTATTGAAATTCAAGTACAAGCCACGCGTCGTGGACGGGAATCCGGTCGAAGTTGCGGGCGTCAAGACCAGAATTACATTCAAGATTGAGGAATAGCATCGTTTTAGCCTGAGGCCTTTTTGCCTGACGGTTCGAAACTGCGGGACTCAACAGGGAATATTTCGAGATGAGAAGCAAAATTGGAAATTCATTGAAGCTAAGTGTGATCCTGCTCGCAGGAGTTCTCGCCGCCGGCGTCGCAGTTGCGCAGGAGGATGAGAAGTCAAGGCGGGACCAGCAGAAGACCAAGCAGGCGCAGGCAGTCAGCAAGGAAGTGTATGACAAGATTACGCAGGCGCAGGAAAAGGTTGATGCGGACGAACTCCCCGGCGCGCTGAGAATTCTTGAGGCCATGAACCGCAGCGACAAGCTGACTGAATACGAGAGGCAGAATGTTCTGAACTACCTCGGCTTTGTTCACTACAACATGGACAATATAAAAGCTGCGATTTCAACCTATGAGGAAATGCTTCGCATACCGAGCCTGGAAGAGCAGATCAGGAAGCAGACGGTATATACGCTGGCGCAGCTCGCGACCATGGAGGAGCAATATACCAAGGCGATTCGGCTTCTCGAGGAGTGGTTCGTGCTGGAGATAAATCCTGCACCAGATCCATTCATTCTGTATGCCCAGAACCTTTACCAGGTCAACCGCTACGGCGACATGATCAAGCCGATCGAAACGGCAATGGAAGTTGCCAGGAAACGCGAGAAGCCGGTGAAGGAAGACTGGTACGTTCTGTTGAACTTCGCGTATTTCCAGCAAGAGGATTACCGCAAGGTACGTGACATCCAGAAGATTCTGCTCGTGAGTTGGCCGAAGAAACGTTATTGGTTTTCGCTGGCCGGCGCCTACACTGAGCTGGGCGAAGAAAACAATCTGTTTGCATCTTACGACGCCGCGCACACGCAGGAGCTACTGGAGCGCGAATCCGAACTCGTGACGATGGCGCAGCTCTACATGCAGCACGAGGTACCGTTCAAGGCCGCATCGTTGCTCGAGGCCGAAATGGAATCGGGCAGGGTATCGCGAAATGCCAAGAACTACCGGCTGCTGTCTCAGGCCTGGCAACTTGCACAGGAAGACGAGAAATCCATTCCTGCTTTGAAGGAAGCCGCAAGGTTGAGCGATGAGGGCGAATTGGATCTCCGGCTCGGTAACGCCTATTTGAACCTCGGCAGATACGGAGACTGTATCTCTTCAGTCCAGGCTGGCATCCGAAAGGGCGGAATCAAGAGCCCCGACAATGCCCAGATTTCCCTGGGTATGTGTCTCTACAATCAGCAAAAGTATACCGCATCCATCAAAGCGTTTCGTGAGGCGCGTAAGACCCGACGTTCTGCCAGAATTTCAAATCAATGGATCAAGGTCATCAATTCCGATATCCAGCGAAATGAGCAAATTGCGCTCGCAGAAGCGGCAGCCCGCAGGCAGATTCGCGAACTGCAAAAACGTCGCGAGGCGAGTGGCAGAACCTGATCGCAGGCCGACCGACCCACATCCACGAAACCAGTACAGCTAGAGGCGTTGACCAATTTCGGTCGACGTCTCTACAATGGCGCCCATTTAACGGGAACAACTACATAGAATGCCAAGGGTCACTTACATTGCGACAGACGGCGAACGCATCGAAGTTGAAGTCGAAAACGGATACTCGGTGATGGAGGGCGCGATAAACAACAACGTCGAGGGAATTGTTGCCGAATGCGGTGGCGCGTGCGCCTGTGCAACCTGCCATAGTTACATCGACGAAAGCTGGCTAGGCCGTTTACCCGAAATGGATGACATGGAGGACAGCATGCTTGACGCTGCTTATGAGCGAAAAGACAACAGCCGCCTGACTTGTCAGATAGAGATGAACGATGACCTGGACGGGCTGGTCGTCAATGTCGCCGACAACGAAGCCTAATTAATCCTCAGTATTCAATAAGATATATCAAACCGGGAGCAGACCCATGTCAATACAAGCTGGAGAGAAAATGCCCTCGGGCGCGTTCGGAGTAATGACCGATGCGGGTCCTGGCGCCATTTCAACGGATGATTTATTTAGCGGGAAAAAAGTGGTCCTGGTTTCAGTGCCCGGTGCATTTACGCCAACCTGTTCGATGAATCACCTTCCGGGCTTCGTCGAGCAAGCGGACGAAATTGTCGGCAAGGGTGTAGACACGATCGCCTGCATGGCGGTTAACGATGTTTTCGTGATGGACGCCTGGGGCAAAGATCGCGGCGTCGACAACAAAGTTATGATGCTCGCCGACGGCAACGGCGATTATGCTGAGGCACTCGGGCTCGAAATGGACGGTACAGCCTTCGGTATGGGCAGACGCGGCCAGCGATTCGCCATTATCGTCGACGACGGTGTCGCGACTCATGTAGGCGTTGAGGAAGCGGGCAAGTTCGAGGTGAGTTCTGCGGAGTCCATGCTGGCCAATCTCTAAGAGCCGATGATCTCTTGCAGTTCGGGGACGATCTGGAAGAGATCTCCGACAAGGCCGATATCGGCTACCTCGAATATCGGCGCGTCTTCATCCTTGTTGATCGCGACGATCGTGCCGGCATCCTTGATGCCGGTCAGATGCTGAATGGCGCCCGAAATACCGATGGCGATATAGAGCGCCGGCGCAATAATCTTACCGGTCTGCCCGACCTGCATTTCGTTGGGTACGTAGCCCGCATCGACAGCGGCGCGTGACGCGCCAACTCCGGCGCCCAGCGTATCCGCCAGCTTAAATATGATGTCGAAGTTCTCGCTGCTACCGAGGGCTCGACCGCCCGAGACAACCTTGGCGGCAGTCTGCAAATCCGGTCGATCCGATTTTCCGGCCTGCAGCTCGATATAGCGAGTGTGATCGGGAATTTCAGCGTCAACAGAAACCGTCTCAACGCTTGCAGCATTGCCCACACCCACGCTCTGGAACGACGCCGTCCTGACCGTGGCAACCACCAGACTGTCGGCAGGCGCTTCGATCGTGACGATGACATTGCCCGCATATATCGACCGCTTGAACTTGTGGCTTTCCAGCACGGCCATTACATCGCTGATCTGATTGACGCCCAGTAATGCAGCCGCCCTTGGCATCAGGTCTTTGCCGAAGGTCGTAGAAGGACCCAACAGATGCGAATAGCCATCAGCCAGCGCGGCCAGTTGTGGTGCGATGACTGCAGCCAACGGATACTGGTTGGCAGGATTGTCGACCAGCAATACACGGGCGACAAATTCGAGTTGGGCTGCGGCGTCTGCGATATCTGCGCCGCCATCAGCAAAAACGGCCACGTCGATTTCGGCGTCGGGTATTTGGGCAGCGCAGGCAAGGCACTTCGCTGTGCTCGCGTTTAGCGTCGTTCCATCGTGTTCCGCAATTACCAGTACTTTCGACATTACATCAGCCCTTTTTCTTTCAGTGCGGCGACGAGTCCTGCGACGTCATCGACGATAATGCCTTTCTGCCGCTGCTCAGGTGGCTCAAAGCCAAGCTCCGACATCGACGTTGCCGATTCGACACCCAGATCGGCGATTGCTATGTGATCCAGAGGTTTTTTCTTGGCCTTCATGATATCGGGGAGCTTCACGTATCGCGGTTCATTGAGTCTGAGGTCCACTGTGACAACCGCCGGTAAGTCCACTTCAATCGTCTCCAGACCGACGTCTACTTCGCGCGTAATTTTTGCCGTCGAACCGTTTAATTCGATATTCGATGCAAAGGTTGCCTGCGGTCGTCCCCACAATGCTGCAAGCATCTGACCGGTCTGATTGTTGTCGTCGTCGATCGCCTGTTTGCCGAGTATCACCAACTCCGCTGCTTCGCGATTGGCAAGTTCCAGGAAGATTCTTGCGCCGGTCAGGGGATTCACTGCGCCGCCTGCGTCGACAAGGATGGCTCTGTCGGCGCCCATTGCCAGTCCGGTGCGCAGTTGCTGTTCGGATTCCGTTCCACCGATTGAAACAACGACGACTTCATTAGCTTCACCGCGCTCCTTGATTCGCAATGCTTCTTCCAGCGCGATCTCGTCAAATGGATTGATGCTCATTTTGACGCCGTCCGTTTCCACGCCGGATCCGTCGGATCGGACCCGGACTCGAACGTTATAGTCGACAACACGTTTCAGGCCGACAAGTATTCTTTCCACTTATGGTTCTCCAATTATCGTTGTTGCAGCCGCTGGCCGGAGCTTCGCGGGCGGCATATTGTCTCCGAGGTCAAACCCCTGTACAAGGCGGAAGACCAGTATTGACAAATTTTTAACCTGAAATGACCGACTTTAAATATTTGATCGACGTTGACGAGTTGAGACTGAAGCTGGCGCAGCCGGCATGGCGCGTGGTTGATTGTCGCTTCGACCTGATGCGGCCTGCAAAAGGATACGAGGATTACGGCCGCGGCCACATTCCGGGCGCCTGTTATGCCAATCTCGACAATGACTTGGCCGGTCCCGTCAGCGATTCCACCGGAAGGCACCCCTTGCCGCCGGTCACAATATTTGCGGACACACTGGGTGCGTGGGGAATCGATAACAGTTCCCAGGTGGTCGTCTACGACGCTGGCAGCGGTGCAATTGCGGCCCGGTTGTGGTGGATGCTGAAGTGGGTCGGTCACGAACAAGTCGCGGTGTTGAACGGTGGATTCGCCGCGTGGCAGGACGCCGGCTTCGATGTATCCGACAACGTTGAATCCGTTGCCGCTTCGAGTTTTCGGACAGAAGCCAACCCGAACCTCATTATTTCGACGGCTGAACTCGATGACGCAATGCTTGCCGGCAATGCACCGCCAGTTGTCGACGCCCGCGACGGAGCACGATTTGCAGGAAAGATCGAACCGATCGATTCGGTAGCCGGCCACGTTCCGGGTGCACTAAATCATCCATTTTCAGAGAGCATCAACGCGAAGGGCATCTGGAAGAACCCGCAGGAACTTCGAAACGGCTGGTCAGGGGTTCTCGGAGCAGACACCGACCTGTCCTGGATTTGCATGTGCGGCTCCGGAGTCACTGCCTGCCACCTGGCTTTGTCCGCGGGGCTGGCCGGGTACCGCCCGCCACGGCTTTACGTCGGTTCCTGGAGTGAATGGATACTGGATCCGGGCCGCCCGGTCGCTACCGATGCCGAATGAGGTCCTAATGGGCTGCGGATTTATGATGAACTTAATGCGAAATCGGCCAGTCGAAATATTCACGATTGCCGTTACGGCAGCTCACTGCCAGCCACCGAATTGGGTAAAAATGTAGCCGTGAAATACGTTTTAAAACAGATTCTTATATTAGTTATTTTATGTGAACTCTCACTAGGTATTCCGACTCTGGCAGACGATTTAGACCCCGAGTTTGACCTCGATTATCGGGGCTCGGATTGCATCTCGATCCGGACTATCCGAGACTATACGGCCCTGGACGACAAGAACCTCCTGATCTGGGCCTCAGCGAAACGGCCATACTTTGTCAGATTGTTCAGCCCGGCCTGGGGACTTAAGACCTCGTTCCAGCTTGGAACAGTGTCCAGAGACGACCGGTTATGTCCATATGGTGGCGACCAACTCGTTTTCGGCTCTTCAGGCAGGGACACAGCGAGGATAGCTTCGATCCGCCGCATTAGCCCGGAAGAAGCAGACTGGTTACTCGTTCGGTTCGGAAAGAAAGACCCGGCCGAAGAACAGGCCCCGGCGCCCGAGCCTTTAGAAAGTGCCGAGGTCGAAGAGCTAGACTGATTCGATACGACATCTGATCGTTCGATTCAGTCGCGCAATCCGCAATCTCCGTGCGGACCCGCCCGGCCAACCCTTTGGGTTGGCCGGGTTTTTTATTGGCTGCGGAAGGATCGCGAAGCTGTATGATTCCGGTGCAATTCGTTTCGTGGAATCTCTACAAGTAGATGTATCAGTGGCTCACCGAGGCAGCTGAAAATAACAGCATTATCATAACCGCAAGTCGGCGGCTGGCGCGTGTTCTGAACGAAGAGTTCGGCAAACAACAGCTTGCCCGCGGTCACAAAGCATGGCTCTCGCCCAACATTAGGTATCTGGATGACTGGCTGTCATCCGTCGTCAATTCCGCGCGCGATACATTGCCGATAACGCTGAACGGACATGCCAGCGGTGTTATCTGGGAAAGCTGTCTGAAAGGGCAAACGGGCGATCAGTTGCTCAACATCGGCGGCCTGGTCAGACAGGCGAGGCAGTCCTGGCAGCGGCTGCATGACTGGCAAGTGCCGCTAGCAGAAGTCTCAGATTCGGCGCGAAGCCAGGACGAGAAGCTGTTCGCTACGGCAGCGCACAAGTATCGGAAGGTACTCGATGAAAACAATTGGCTCGACGCTGCCCAACTCGCTGGCCTGGTGGCCGAACTTGCCGTCAAACGCCTGGTTCCGGCGCCCGATCGCATTGTCCACGCGGGCTTTGACCGTCTCGTACCAGTCATCGAAAGCCTGATTGCCATCCTGGCGGACGCCGGATGTCATGTGTCGGCGGCAGAATGCGATGACCCGGGCGGGGACGCCTCGGTGCGGGTATTTGATAACGCCCAGGCAGAGTTTCGGGCGGCAGGTGCCTGGGCGCGCGATGAGTTGGCCAAAAATCCTGGCGCAAGCATCGGCATCATTTCGTCTTCACTGGACCGGGATGGCACAGCTAGCGAAAGACTGATTCGGGAAGGCATCGCTCCTGGCTGGCAATACGGTCCTGCGGTATTGCGATCCGCCGTGAACACCTCTTACGGCCGGCGACTGTCGGAATACCCTGCGATAACGATCGCTTTGCTGTTGCTGCAATGGGTGTATCGCAAGCTGTCATTTGCCGAGATCAGCCTGTTATTACGAACGCAGTTATTTTCGGGTCAGGAAACCACCGGCCGCTCAAAACTCGAGCTGTATTTGCGTCGCTTGCCGGACCAACCCTGGACACCGTCAACCATTATTCGTCTCTTGAAGGATCGGGCTGCCGATGCCGATGCAAGCAAGTGGATCGAAGCAATCGAATCTTTAAGCTCGTTTCAGCAACACGCCGACGGAAAAGCGAACCCGGCAGATTGGGCAGGCAAGATTGATGAGTTGCTGGTCGGCCTTGGCTGGCCCGGCTCGAGAACACTCGGTAGTGATGAGTTTCAGTTGCTGAACCGATGGCGCGAGTTGCTTAACGATCTGGCCAGGCTCGCGATCGTCTGTCCGACAATGACATTTGCCGAGGCCTGCAGTCGCCTCGGCGCACTTGCCAACGACACGATTTATCAGCCGGAGTCCAAGGCAGGTGCGGTACAACTTCTTGGGCCGCTCGAGGCCGCCGGCATGCGATTCGACAGCCTATGGATATCCGGCCTGGACGCGGATACTTGGCCGCCTGCCGCTCACCCACTGACGCTGATATCACGACAATTGCAAAGACAACATTCGATGCCCGACGCGACTCCGGACGATACCCTTGAATATTCACGCCGCGTCCTGGCACGGCTGCTGCGCAGTGGCGATCGCGTAAGTCTTAGCTGGCCGGCATCAAGCGCAGAATCCGAAAATTCGATCAGCCCGCTGATCGCCACACACGAGCTTGCAGATCCGGGCACGGCGATCGATCCCGGGTGGCATGCCCTGGGCCTCATAGGGCGCATTCCTCTCGAAAGTCCAAAAGATGACCCGGTTCCGCCGGTAGGCGAGGACGAAATCGTTGGCGGTGGTGCTTATACCGTGCAGCGTCAGGTAACCGAGCCATTCTCGGCATTTGCACATGGGCGCCTGCGCGTGTCCGAACTGGACGCGGTCGCCACCGGACTGTCGCCGCTGATGCGCGGCAGTTTGATTCATAAAGCGCTGAACATCTTGTTCAGCGACACACCATCGCAAAATGAGATAAGCGCTTGGTCGGAATCTGACAGGGAAAAGCGAATTCTTGACGCAGTTGACTCGTCGCTCAAGAAATACTCGTGGCATGCAGATCCTGTCCTGCATCGAATTCTCGCACTCGAGCGCGACCGGCTTTGCGATCTGTTCCTGAAGTTTATTGAAGAAGAACTGACACGGCCGGATTTTCAGATTGAAAATGTTGAGTATGAAATCGAGTATCAACAATTCGGGGCGAGCCTCCGCTTGCGTGCCGATCGCATCGATCGTCTGATCGACGGCGGTTTACTCGTAGCTGATTACAAGACCGGTCAGCCGAAAAATTTCCTGAACCGCAACGGCGAGCCTCACGATCTCCAGCTAGTCGTCTATGCCTGTGCGCTCGATGAGAGTATCGGCGGTCTGGTGCTGATCAATATCGACAGTCGGTCGATTGTCTACAAAGGCACAGGCGCCAATGTTCCATGGGATACGAAACGGGCTGATCAGTGGCCGGAGCGCCTTGCGACCTGGCAAGAAAAGGTTGCCACTGCGATGCGGCAGATCGCCAGGGGTGACGTACGAATAAATCTGAGTCTGCCAAATGACAAAACGAGGCCGCTGAGCATACTGAGCAGATTCGAGGAACGCAGTCGTGGTTAGCGACGATACTTTAATCGCAGCCGACCGTACTGCGCGTGAGGACGCGCTTGACGTGTCCCGGTCTTATATCGTTCAGGCGCCGGCCGGTTCCGGAAAAACGGAGCTCCTGATTCAGCGCTACCTGAAGCTGCTTGCCATCGTGAATAATCCGGAGGAGGTGGTCGCAATAACATTTACGCGCAAAGCGGCGGGAGAAATGCGGCTTCGCGTGATTGAGGCTTTGGCAAGTGCAAAAGACGCAGCGCCGCCGAATAAGGCGCATGAGCGACGCACATTTGACGCGGCAAGAGCCGTACTCGAACGGGATGCGACGATGGATTGGAAGTTGACCGAATTTCCGAGACGCATGCGCATCCAGACACTTGATGCACTGAGTTCAGGGATAGCGAGGGCCTTGCCACTCAGCTCGACACTCGGCGGGGCGCCTTTGACGCTTGCGGATTCCGAGATGCAGGCAATCTATCGTGCTGCCGCCGCAGCGACTCTCGACTGGCTGCCAACGTCCAATCGCATGGGGCAAGCGGTCGAGCGGGTCCTCGTGCATCTCGACAACAATTCCGGCGTCTACATCGACTATGTCGCGCGCATGCTGGAGACACGCGACCAGTGGTTAAGATATGTCGGTAGCGGTGCCTTGGGCGACGGCGACATACAGTCCGTCCGGAACAAGCTCGAGCAGCGCATCGGCGACCTGATCGTGCAGCGCCTGGAGTTGGTCAGTAATCTGTTTCCCGCCGGCTTGAGCGGACAATTTATGAGCCTGGCTGATTACGCAGCCGGGAATATTCGTCAGCATGATCCCGACCACGTTATTGCCTCGCTTGCAGGCCTGACACATTTGCCCGGTACGAAGCCCGATTGCGGCGCGTCTTGGCGCGGTATTGCCGAACTCTTGCTTACCAGGGATGGCCTATGGCGCAAAAGAATCGACAAAAATATCGGCTTCCCGCCCAAAGACAACGGCGAGAAAAAGGAATTCTCAACGCTGTTCGATGAATTGACAGACCAGGATCTGCTGCAGAACTGTCTACACCGAACTCGCGAACTGCCGCCGCATCAATACAGCGATGAACAATGGGATGTGTTGCTTGCATTGTTCAAGCTGCTGCCGCTTGCCGTAACGGAACTTCGTCGGATTTTTGGCGAACGCGGCGTCGTCGATCATACGGAGGTTGCGCTGGCCGCCAGTCTCGCGCTTGGCAGCGCTGACGACCCCGGTGACATGGCGCTATTGCTCGACTATCAGATCAATCATTTGCTTGTTGATGAAATGCAGGACACATCGATTTCTCAGTACCGCTTTCTGGAAAAGCTCATGGCCGGTTGGGAAGATAGTGATGGCCGAACCCTGTTCTGCGTCGGCGATCCGATGCAGTCGATCTATCGCTTTCGCAATGCCGAAGTCGGTCAGTTCCTGGTCGCGAGAGACCAGGGAATTGCCGATCTCGAACTGCAACCGCTGGTCTTGCGACGGAATTTTCGTTCCGGTGAAAAGTTGGTGCACTGGTTCAACGAGACTTTTCGACGGACACTGCCGCAAGAGGACGACGTCGGCGCTGGCGCGATTGCGTACGCCGAAGCTGTATCAGTCGACGAACACGCCGGCGAGGGCGACTGGAGCATTTATCCCGTGTTCGGAAGCAGTTACGCGACCGAGGCGAAGCAGGGTGTCGCCATTGTGAAGAGTTGTCTGACTGGCGGCGAGGACGAGAGCATCGCCGTGCTTGTTCGTAGCCGCACAGCATTACCGCATCTGCTTGCGGGACTGCGTCGGGAAAACATCGACTACCAGGCCGTCGAAATCGACAGGTTGACCGACCTTCCCGAGATTATCGATATCCTCGCTCTGACAAGGGCGATGTGTCATCTCGGCGACAGAATCGCGTGGCTCGCACTGCTGCGCGGCCCCTGGGTCGGCCTGACCTGGAAGGAATTGCACCACATCGTCGAGAACGATTCACAAAGTACGGTATGGGACCTTATACGCAATGAATCGCCAGAAAATGCAGGCGATTTTGTGCAGACGATGCAGGAACAACTCGATGCCAACGCCACACGATCACTTCGGGAGCGTGTTGAGCGTACATGGTACGCGCTGGGTGGACCCGCGTTATTGAGCAACGATGAGGAACTCGAGAACGTCTATCGTTTCCTGAAGGTCGTCGAAAAATTCGAAACTGCGGGCAACCTGGCCGACGTCGCCAAACTGGAATCGCTGCTCGACGACGAACGTGTATCGAGTTCAGCAAGCAGCGACTGTCGGCTACAGGTGATGACGATGCACAGGGCCAAGGGGCTGCAGTTTGATCATGTCCTGTTATACGGGCTTGGCCGGAGAGCCGGTCGAAGCGAAAAATCGGTGCTCAGCTGGCTGAATATTCCCGCTCAGAAAGGTGCCGACGACATGATTATTAGCCCCGTCGGACCGAGATCGGAACTCGAGCAGGATCGACTACATCGATTTATCGAGGTATCCGAGAGCGATAAGAATCGTCTGGAACTGGACAGGCTCCTGTACGTAGCCAGCACGCGTGCCAGACTGTCGCTACACCTGCTGGGACATGTCTCGCTCGCAAGTGACGGGCAGAGCTTTCGGCCCCCGCAGGCGGGCAGCTTGCTGCACGGAATCTGGCCGTCGGTCGAATCAGTGTACGAGAACACATTTCGCGCCGAAGACCCGATTGAGGCGTCGGACGATGAGAGCAACCTGGTCAATCCGTCGTTCCGAAGACTTTCTACGTCGTGGAGTTTGCCGGACGCGCCGGCGCCACCCGAAGGCGGAGATTCGGGAGCGAGCGATGAGATTGACGACAGGCAAGTCGAATACTACTGGGTTGGCAGCAGCGCGCGTCATGCCGGGACGATTGTTCATCGTTGGTTACAACAAGTCGCTGACGGGCAGGTGACAATTGACGAGGACGAACTGAGCAAGCTACGGCCCATTAACAAACGCTGGTCGGAAAGGCTGGGCGTGCGATCGGAAGAGATAGATGAGGTTTGTGATCGTGTCGAAGAGGCATTGCGCGGCATCCTCACCGATCCGAAAGGCCGCTGGTCTTTGTATGGTGATGGTCACGCTGAACTGCCCCTGAGCGGAATATGGAATGGCAACATCGAATCCATTGTCATCGACAGAGTGCGCATCGACGACGATGGCGTGCACTGGATTGTCGATTACAAGACCAGTACACACGAGGGTGGTGATCTTGAAGGATTTCTCGATCAGGAATCTGAGCGATACCGGCCGCAGCTCGAGAAATATGCTGGCTTGTATAAGGCTCTCGGCAATTCACATGTGCGCGTCGCACTGTATTTCCCGCTTTTGCAGGAATTTCGCGAGGTCTCACTCGAGCAAGACGCAGTACAAACCGGATAAGGAGGAAATTTCATGAATTCCGACAATGTAAATAAATGGCTGACACTGAGCGCGAATATTGGCGTTGTTATTGGTCTGATGCTGCTATTGGTTGAACTAAATCAGAATAGCGATTTGGTTCGGGCGCAAATTCACCAGGCCAGATCTGACGCTTGGGTAGCAAACAGAATCGAATTCGCAAACACCGAATATCTGCTTCCCGCATATGAGAAGTACACTAATGCAGGCGGGCCTTCGGATCCAACTGCAATAGATGTTCTGGATCCAACCGAATTCGCGAGAGTAATCCGATATGCGACGGCGATGATGGGAGACTATGACAACCTGTTCTACCAGTACCAGCAAGTGTATCTTGCCGAAAACTATTATCGCTCGAGAGTTGAGGCAGGAATCAAAAGATGGGCACTAATCTGGCAAGACAATTATTTGCTCAAGTCTATGACGCCCGGATTCCAGGCAGAGGTTGAGCGGCTGTCCACTGGCAATCAATAGCGGCTGTTGCGACTACAGCTGTCCTTCAATACGAAATTCCCGCTTGCCCTGGGCATCGGGTGATCCCAGGAGTCTTAATTGCTGCGCTATGTTGATTGGTGCTGCCGGTGTTGCTGCGACATTGCCGATGAATTCGTAGGACCGATCTCTGCTCAATTTAATCGTGCCGTCGAGTTCGAGGAC
>Ga0255058_10001465_pt1 | contig 13311 bp, 10 predicted proteins | sample Cases_109_9_MG_FD_188637 | JGI IMG/M metagenome (GOLD analysis project Ga0255058, IMG submission 188637) | Seawater microbial communities from Amundsen Gulf, Northwest Territories, Canada - Cases_109_9 | ecosystem: Environmental > Aquatic > Marine > Gulf | place: Canada: Northwest Territories... | reverse complement strand
TCTGTAATCTTGGTGGTCTCTGCGGTGAGTTCTTGCTACATCCAGACTAGTTTTCCCTGCGCCACATTCCCGTCGAGCCGTACCGCTCTCCGATATCGCAAAGCAGTGTAACAATCGTGCGGTATTGACCCGTCGCAGCTAACTCTAGCGCCGCATGCACATACGCACCGGACGATGGGCCAACAAAAATGCCGCACTTGGCCAGACGCCGGCACATCGCGACTGCCTGCTCGATACTGACCGGGACGCGTTCATCGATAAGGGATTCGTCGAGAATCGCGGGCACGATATCCCCGGGCTGTCCAAGCGGCTTTAAGCCCTCTATACCCGGAAACCTGTCCGGCAGCACGGACACGATGCGCGTCTGCGGGCGCGCCTCGCGCAGGCGGCGACCGATCCCCGTAATACTGCCGCCGGTACCCACGCCTGCCACGAACGCGTCCGGTACCTCGCCCGTCAGTGCCCTAATCTGCTGCACGATCTCCGGCCCGGTGCTCTCGAAATGGGCACGCCAATTATCTTCATTACTGTATTGGTCGCAGTACCAGTAGCGCTCGGGATATTCGTGGGCGAGGCGCCGCGCCTCCCCCAAGGCGAAGTCATAACCTTCCATGGGGTCCGTGATGATGAGCTCCGCACCGTATGCGACAATGCGCTCCAGACGTTCCTGGCTCGCATTGCCGGGCACCACGATCGTCACCGGTATCCCTAATGCCGCCCCGATCATTGCGTACGCAATGCCGGCGTTACCGGACGAGGAATCAAGCAGCCGGCGCCCCCCTGCAAACCGTCCGGCCGTGACCGCCTGGCTGATCATGCGTGCCACCGGGCGATCCTTCAACGAGCCTCCAGGATTTGAACTCTCGAGCTTGGCAAACAGCCGCACGCCGGCTGCGGCTTCGGCCACCAGATCCAGTTCAATTAGCGGCGTATGTCCGACTGCGCCGAGCAGCCCGGACCGATCGACTGATCCCGTAGTGACGGACAAGACCTCTTCAGTCAAACCAGGCTCCGCGTATTTTAGAGTGTGGCGCCCGGAAAACCGAGCGCTTCGCCCTGGAAGATCAGGCGTTGGAAACGGCGCACAGCTCCTCATAGTCTACGTAGCCGGGGAACTGCGCTCCTTCGCTGCAGTAGGGGCACTCGGGGTCGGGCTCGAGCTTGAGCTCGGTGAAGTGTGCGCGCAACGCATCATAGTACAGCATTTTTCCAACCAGCGGCTCACCGATGCCCAGCAGGATCTTGATAGCTTCTACCGCCTCCAGTAGCCCAACCACGCCCGGCAATATCCCAAGCACGCCCGCCTCCGCGCACGACGGGGCCATCTCGGCAGGTGGCGGCTCCGGGTAAAGGCAACGGTAGCAAGGCCCACGGCGTTTCTCGTATGCCGGCCAGAACACCGAGACCTGCCCCTCGAACCGATACACTGCGCCGTGCACGTTTGGAATACCCAGTTTCACACAGGCATCGTTCACCAAATACCGTGTCGGAAAGTTGTCTGATCCGTCCACGATCACATCGAAACCAGAGAAAATTTCCTCTACGTTACTGCTGTCGAGGCGGGTTTGATGCTCTATCACTTTGACCGCGGGATTGAGCGCCTCCAGGGTCGCGCGCGCCGACGCAACCTTCGGCGTTCCTACCCGTGCATCGGTATGCAGAATTTGGCGTTGCAAGTTACTGCGGTCCACTATGTCATCATCCACCAGGCCGAGCGTACCGACCCCTGCGGCCGCCAGATAAAACGCGGCCGGCGAGCCGAGTCCGCCCGCCCCGAGCAATAACACCTTGCTGTCGATCAGCTTGAGCTGCCCTGCCTCACCGACCTCGGGCATGAGCAGGTGTCGCGAGTAGCGCTCACGTGCATCCGCGTCCAAGACGCGTGGGACCTCGAAAGGTTGACCGTCATTTTTCCAACGGCTGAAGCCGCCAATTACGGATCGCACGTCTCTGTAGCCGAGTTGCTTTATTGCATCGGCGGCAAATAATGAACGCACACCGCCGCTACACATGACCAGAATCGTACGGCCCATGTCAGGCACGGTATCTTCGATACGCAGCTCGAGATAGGCGCGCCCCAGACGGTAGGCACCGACGGGGCTGCCTTGCGAGATCTCGTCCGCCTCGCGCACGTCAAGCACAGCCGCGCCCTCGTGTTGCAACTCCACAGCTTGCACCGGTGTAATCTCGGGGATCGAGGATTTGATCTTCGCCAGACGGCGATCCTTCGCCTTTCCGGCTCCGCCGGCGACCGCCGGCACAATGGATACGACATCATTGTCGGCCACCGGCGTGGCGAGACCGTCAAGTGAGCGGACATTGTCACTGCCGAGATACACATTGACGAAGTTTCGCAACTCACCTCGGGGGCTCATTACCCGCTCCAGCAGCCCGGCATGTGCCGTGCCGATCGCCCTGAGGACATCATCAACGGTCGCGCCCTCGACGCGGATCTCGTCGGCTCCGTCAGTAAAGGAACGTAGGGGTGTCGGAATTCGCACGGTTACCGTGGACATAACTGAATCTGCTCCTCCACGAACTGTTCGCTGTCTAATCGCCAAGAACGTAAGTCGGCCACGCCGTCGCGGGTGACCGAGATTATCACGTAGGACCAGCCCTCCCAAGCCGCCACCCGGTCGGTCTCCGAGGGTCGTGCCGGATGGTCGGGATGGGAGTGCCACACGCCAACAATCTCCAGGCCGTCGGCACGGGCACGCTTGTCGGTCACTAGGAAGTCGTGCGGATCCAACTCGTAGCGGTCCTCGGCACGCTCGCGGTTAAGATTGCGGGACTGCACCACAGTTTGAACCTCCACTTGACCGTTCGCGTGTCGCCCGACCAACAAGCCGCAGGTCTCCAACGGGTAGCCTTCCCGCACCATGGTCGCAAGCTCTGCGCGAGCATCCTCCGGCAAACTCAGGGTTCCCATCGGGCAATACTATACTAAATTACTTGGGAATATACCATACTAGAATACTCAGGTATAAGCTGGCTATGGCGACTTTGTTGGCGGACCGCGTCCACACCTGACCCCGCAGTTGCAGCAGGCTCACTGAGCGGCTAGCTTTCTATAAATCCGGCCGGATCTTTGACACCATTTCCACATCGGGCCCCGGGAATATCTGCGCCGCCGCACAGCCCGGCGACCCCATGTGTCCGTCTACCGGCTGGGATGCGTGCAACGGCGGCCCCCGATAAGATACTGACAAGACTCAATTATGACAATTCCGATCGCATTGCGTTACATCCACAAATGCACGGCCCGTTGCGCCGGGCCGGTGTTCATGAGCGCTCGGCACCTAGAGATCGTATGAGCCGGGCTGTGCTCGTGACAGGGGGCGCCGGCTATATCGGCTCACATACCTGTCGCCATCTGATCGACGCCGGTAACGCGGTAGTGGTGGTGGACAACTTCTACTCGGGCCACCGCTGGGCCGTACCCGAGCAGGCCACGTTGATCGAGGGTGACGTCGGTGACCCGGGCCTCATGGACCAAACCCTGCGGCAGCACGAGATCGACGCTGTCATTCATTTTGCCGGACACATCGTCGTGCCGGAATCTGTCCGGGACCCCCTTAAGTATTACCGAAACAACACGATAGCGTCGTATCACCTTGTACGCGCATGCGTCGATGCGGGCGTAAGTAAATTTATCTACTCCTCCACGGCGGCCGTGTACGGAATACCCGCGAGCTTGCCCGTAAATGAAGACGCCTCCACCGTACCGATCAATCCATACGGTGCTTCCAAGCTCATGACAGAGTGGATGCTCCGTGACATCGCGTCAAGCTGCCACGGCGACGAATTGCCAGCGGTTGTTAACCGCGATTTCCGCTACGTAGCCTTACGCTACTTCAATGTCGCGGGGGCGCGGCTCGACGGGACCCTGGGTCAGGCCACCCCGGACGCGACCCACCTGATCAAAGTGGCCTGCGAGGCAGCATGTGGTCTACGAAACGGTGTCACTATCTTTGGCACGGATTACCCTACCCCGGACGGTACTTGCATCCGTGACTACATTCACGTGGATGATCTGGCCGTCGCCCACCTCGCCGCACTCCAGTATCTGGGCGACGGAGGCGCATCGGTTGCATTGAACTGTGGTTACGGAACCGGCTTCAGCGTGCGAGAAGTGCTCGACACGGTCAAAGAAGTAAGCAACAGCGATTTCAAAATCTCCGAAGGACCACCACGGGATGGCGACCCATCTAACCTGATTGCCGACGCTCGCCGCATCCGCGAGATCTTGCGCTGGGAGCCGAAGTTGCAGGACATTGAAGTCATTTGCCGATCCGCGTACAACTGGGAAAAACAATATCAAAACAAAGCCCGCTAACTAGGACAACCACCGAGTGCGCATCTTCTCAACACTGTACACAAGAGTCCTGCAATGGGCCGCGCATCCGCGTGCGCCGCATTATCTTGCCGGTCTCAGCTTCGCCGAATCTTCATTCTTTCCCATTCCCCCCGACGTCATGCTCGCGCCCATGTCGCTGGCAACACCGCAGCGCGCATGGCATCTCGCAGGCCTTACAACCGTCGCCTCCGTGCTCGGTGGCATGGCGGGCTACGGTATCGGTTTACTGGCCTTTGACGCGATTGAACCGCTACTGCATCGCCTTGGTTATTGGGATCAGTACCAGCAAGTGCGAGATTGGTTTGCCACCTACGGTTTCTGGGCGGTGCTTCTCGCGGGATTTTCGCCGATTCCCTACAAGATCTTCACGATTACGGCGGGTGTCGTGTCGCTCTCTTTTCCACTTTTTGTTGTCGCCTCCGTCGTTAGCCGTGGCGCACGTTTCTTTCTCGTCGCCGGCCTGATCCTCTGGGGCGGCGAAAAAATGGAACGCCTGTTGCGCGCCTACATAGACGTCATCGGCTGGACGCTGGTCGCGATTTTCGTCGTAGGGTATCTGCTGTGGATCAGATAGCGCACCGTTATGCGGGGTCCGCGGCTCGCGCGATCGAGGCCTCTAAAAAAGCTGCCTCGAGCTCATCGTACGTATTAGTCACCGGGTACTGTGCGAATTCTCGCGCCACGTAATCGGGCGGGCGGAACAGAATCCCGCTATCGGCTTCTGCTAACATGGTTGCATCGTTGTAGGAATCGCCAGCGGCAATAATACGATAGTTCAAAGATCGTAACGCTCGCACGGCATGGCGTTTTTGATCGCCCTAGCGCAGGCGGTAACCGATAATGCGCCCGTCCTGATCCACATCCAGCCGGTTGCAGAAAAGAGTCGGCCACCCGAGCTGGCGCATGAACGGGCCGGCAAACTCATAGAACGTGTCCGACAGTATGATGACCTGGTAGCGTTCCCGCATGGCGTTGAGAAAATCTCGCGCCCCTTTCAGCGGAGCCATCGATTCGATGATGCGGCGGATGTTCTGCAAGCGTATATCGCGATCCGCCAGGATCGCGAGCCTCTGTCGCATCAACGCGTCGTAATCCGGAACATCCCGTGTGGTCGCGCGCAGCTCCGGCACCCCGGCAAGCTCGGCGACGTTGATCCAGATTTCGGGTATGAGCACACCTTCCAGATCCAAGCACGCAATAATCATCGATTTTTTTGCTTTTCTGATCGTTGATTCCGGGCCTGGCGAACGCCGGATGTGGCGTCTTGCGGTTGAATCCAGCCTCGCCGGGGGAGTATACCGCGATGGCGGGCGGGCGCTAACTGCGGCCACGCGTACACCCGCAGGATAGTAGCCAGGATGTATTCGCCGGCGCCGCTACGGAAACCTGCGACCACAGATCCAGGCGATAATTTGTGGCAATATTGGCGTATACGTTACGCTGTTGTAAGTGGCCAGTGATGAAAGTTCAAGAACAAGATCCCATTACGATAGTTCGCCGTTGGCTGGAAGAGGCCGAGCACAGCGAGCCGGGTGATCCCTCGGCGGCCGCGTTGGCGACGGTGGATCGCAGGGGCGCGCCCTCGGTCCGTATGGTCCTGCTGCGCGGACTCGACGAGCGCGGGTTCGTTTTTTACACTAACCTCGAAAGCCGGAAAGCCAAGGAGTTGCTGTCCGATCCGCGCGCGGCATTATGTCTGCACTGGAAGTCATTAAACCGGCAGGTGCGGGTAGAAGGCGAGGTCGAGCGTGTAAGCGACGCGGAAGCGGACGCCTATTTCGCGACGCGCGAACGCACCACGCAGATCGGTGCCTGGGCCTCCAGGCAGTCGCAAACGTTGGCGGGGCGGTTCGAGCTCGAGAAACGCGTGGTCAAGTACACCGCCAAGTTCGGGCTCGCCAAAGTGCCGCGTCCATCCTTCTGGTCAGGCTTCCGCTTACGCCCGACGCACATCGAACTCTGGCAAAAACGTCCCTTTCGGCTGCACGAACGGATCCTTTACCACCGCACCGGTGATGGTTGGACATCGGAGTATTTGTTTCCCTGAGATCAGCCGCTGTTCTTAAGCGCTTGCCATCTTTCACGCAGGCGTTTGACCGACACCGGAAATGCTGTCTTGAGTTCCTGCGCAAAGAGCGACACGCGCAGCTCTTCCAGCGCCCAGCGATAATCGTCCAAGGCCGTGCCTTCCTCCCTCGCACTCGCAGCCTTTTCCGCCTGCACCAAATAATTCTTCCACAGCGGCGAAATCTCGGCCAACTTGCTGAGATCCCGCGCAGGTGCGTGCGCCAGTTTCTCCAATCGCAGCGCAGCGGCCTTCAAGTAGCGCGGAAAATGCTCGAGCCGCCGGTAAGGCGTGTGCCTGATAAAGCCCGAGTACATCAAATGGTCGAGCTGGCTGCGGATGTCGCTGACAGCTGCCTGCCACGTAGGTCCGCTAAGCCTATCAAGCTTTTGCAGGATCATGTGGTAGCACTCCAGCGCGGTCGCGGCCAGGTCGCTCATCGCTACGGCGGTAGTCATGAGCTTAGGTCTGCCCTCTTCTTTGCGTCGACAAAACTCATCGGCATTACGTACCCAGACATCGTCACCAATAAATAAATGATCCACGACGGCGTCAACGAAATCGCGTTTTAACTGCTCGCATCCACCAATAGGTGCGTAATACAAGCACATTTGCTGTATCTGTGGGATGTTGTTGCGCAGGTACTTTATCTGTTGCGCCATCTCCACCATGAACAACCTGCGCAGGCCAGGGCCCATCGCTTTCGCCGCGCCCTGCGCGGAATCAAATAATCTCAGCGAAACGCCTTTCTGCTCGTCCACCAATGCCGGATAAGCAAGTATAAATTGTCCGTTTGATCGTAACGACAGGTGCTCGGGTATATCCCCGATGTCCCAGCATGTGATGTTTTGTTTTTCGTGCACCGCGAGCGGCATCTCGGAGAACACCTGCGACCCGGACTTGCCGAACCGGCGTTGAAGCTGCGCCAGGTCGCGGCCCATTACAATCTCCCGGCCCTGCCCACCCACGACTCTGAAGTTCATACGGAGGTGCGGCGGTAATGCGCCCACATTCCAGGCATCGGCAGGGATGCTCACCCCCGTCATCCTGTGCAGGTGCAATGTCAACGCATTAGTCAGCGACCCCTGACCTGGCGTCAGGCCCTCCAGGCAGGCTGTAGCGAAGTCCGGCAAGGGAACGAAATTACGGCGCAACGACTTCGGTAGCGACCTCAGCAGGGCGATGATCTTCTCATGCAACAGCCCTGGCACCAGCCAGCCAAATGGCTGCGGGTCAACTTGATTGAGGGCAGCCGCAGGCAACGTGACGGTCACACCATCGCTTGGATGTCCGGGCTCGAAATGATAGTGGAGCTTCCAGCTGCCGCTCCCCACGGCCAGGTAATCGGGAAACCGATCCCGTGTTACTCCTTCGAGACTTCGTTGCACAAGATCATCGCGCTTAATAAAAAGGAGCTTGGGGTCCCCGCGTTGCGCCTGCTTAAGCCAGTCCTCGAACGAAACACCGTCGCAAATATCTTGCGGGATATGACGATCGTAGAAATCGTAGTGCCATTGTGCGTCTACCAGGATGCCGCGCCTTCGCGATCGGTGCTCGAGGTTCTCAATCTCGGCAATAAGGGCCCGGTTGTGGTTGAGAAAGGAGGCTTCCCCTTTGTATGCACCCTCCACGAGTGCTTGCTGGATGAAAATCGCCCTTGCCTCGCGCAAATTAATCGGCGCATAGCCCACCTTCCGGCGATCAACAATAACAAGCCCGTAAAGCGATACCTGCTCGTAGGCCATAACGGTGCCCCGTTTGCTATCCCAATGCGGGTCGGAAAAAGCGCGTCGGCACAGCTCGCCCGACAGCTGTTCAATCCATTCGGGCTCTATCGTTGCAACCGTGCGGGCATAGAGCCGCGTGGTGTGCACAAGCTCGGCGGCCACGATCCACCGGGGGCCCTTCTTGAAAAGAACGGAACCCGGGAACAGCGAAAGTCTTCCGCCACGCGGGCGTAGATACTCATTTCCGTCAGCCTTTAGGCCGATGTTCCCAAGAAGGCCCGCAAGCACCGCACGATGGATCGCTTCATATGCGGCCGGCTGTTCGTTAATCCGAAATCCCATTTCCTTTACCCGGGCTTGGAGCTGATGCTGGGTGTCGCGCCAGTTTTGCATGCGCACATATGACAACAAGTTGTCGCGGCAAAATGCGCGCAGCTTGTTTTTAGAACTGTGGCGACTTCGTTCTTCGAAGGCATGCCACAGCTTGAGAAAGCCCAGGAAATCGGAACGCTCGTCCGAGAACTGCTGGTGTCTTTCGTCTGCCTTCTCACGTGCATCCAACGGGCGTTCGCGCGGATCCTGTACGGACAAGGCGCTGGCAATAACCAAGGCCTCGCCGAGGCAGTTCTCGTCGCGGCCCGCGAGGATCATACGCCCGATTCTGGGATCTACAGGCAACGCCGCCAGCTGTCGACCCACCACGGTCAGGCCATTGTTGGCATCCAGCGCGCCCAGCTCCGTCAGTAGCCGGAACCCATCCTTGATCATCTTCGGGTCGGGTACATCGATGAACGGAAATTGCTCAATCTCGCCCAGACTCAAGGCCTTCATCTGCAAGATAACGCCTGCCAGATTCGTGCGCTGAATCTCGGGCACGGTGAACGGCGCGCGCTCCTCGTAGTCCTCCTGCGAGTACACACGTATGCAGATGCCGGCGCTCATCCGGCCGCACCGCCCCTTACGCTGATCGGCGCTCGCCTGCGAGATTCGTTCGATCGGCAGGCGCTGCACCTTGGTGCGATGGCTGTAGCGGCTGATCCGTGCACGGCCGGTGTCGATAACATAGCGGATGCCCGGCACCGTCAACGAGGTCTCGGCGATATTGGTGGCAATGATCAGCCGGCGCGTGCTATGCGGGCGAAACACCCGACTCTGGTCCACCGTTGACAGCCGCGCATACAACGGTAACACCTCGGTGTTCGGTGGATGATGTTTTCGCAGCGCCTCCGCAGTTTCACGAATCTCGCGCTCGCCGCTTGCAAATATCAGGACATCGCCGACATCGATCGCGCAAACCTCGTCAACGGCATCGAGTATCGCTTGCTGCAGACCGCGGTCTCGCTCGTCTTCGTCCTCAACCTGCAATGGCCGATAGCGGACCTCTACCGGATAGGTACGGCCGGATACCTCTATGATGGGCGCATTATTGAAATGGCGCGAAAATCGTCCCGGATCGATGGTCGCTGAGGTTATGATCAGCTTCAAATCCAATCGGCGCGCGAGCACTCCTTTGAGATAGCCGAGCAAAAAATCAATATTGAGACTGCGCTCGTGGGCCTCGTCGATAATCAAGGTGTCATACTGATCGAGCAGATGGTCGCCCTGAGTTTCCGCCAACAAAATGCCATCCGTCATCAGCTTGATATAGCTGTCCGGCCCCAATCGATCCGTGAAACGGACCTTGTAGCCCACGGCACTGCCGAGCTCGACATTCAGTTCCTGGGCGATACGTGCGGCAATGCTGCGCGCCGCGATGCGCCGGGGCTGCGTGTGGCCGATCAGACCAGCTGCGCCCCGCCCCAACTCCAGACAGATCTTGGGCAGCTGGGTCGTCTTACCCGAACCGGTCTCTCCACATACAACCACCACGGGGTGTGCCGCTATCGCTTGCGCAATCTTTTCACGGTGTTGCGCCACCGGCAGCGCATCGGGAAATGTCGGGACGGGGCATCGTTCACGCCGGCGGGCATGACATGCAACCGATTGGCACACATCGCGCTCAAGTCGCGCCCAAGCCGATTGGGCGCGACCGCTGTCTGCGCCGTGCATCGAGGAATGGCGCAGACGGGATAAGCGACGGCGGAAAGCACGCTGGTCGGCTTGCATGGCCGTGGAGATCTTCGCCGCTAACGCGCCAAGCTCATCCAGCGAGATCGAGGATGCGCCCACCTTGGTGCGGGCTGTGCGATTACCCATCGGCACTGCTTGGGGATGTTAGAAACACAGTTTTCACGACATGCTAGACTGCGAAAATGCCCAAGTACACTAGATTACCAGTTACTCGCGAGTGGATCAGGCGCTGCGGTGCGGTCATGCTGGCGTCACTGTCGCTGTGTTGGGCGAGCCCGACGCTCGCTGCCGGCAATTATGCCCCGCCGGGCCTTTACGACGTGCGCTATCTGACGTTGGAAAACGGCCTCGACGTCGTGCTCAAGAAACGAACGCATGCACACAATGTGGCCGTCCGGTTGGTGGTGGATGTCGGACATCGATATTTTGGGTGTGACAAACGGGAAACAACCCATTTTCTGGAACACCTATTATTCACCGGTACCTCGCGGTACAGCGAAGCCGAGCTCGATCGGTTAATAGAGGATCATGGTGGCTCATGGAACGCCGCTACTAGCGAGACCGAGACAGAGTATCAGATCGATATTTTCGATAGCTACCTCCCTCTTGCCATCGAGACGCTGCACGAGATTATCACCGATACAGTCATTACGCCGGCTAAAATCGAACAAACGCGCGAAATCATTCGCCAGGAACTGGGAGGCAAGACCTCGGCATTGCGCCGCTGGTTATACCGACGCGGTATCGGCAAATCCGCGCTTACCAAGTCGCGCGAAGCGTTGCTGCCCGGTACCGGCATCGTCTGTCCAGGGCTGGATACCCCCGCGAACATCGCTGAAGGCGACGTTAAGCAGGCGTACCGTGACTACTACGTGCCGAATAACATGAGCATGATAATCGTCGGTAACTTTGATGAGACCGCAGTACTGAGGCAGATCACCGACACCTTCGGGCGTATGGCAACATCTAACGCTACGACGCATAACCTGACTACGCCGCCTTACCCCGATCAAGCCCGGGAGGTGTCGGGCACGTTTTCCCCCTTGCTGGGTTCCAACGCTGCTGTGGGAGTTGCGTACCGCACGGACGGTCTGGGTTCACCCGATCTCTACGCCTTGTGGGTGCTTTATGTGTATCTCGAACGCGCCCTTTACGAACGCATCCGTGTGGCCGAGGGGCTTTCCTACAGCCCCGAAGCAATTTACAACTGGGACGTGGATTACGGTCTTTTTGCCGCGGTTGCGGATGCCGAGCTGGGCAAGCTCGACGTCGTTGGTGCCATGATCGACGAAGAGATCGACAAGCTGCGGCGCGGGCCACCTGACAGCGACGAGCTTGAAAATGCCAAGCGGAGAATTCTGCTGGCCCGCGTGCAAGGCTATGAATCAAATGCGGGGGTTGCGAGCTATTACGTTCGCAACCTTCACGAGCTTAGTATTCACGGCAGGTTGTTGGATCACGAAACGGCTATAGCCGATTTGACTCCGTCCGACATCCAACGCGTGGTGAGCAAGTATCTGCGCGAAGACCGCCAGGTTGCCCTTCGATCTGTACCGACGTTGACCTACACGCAGTTTTTTGCACTCTTGATTATTACAGTAATAGGAATCGCCGCACTCGGAATATACGCATACTGGCGAGTCGCCCGTGACCGCCGGGCACACGCAGCACAACGCAGCAGTGGGGCGGGATAGGAATTCACCCTCTGAGGCTACCGGATATAGACCGCTTCGATTGGAGGAGACCGATAGCGCATAATACCAAGCACTGTATTCGCTCCGACCGTGGGTGCGTGCGGTCGCCACGGAATCAACGCATGAGTTTATCCAACACTCCAGGTTGGTTACAGTTGTCGGCATACAAAATCATCGATTGATACAGGTGCCTGCAGTCACCGCCGTCGGCGGCATGCCGGAGCGATTACCTCGCGTGCGTCGCGTTGATCACTTTCCGGTCCTGCCTTGCTTCTATCGGCCCTGAAACCATAATCGTCGTGATCGGCGCAAGCATTGTACTCACGGGTGCGACTCGCTTACAGATTCTGCAGTGCCGTGGAACGCAGTGGTCCGAGGTGTCAAGTGTGACACGAGAGCAGGTCCCTCCATCGGCTGGCGCCGGATTGGACCGGGAGCAAACGATATGTGATCATTCGGACTGAACCGATCATTGATGAGACTCGATCCTTGCCTGTGAGTGATGATTCTAAACGATCCGCCGGGCTTTTCCTGATGCCGTTGGCGGCGTTCGTCGTGATTGTTGCCGGCATGCGCGCCGCACAGCCACTCGTGACACCATTTCTTCTCGCTGCATTTCTCGGAGTGATCAGTGCGCCGCCGCTATTCTGGCTGCAGCGCAAACGCGTCCCTTCGGCCCTCGCCCTGTTACTTGTGGTCGCGGGCGTTATCATCATCATCGTCGCCCTGGGGGCGCTTTTGGGTACATCCGTAGAAGGCTTTTCCAAGGCGCTGCCCCACTATCAGGCAAGGTTGGACGAGCAGGTGGCAGTGCTTCTGCGCTGGCTGGAAAACCGTGGTGTGCACGTATCCGAGCAGCGCGTGTTCGAGTATCTGGACCCGCGCGCTGCCATGAACTTCGCCGCCGGCATGCTGCGCGGGTTTGGCAGCGTCCTCACCAATGCGTTCCTAATCGTACTCACCGTGATCTTCATTTTGCTGGAGGCAGCAAGTTTTCCGGCTAAGCTGCGCGCCATTTCGGGTGGGTCGGGAAACTCGCTCGCACGTTTCGAGAAGGTTACCGAGAACGTCCAACATTATATGGCGCTCAAGACCCTGACCAGTCTTTTGACAGGGGTTACCATCACGATTGCGCTGACGATCATCGGCGTCGACTTCCCGCTGCTCTGGGGTCTGGTTGCGTTTATCCTCAATTTCGTACCGAACATAGGCTCCATCATCGCGGCGGTGCCCGCCGTGCTGCTGGCGTTCATCCAACTGGGCTTGGGCGCCGTGTTGTGGACGGGCGCGGCGTATCTGGTGGTGAACATGTTGGTTGGGCAGGTGCTTGAACCCCGGCTCATGGGGCGCGGGCTCGGTCTGTCTACCCTGGTCGTGTTCATATCCCTGGTGTTTTGG
>Ga0255058_10001463_pt1 | contig 13317 bp, 9 predicted proteins | sample Cases_109_9_MG_FD_188637 | JGI IMG/M metagenome (GOLD analysis project Ga0255058, IMG submission 188637) | Seawater microbial communities from Amundsen Gulf, Northwest Territories, Canada - Cases_109_9 | ecosystem: Environmental > Aquatic > Marine > Gulf | place: Canada: Northwest Territories... | reverse complement strand
CTGGATTCATGGAGAAATCCTGGACTGGATAGCTGAAGGCCTGGTCACTGAATCTCAGGCTAAAATACTGACTAAGCGCTATCCCGAAAGGACGTAGGCGGCTTTGGGTCGAATGGCCCTTTCTACCATAGGGGCCATACTTTTCGGCTTGGGCATTATCCTCTTTCTTGCCTATAACTGGCGGGATATGTATAAGTTCTCCAAGTTGGCGAGGAATACAGTTAAGAAATTGATTTGGCCAGAGACCGCTGGTTTGTTCGTGGCAGGGATAAAAATGGCGACAGAATCGGGGAGAGATATGCAGTTGGAATAGCTGGGATCAATCCCGTCTGGTCTATCGCTCCCCAAGCAAATCGGATATCAAGAAAATCGCAGGCAATGCCTGGTTGGGTGAGTTGCCAAGCCGAGCATTTAATAGCGCTGGGAACATTGACTATAAATCACTGAAAATAGTTTAAAAGTTGTAAGGAGCTTGTTTCATATTGAAAAGTTAATATTGGCTTTTATTTAGGAGGGTTGAATGGAAAGGAACATAAAATTTAAAATCCTTGTTGTTGCTCTATCTGTTCTTTTAATATTTTCGACTATGTCTTTTGGGGAAGAAAAAGTCGAATTTACCCTTGAAGAATGCATTAAAAAAGCCCTTGTTGTTAACACTGATTTCCTTTTGGCTACATTGAGCGCAAAAATTGCTGAAGAAAAGGTAAAAGAATCAAAAAAAAATATGCTCCCTAAAATTGAGCTATATAGTTATATAGGTTTGGTCCCCAGAGCAAGAGGCAATGCAGTCACTTTTCAAGACGATATAAATGATTATGGCAGCATAGGAGGCTATTATCAGTCAAGTTTGGAGCTGAAACAACCTATTTACACCTTTGGAAAAATTTTAAGCCAACAAAAAGCATCTGAAATGAAACTGGAAGGAGAAAAAGCAAAAGTTCTTGGGAAAAAAGAGGAAACCATTTTTAGAATAAAAATGCTGTATTATGACCTTTTGCTAACAAAAGAATTAATAAAATTATCAGAAGAGATAAAAAATAATTTTGAAAAGGCAGCTGAAAAATCTGAAGAAAGAATTGAATCTGATGATATTGATATTACTCTACAGGATGTTATGAAATTAAAATTAGGTTTGGTGGGCGCTAAAGATGAATTAAATCGCCTAGGACATAGAAGACAAAAATTGACTGATTCTCTAAAATTTGAATTAGGCATTCCTGCGCATCAGGGATTTCATATAAAATCAAAAAGATTAAAACAAGAAAAGATTGAATTAAAAAAAATTGAAGATTATTTTGATTTAACACTCAATTATAAGTCTATTTTAAAAGAAAAAAAGGCCGATTTAAATTACGAAAAGGCTCTAGTAAAATCAAGCGAAAGCAGATATTACCCTGACTTTTTTATTCGCACAGGCATTGAGGGCGGAGTTGCTCCCAATAGGGACGATCAGCGAAATCCTTTTGTAAGAGATGACTATAATTACTTTAAAGCCGATATTTCATTGGGATTGAAATGGTCCCTTGATTTTAGTTTAAACTCATCAAGGGTTCGTGTCGCAAAAGCAAAATTGGCCAAAGCAATGGCGGAAAAGGAGGCCATAAGCAATTCCCTATCCAACACAATAACTAATACATATCTTGAAATAAAAGAAACGGAAGAAAGGGTAAAATTGGCCCGACAAGCTAGAAAGGTCTCCAGAACTCTTCTGGTGACTGATTTGGCTAATTTTGATTTCGGAATCGGAGAAGCAAAAGACCTCTTTGAATCACTTTTTATTTACATGAGAACCGTCAAAAATTATTTAGAAAAAATTTATGCTTATAATATTGCCATAGCGCAGTTAAGTTTTGAAACAGGGAAAGAAATAACTAATCTGATTTATTAATTCTAAATTTAATCTTTGCAAATTAGTTTTAAGATTTTTAGGAAATGAGTTTCCTTAAATTTTAATTTTATGATTGAATCACCTTCAAACCAATTAGACTTTCTAATAGAAATAACCTGAGGACTAGGCAATGGATATGAATATAAAGACCAGGAAAATTAAATCCCAAAAAGCGCCTATGACGGGCATGGATTTTTGAAACTTTATATCCTTGCAAAGACTCTGGATTTTAACCGGCTATTGGGCCTATTCAAAGCATGCTTTGAATAGGAGTATGGGGTAGGTTTAAAGCCCTTGAGACGGAAGAATAAGTTACTTGGCCTTTAAATATGTTAACACCTTTTCTTAAAGCGCTATTCATTTGAATAGATTTTATTACGCCATTATTTGCCAGTTGAAGGGCGTAAGGAAATGTGGCGTTAGTTAACGCAAAAGTTGAAGTGCGAGATAGAGCTCCAGGCATGTTCGCGACGCAATAATGTATTATTCCCTCTTCTACAAACGTCGGATTGCTGTGGGTGGTTGGTCTGGATGTTTCCATGGTCCCACCCTGATCTATGCAGACATCAATAATAACCGCTCCTTTTTGCATATTAGAGAGCATTGCTTTTGTTATAAGTTTTGGGGCTTTTGCGCCTATAATTAATACCCCGCCTATTACAAGATCTGCCTTTTCAATGGAAGCCACTATGTTATGATTGTTAGAACTTAGCGTGGTCATTCGTCCCTTAAAAATATCGTCTAAAAAACGCAGCTTTGCCAAATTTGTATCCAGCAGTGTGACATTTGCCCCGGCTCCAACAGCCATTCTGGCGGCATTTGAGCCGACTACCCCGCCACCCAAAATAACAACATTCCCGGGGTTAACTCCTGGAACACCTCCCAGAAGAATTCCTCTCCCCCCTTTTTCTCTCTCAAGGTATTTTGCCCCCTCATGAACAGACATGCGACCTGCGACTTCGCTCATAGGAATTAAAAGGGGAAGAGATCCATCATTGAGCTCTACTGTTTCATAAGCAATTGCGATTACTTCTCTTTCTAACAAGGCCTCTGTAAGCTTTTTTGCGGGAGCCAGATGCAGGAATGCATATAATATTTGTCCTTTTTTCAAAAAACTATATTCAGAGGGGAGGGGTTCTTTGACCTTCATTATCATATCTGACTGAGAATAGATTTCTTCAGGATTGTCAATAACTATCGCGCCTTCTCTTTTATATTCTTCATCGCTAACTCCACTACCAATGCCGGCATTTTTTTCAATAAAAACCTTGTGTCTATGGGAAACTAATTCTCTTACACCTGCTGGAACTATTCCAACCCGGTATTCATCTTCTTTTATTTCTTTAGGAATTCCTATAATCATGGTAACAGCAAGCTATTTATAATGAATCAGATCACAATGCCAATTAACGCTTTTACTTCTCGACAGCATTTTCTTGATTAAATATTATGGTGAAAAAACTCTTTGGCTCAACTGGGGAAGATATCTTTAGGTACGGTCTATAGTTTGATTGAAAAATCGTTAAGTTCCTCACAATCCCATAGGGAAAGGTCTAAAGGGCAAACTAAAACTCAAAAGAGAGGATTATATATCTGCAATATAGGCCATAATTTGAGGTGTTTAACCTTTGTTTAATCGGGAAATTGCTCTTTTATTTTTTGAATTTCAGGGAATATTTTTTTAAACAATTTTACCAAATGGGGATCAAAATGTTTGCCATTTAATTTTTCTATGGCAACCATGGCGTCTTCCGCAGACAAAGATTTTCTAAAAGGACGGTCAGATGTCAATGCCTCGTAAACGGAACACAAAGCTGAAATTCGACCAACCAGGGGAATGTCTTTTCCTTTCAATCCTTTCATATAACCGAAACCATCCCACCTTTCGTGGTGGGTTTCAGCAATAGATTTGGCCATATTTATTAAATCTGATTCACTTCCTGATAAAATTTTAGCGCCGATAGCAACATGTTTTTGAACGATTTTCGCTTCATCGGGTTTTAATTTGCCTGCTTTAAGCAAGATTTCATCCGGGATGCCTATTTTACCTATATCATATAAGGGACTAACCTGAGAAAGAAGATCAACCTCTGTTTGGTTCATGCCGCATGCATTTCCAAGCAAAGCGCAATAGCTACTAATTCGGAGGACATGGGAAGGAGTTATGTGATCACAATATTCCGTGGCCAAACCCAGGCAGCGGATAATTTCCAATCGAGAGTCATATAAATCTTTAACACGGTTTTTTAATTTTTCTTCTAAAATTTGGTCCTGGTTGCAGTCTTGAATCAATTTCGTTGTGGAAATGAGAGATAGTTGAGTTTTTACCCTCGCTTGAATTTCTTCCTTCTTAAAAGGTCTGGTTATAAAATCCACAGCCCCGACTTGAAAGGCATGATGTGTTTCCTCAGAGTCTCCCTTTTCCGATATAAAAATAACGGGAATATCACGAACAGCTTTATCCTCCTTGAGTTTCATGCATGTCTCGAAACCATCCATGCCCGTTGGCATTGCAACATCAATTAAAAACAGATCAGGAAGAGAACGCGGAGCAATTTCAAGCGCTTCTTCTCCACATTTTGCTTGAATTATATTATATCCTTCTTTTCCCAACATTTGTTTCAGAGCTTCGCCATCGGCGGGCTCATTTTCCACAATAAGAATATTTGAAGAGATCAGGTTGATTGCATTATCCATATTTGTACCCCTATGCTCCTTATAGAAATAAGGTTTTAAAAAATAATAATGATTACTTCTTAATTTGGATATTTTTTCCGTACCTCCTCTATTTCCGGAAGCAGTTTTTTAAACAATTTTACTAATTTCGGGTCAAAGTGTTTACCGCTTAACTCTTCAATAGTGGCCACGGCGTCTTCCATAGAAAAGGCTTTTCTGAAAGGACGGTCGCAGATCATTGCGTCGAAAGCATCACAGACCGAGCAAATACGAGCCACCAGGGGGATTTCTTCTCCCTTCAACCCCTTCATGTAACCCGTGCCATCCCATCTTTCATGATGGTTCAAGGCCATGGTATGAACCATTTGCATTATATCTGATTGGCACCCTGATAAAAGGTCCGCGCCTATCTCAACATGCGTTTTCATAATCTTCCATTCATCCGGGGTCAATTTTCCCGGTTTAAGCAAAATTTTATCTGGGATACCCACTTTGCCCACATCGTGCACAGCGCCCGCATGCAAAATTAAATCTAAATTCTTCTCATCTAAAGAGCAAGCAGAACCAAGCAAACCGCAATAATGACTAACACGTGTGGTATGAAAGCCGGGGATGTCGCGGTATTCTGCTGCCCGTCCCAGGCGGGTGATAATCTCCAATCTTGTTTCGGACAATTCTTTAGTGCGTTCTTCTACTTTATCTTCTAATATTTTATTTTGATTAAGCAAGGCTTCCTTTGAAAGTTTGAGGGTGAGGTGGATTTTAACCCTTTTCCGAACTTCCTCATTTTGAAAAGGTTTGGTTATGTAGTCGACTCCCCCAACACGAAAGCCTTTCGTTATATCCTCCAGGTTTTCCCTTGCAGAGATAAAAAGAACTGGGATGTTCCGGGTTGCCTTATCCTCCTTGAGCCTCCTGCAAGTTTCAAAACCGTCTATGCCTGGCATCGTAACATCAAGCAGTATGAGATCAGGAAGAGAACGGGGAATTATTTTAAGAGCGGCTTCCCCGCTTTTAGACTGGGAAATATTATATCCTTCCTTTTCCAGAACCCTTTCCAAAATTTCACGATTGGTGGAAACATCATCCACAATAATAATCTTTGCGGAGGTTATATCAAACCAATAATTCATATTTATTGGAGCTCCTTAAAAGTGTATTTCAGTAATCCCAAACAAAATTTCTTAATTAATTGGGATACTGTTCCCTTATGGCAAGTATTTCCGGCAATAGTTCTTTAAACAATTTTACTATATTCGGGTCAAAGGATTTCCCGCTTAAACGTTCTATAGTATCCATGGTACTTTCAATAGCCCAAGCTTTTTTGTAAGGACGCTCTGATACCAATGAATCAAAAACGTCACACAAAGAACAAATTCGCCCTTCGAGGGGAATCTCTTTTTCTTTCAGTCCTTTGGGATAACCGCTTCCGTCCCATCTTTCATGGTGAGTTTCAGCTATGGTTTTGGCCATTTGGATTAGTTTCAATTTGCTTCCTGATAAGAGTTCCGCCCCGATGTTCACATGTTTTTGAATTAATTCAAATTCTTTCGGGTCTAATTTACCAGGCTTAAGCAATATGTTATCGGGAATACCGATTTTGCCCACATCGTGCATAGGACTAGCATGTATCAACAGGTCCACTTCTTCATCATTCATTCCGCAAGCATGGCCAAGTAAACCGCAATATTTGCTTATCCGCATAATATGCGAGCCCGTTATCTTGTCCGAGTATTCCGTGGCGCGCCCCAATCGGTAGATGATCTCCAACCGTGTGTCGCTCAATTCTTTTGTGCGCTCTTCAACCTTCTTTTTCAATATCTTATTCTGTATCCCCAGAGTTTTTCGAACCTTCCGAAGATTGACGTGGGTTTTTACTCTAGCTCGAACTTCTTCGTCCTTAAAAGGTTTGGTTATATAATCCACACCGCCTAATTGAAACCCTTTGAGAATATCCTGATCGCCTCCTCTAGCGGTAATAAAAATAACAGGGATGTCTCGTGTGGCTTCATCTTCTTTGAGCCTTTTACAGGTTTCAAATCCATCAATACCGGGCATCATAATATCCAGCAGTATTAAATCAGGACGAGAGCGGGGAGTTATTTTAAGCGCCACTTCTCCGCTTGGGGCCTGGACAATATCATACCCCTTTTCTTCCAGAGCATGCTCTATGATTTCCCGATTGTTGGGAACATCGTCCACGATCAAGATTTTGGCATTGGTTGAGCCACTGACATCATTCATGCTATTTTCACTTTTTTTAAGGTGGACATTAGTTTTTCCATGTCCAGGGCTTTGGTAAAATCCATCATTAATTCCACAAGAATATTATTTTTATTATCAGTATCGGAAATTTCCTTTAAGCATTTTTTTATCTCAGAAGTCTCATACAATTCAGCGGCATTGGACAACCGTTTATGAAGATGCGCAGGAATAGTAAACGAGGCAATATCTAGTTTTCTTTTCGTTTGTTCTTCTGATTTGTCTAAAACCTCATATTGGTAATCCACATTCAGATGGTTCTTCAAACTACCATAAATATTATCCATTTTAAAAGGTTTTATAATAATGCCATCGCAGCCTGCTTTAAGACTATGATTTTGTTGCTCATATGCCGCGGCGGTGGTTATAATTATTTTCACCTTGTTCCCCGAGGCCCTTATAAGCTTGGTGGCTTTTAAACCATCCATAACAGGCATGCGTATATCCATAAAGATTATATCCGGACTTTGATCGCTGGTTTTTTTAACTCCTTCCTCACCATTTACCGCCTCAATAACCTCCACACCAATTTTTAAAAGCATTCCTGCCAGGACTTCGCGATTTACCAACATATCATCTACCACCAACGCTTTCACATGGCATCCTTCAGCCAAATGAGTCACCCGCTGGAGGGATTTCTCCTGAATAACCTCTGTTGGCGCCTGGTCCCTGTTTCCTGAAGAAAGTTTTAATGATAAATAGAAACTAGACCCCTTGCCTACCTCTGATTCCATAGAAAGGGTTCCTCCCATAAATTCAACCAGCTTTTTTGAAATTACAAGGCCAAGACCTGTGCCTCCTCTTTTTATACCTTCCTTGCCCTGAAAGAAATGGCTAAAGAGTTGTTTTTTTTCGTCCGGAGGAATCCCAGGTCCCGTGTCCGAAACTTCAAAAATAAAAAAATTCCCTGGTTCCTGGCCAATCCTTAAGCTGATAAATCCTTTCTTTGTAAACTTTAATGCGTTTCCGAGAAGGTTAAAGAGAACCTGCCTGAGTTTGGAAATATCTCCCTTTACGAAAATAGGATCTTTCCCAATTCCATCGAAAACCCAGAATAACCCCTTTTCTTTGCATCGGACTTCAAACATTGATGAAAATCCACGGAGCAGTTCAGCAAGATCAAAATCAACAATATTTAAATCCTGTTTCCCTGCTTCGATTTTTGAAATATCTAAAACATCATTTATAATTTCTATGAGGTGATTGACGCAGCTTATAGTCTTTTTTAAATATTCCTGTTGTTTGGGATTCATACTTTTATCTCTGTGTAAAATTTGTGAATAACCCAGGATCCCATTTATGGGCGTTCGAATTTCATGGGACATATTGGCCAGGAAAGTGGATTTTGCCAGGTTTGCGGCTTCAGCTCCTTTAGCTCGAATTAATGCTTTCTCCGTTTCTTTGCGGTCTGTAATGTCCTTGGCAATAATTACTGTTCCTTCTATCTTTTCTTCTTGATCCTGCATAACAGCTCCCGACAAGAGCACGGGGATATTGTCTCCTTTCTGTGTTTTGTAAACAGATTCAACATTCCTCAGCGCCTTATTTTTAATCAAATTTTTCATCAAGGATTGAATGGTGGCGCCTTTAAATTTATTGTCCATAATAACTTTCTCAATAGGCTGATTGATAAGCTCGTCTTTCGTGTATCCAAGAAGTTTGCAGCTCGCTTTGTTTACAGTTTTGATCTTTAAATCCGGGCCTATCACAATCAAAGCATCTATAATACTTTTAAAAATATTATCCACATAATTTCTGGAAACGGTGGTCTTTTGCAAATCTTCGGCCATCACGTTAAAAGAGCGCGCCAGTTTACTTATTTCATTTTTACTTTTTACTTTTATTCTTTGGTAAAGATCGCCCCCCGCAATTTTATCAAGGGCGTTTACAACACTGGCAATAGGCTTATTTATCCTCCTGGTGGAAAAAAAACTTACTACGGATGCAAAGAAAACAATTCCAAGAAAGGCCAAAAGGTAAGTTAGCTTAATCAATCTTAAATTTTTTGCTATAAACTCTTCCGAAGCAAGCAGGCCTATAGAGCCAATAACAGTTCCATCTTCATTTATAAGGGGATCCAGCAAAACATGGTAGGAAACATTGTTATGGACAAGAGAATTTTGTATGGCGACATTTTTAGTTTTAGTAAGCTCCTGGTAAATGGAATGTTCCACCACAGGAGGAAAGGAGGAGGTAAACAAAAAGGCTTTTTCTTTTCGAAATAAACCAACTTCAAGTCCTGTTTTCCTTTTGATCGCTTCTAAAAATTTCATGTCAATATAGATGGTCTCCTTTAAAACACCCTGGAGGAGTTCATAAAAAGGCAATACAACGGGCGCGTAAGCATCCAGCCTAATGCCCCTTTTTTGATCCAAGCTGAAACTTAAGATTATCGGTGTTGTTGTTTCCTTCTTCCGCTCAATTTTGTCTATATCCTTATAGATGTTTTTAAACTCCTTTTCATCTGTAGAAACCAATAAAGAACCACTGCTATCATAAAGAGCCACTTTCTCTGAAATAGTGGTTCGTTTTCTATGAGCTACTAATTGCTCAAGGCTATTTTGAGCTTCCTTGCCGGCTTCTAAAAGTTCAAACAAAAAATCTTCCTTCGTTAATGCTACAACTCCCTTTTTAAAATTGCTGATTAAAGAATCTATATCGGCGCGAACAACCTCCCTGCCCCCTTTTGTTTTTAGAATTATATTTTGGTGTAGATTTTGGCGAATTTTTTGGGTAAAAACAGATAGGATTATTAGCGCAGGGACAAGAGAACCAAATAAAAGATAAAGAAAAATCTCTACCCTCAAACTCTTTTTAGGATTTAATATCATATTTAATTACTGGCGCTAATGTGGGTTTATCTTTGCTCCATATCCCTCTTTGAAATGTGGAAATATTAAAACCAAAACTTTTTCGAGCCGGCTGCTTAATCGAGTAAATTCTTTCAGATTTGGAGGTTTTGCGTTATATCCAAATGCGCCGGCGGTCCCTAATGTATTTTTCATGCCCATTATGAGATCCAGAATCTCCTTTTTGTACCTAGTGTTATTTTCCTGATCACTCTTTATTATTTTTGGCTTAAGAACTGTGTAATACTGAAAGATAACTTTTAGCCTGGCTTTAGTGGCCACAAATTTTTCTAATTCATCTTTTATGTTCCAATATATTTTTTCTCTAACGGCAAAATAGATTAATTGTTCAATCGTTGCAACAATAATGTCCGGACTCTTTTCTTTAATACCCTTAGAAAGGGCAGGTTTAAGATTTATTCCATAATAGTTAAGGTAATTGGAAAGGGGAACTTCTATTATTTTTACTTCGCTTTGTATGCTTTTATAATCGTTGTTTTGGATAGCCGCTATGATATTTTCATAAACAGCCACAAGAGTATCTTTCCCTCTTAGACCATATCCATATGCATAAATATCCTGAGGAGTTATAAAAAATAAGGACAAAACAAACAGGAAGCAAGTTGGTATAAGCATAAACTTTTTCATAATTCCTCCATTTTTTATGTTTATAATTCTAATTGAAATAAATAAACAGAATGGTAGCCATTCTGTACAAGGGGGTTATGATAGAAATGTTTTATCATATTAGTCCTACCCTTAATTTTTTCGGCTCTTAAGCCAAACTGGTCAATCATGTTTGAGGTAATTAAAATAATTTTCGGCTTGCCATAAAAATAGTACGCCACAGAGGCTTCAATCTCTTCTCTATCGTCTTGAACTGTAATAAACTCAGGCGCATAATAATCAAATAACCTCTTTGTTTCTTTGCAGAAAATAATTGTTTTTGTGGGATCATATTTTTTTTGGACATAGTTTACAAGTTTCAACATCGCGGGCTTTTCCTGAGCATGAACATAAACTAAATTTAAGGATATGCAAAAAAGATTTACTAAGAAAGCAATGATAAAAAGGGAACCAAAATTTATTTTTTGTATGGGCTTTATATACAATTTTGATTCCTGCAAATTGGAGGAAGGTATGGTTAAATTTTTTGGGATCTTTTCCAGAAAAACCGCGTTAATCTTTTTCCAAATGAGAAGAGCATGCCCCCTCCCTTTGCTTAGGAAATCTGCCATGTGAATAGCTCCCCTTGAAAGAACGAGCAATAAAACAGGCAATAAAGCAAGTATGTGCCTGGGGTTATTGAGGTTTTGAGCAAAGAAAACCCAAAGTAAATAAGGAAAAAACCAGGTTATTAAAAATATTTGATTAAATTTAAATGGCTCCTTTAGGTGAAAAAAAAGAAAGCTGAAAGCTATAAAAATAGCAATCAAAACACGCGGGAAACCACTTCCGCCTCCCAACCCATGAATCAGTATGTCTTGATTAAATAACTCCTTTAAACGCTCACTCAAATTAGGATGAGTGAAAATAGAGCCGCCCCACTCCATAAAATGTCCTTTTAAAAAGAACATTCCTTCGTTGATAAGATTTGTAAAACCCAAGACTAAGCATTGCCCCAAAAACAGGGCAAAAAGAGACCCCATTAAAACCAAAAAGGGGAGCGCTACCACCTTTGCTTTATCGCATTCCCTATTTGCCTTTCTGACGCACATAAAAACCGCCAACCCTAACATCGTTAAATGTGGGAAATATGAAATCCGAACGCCAAATCCTATACCCATAACCAAAGATGCCCACATTAAAAGACGTAGTTCTTTTTTATGATTTTGGATCATCACTGCTTTGTAAAGCAGGAAAGCCGCGAAAACCATAAAAAAAAGGCCCATAACATCTGAAAGAGCTGTGGCGCTCATTAACCAATGCATAGGATTTATCATAAGCAAGACAGACGCTAACAGAGCTGTCCGTCTATCATACATCCATGAAGATAGATAAAAAAAGGGGATTATGGTTAAACTTCCGAAAATGGCGCTGGTTAGAGTCAGACTAAAAACATCATTTTTGAAGATAGAAAATAACAGTTTTGCAAAGAGCATATAAACCGGATAACCTGGAAAATGCGGTTGATATTTAGAGAGATCATAATCCTTCAATCCTAAAGCAAAATCAACGGAATCCCATCCTTCAAGGTATGGAGGAATAAAGCAAATGCGCAATAAAAAACAAACTGTTACAAGCAGAAATACTATGGCAAATTTATTTCTTCTTTCCTGATTTAACATTATGAAAATATAACCTCAAATAACTCTATTTATCCATTTTTCATGCAAATATGGTCATAAAACCGCTAATGCTTTTATCTCCTTCTATCTGCTCAGCCATACATATTTTCATAAACATAGCTTTATCCATAAAGCGGCCAAAGGGCCGCAACCAAATAGGGCTTACGTACTGGAGAACAAACGAAAAAACTTTCTCAAAAAATAAGTTTTTGCAATGTAATAGTATAAAAAGGCGCCATTATTTATAAATGGAGCATTAAGTGACTATGCAGTTTTGGGTTTGGCCCCGTTCCCTATATTACATTGTTATTCATGAGCCTTAAGTCACCTTACCAGTTCGCCACCGACTGAAAAGCTAGTCCATTATCATTCTTTGCGTTTTTATTGTTGCGATAAAGATATTCTATTTTAAACTGCAGCCAATCCTGTGGTCTGAAAATTAATCCAGCGGCAATTCTATTCGAGCTTTTGCCCGGTGGGATGTCTCCCTGTTTGAGGCTTGCGACTCCGTCTTCGTTATCCACCCAATCAAATCGGGCTACCGCTTCCCACTTCGATGAATAACTATTTCTTCCAAAACCCGGGATTTGGTAAGCTCCCTGGAAATAAAACCCCGACAAATATGCGTTTGGAGAACCGGGGCCATTGGCCATCTCTATATGTTGAAAAATATATTCCACCCGAATTTCTATAGGGTCTTTATCATAAATAAAGTGCGGTCCAAGGATGTAAAATTCATTATTATCATTATTGTCCCATTTGCCATAATAGCCAGAACCGCCTACCTCAACCCCATCCAGGGGAAATATAGCTATTTGCCCTCCAACGGATTTATTACCATTATTATCGCGGCTTCTTTTAAGGCTTTTCTGCTCATAGATATTATCGCCATCATTGTCGCCAAGTCCATTCACCACATAAATATGATATCGAAACTGCGGATTTGCGGTAGAAGGCAACCACCCTCTTGCCTCAATCCCTATATCTCCATAAGTTCCAGGAATAATGCTTCTCGATGGGAGGGGCCGGCTAATTAATTTATTCCATACTGAGGAATGAACGGGATTTTCAATGCCTAGGGGCACAAGAATTTTACCCAACAATATCTCTAAATGATCATTTGAAAATGGTTTCCATTCAATTTCTCCGAACTCTAATTTAAACTCCTCGCCATGTTCTATTTCTATTTCACCCTTGGCAACCAAATTGTCCGCTAAAATATAGCCAAACCACAAGTTAAAATGGTGGTTGTCAAAGAAATTATGGCCCCGTGAACCGCCTTGTGCCCTATCGAATTCAACGCTTTTCCATTCTAAATCCACATACCCATGGAATAACATATTGTCAAGTCCTC
>Ga0255058_10001462_pt1 | contig 13349 bp, 10 predicted proteins | sample Cases_109_9_MG_FD_188637 | JGI IMG/M metagenome (GOLD analysis project Ga0255058, IMG submission 188637) | Seawater microbial communities from Amundsen Gulf, Northwest Territories, Canada - Cases_109_9 | ecosystem: Environmental > Aquatic > Marine > Gulf | place: Canada: Northwest Territories... | reverse complement strand
TCTTCGGCATTTTCGCATTCGCGATAGTGGCATCGGTGGGTCTCAGCCAGATGAAACCACCGCCCGAGGTCAAAGAGGTGACCGATGTCGAAATCCTGGTAGACGTGTTGCCACTGGAACAGACGATGGTGAACTTCAGCATCGAAAGCCAGGGCACGGTGCGTCCGCGGACCGAAACCATCCTGTCAGCGGAAGTCCCGGGCGCCATCGTCAGGATTTCGCCGAAGTTCATCGCCGGTGGTGTGTTTGCGGCGGACGAAGAACTGCTCAGGATCGACCCGACCAATTACGGAGTCAAAGTCGAGCAGGCAAAAGCACTGGTCGATCAGCGGCAAATCGAGTACGACGGCGCACTTAAACTGCGCAGCCAGGGCTATCGTGCCGAGGCCGAGCTGGCAGCGGCAGCGGCAGCACTGGCGACTGCAAAGGCCGACCTTGTGCGAGCCCGCAAAGACCTGGATCGCACTTCTATCCGTCTGCCGTACGAAGGCATGGTGCGGGCCAAGGAAGTCGATCTAGGTCGTTACGTTAGCCCCGGCACGCGGGTCGGGGTCGTATTTGCGACGGACTATGCCGAGGTTCGTCTGCCATTGACGGATTCCGACCTGGCATTTGTCGACCTGCCGGTTGCAGCGGAGATTACCGCCTCTGGTGGCACGCAGATCGGTGCAAAGGTGCAGTTGTCGGCAATTCAGCGTGGCAGGCCGGCGACCTGGGAAGCGCAGATTGTGCGGACAGAGGGCGTGGTTGACGAAAAAAACCGTGTGACCTACGCAGTCGCACGCATTGTCGATCCGTACAAGTTACACCGACAAAACAGTGTCGAAACCCCGTTGCCGATGGGGACTTTTGTACGCGCACGCATTGCCGGGATGACGGTCGATAATATCATTCGCGTACCGCGCCTGGCGTTGCATGGCAATAACCAGCTCATGTTCGTGGACGACGACAATCGCCTGCGTATACGTACGGTTGAAGTAATGCGCGCCGATGCTGAATTCGCCTATATCAGAGACGGTGCCGAAGTCGGCGAGCGCATCAGTCTGACCGCAATCGAAGCGCCCATAAACGGGATGCGTGTGAAAACCGGGGCCGGGCCGGCGGAAGATGCCGTCAATAAACAACTGGCGGCAGGCGACGACACCACCGAAAACAAATAAGGGCCTGAAAGATGCAAGCACGGGAGATCAGTAGTGAAAAAGGCATCATCGCCTGGTTTGCGAGCAACCATGTAGCGGCGAATTTGCTCATGCTGTTGATCATTGCCTTCGGCATTGTCTCGGCCATTACCATTCGCAAACAAACAACGCCCGATTTCGAGTTAAACAACATCCAAATCCGCGTCCCGTACCTGGGTGCCGCGCCACAGGAAGTGGAAGAGGGCGTTGTCATCAAGATCGAGGAAGCGATCCAGGATCTTGAGGGCATCGTCGAGATCAACTCGGAGGCCCGTGAAGGCATGGGAACCGTTACTGCGGAAGTGGCGACGGACGCAGACATCAATCAGGTGCTGAGCGAGGTCAAGACCCGGGTCGACGCAATCCAGACATTTCCGGCGCTGACGGAAAAACCCATCATCTTCAAAGAGGAAATACCGATCCATATCGTATTCGTCTCTGTCTACGGCGACCTGGACGACTTCGCCCGCAAGACCATCGCGCAACAGGTGCGCGAGGAGTTGATGGCCATACCGTCGGTCAACCAGGTGCAGTATCTCGGCGAGCGCGACTACGAGATCAGTATCGAGGTGTCGGAACACGTGTTGCGCCAGTATGGGCTGACGATGAGTGAGATTTCCGAGGCGGTGCGGCGGTCTTCGGTGGACTTGCCGGGTGGTGCGATTAATACGGCAGGTGGCGACATCCTGTTAAGAACCGAGGGGCAGGTGTACACCGGGCAGGAATTTGCGAAACTGGTATTGCGGACCTTTCCTGACGGTACGCGTCTGACCCTTGGCGACATCGCCAACATCAAGGACGGCTTTGTGGAGGGTGAGGGCTTCGGACGCTTCAACGGCCAGCCAACAGCGATTCTTAGGGTGCTTGCCAGCGGTGGACAAAACGAGTTGGTGACCGCGGCAGCCGTCAACAAGTACATCGAGAAAAAGGTGGAGTCGTTACCCGACGGGGTACAAATGGAGTCCTGGGTCAATCGCTCGCATTACCTGGAAGGTCGGCTCGAACTCATGACCACCAACATGTTTCAGGGGGCGATACTCGTTTTCCTTATCCTGACCCTGTTCCTACGGCTCAAAGTGGCGTTCTGGGTCATCATCGGCATACCGATTACGTTCTTTGGCGCCATCTGGCTAATGCCCCATGGGCCCTGGCCGGTCACAATCAACATGATCAGCCTGTTCGGCTTTATCCTGGTACTCGGTATCGTCGTCGACGATGCGATCATCATCGGTGAGAGCGTCTACACAAAGATCAGGGCGGATGGGCACACGCTGGATAATGTTGTCCGGGGGGCACGCAAGGTTGCGGTGCCCGCTACGTTTGGCGTCTTGACAACAATGGCCGCTTTTGCGCCGATGTTGTTTGTGGGTGGCATCGTTGGACCGTTCTTCGAGGCGTTGTCGGTGGTGGTCATCCTGTGCCTGATGTTTTCCCTGGTCGAATCAAAGCTGATCCTGCCGGCCCACCTGGTACACGCGAACATCAAGGAGATCGACGAAGTTGCACTTTTTGATCCCACGCTCAAAGTTGCCCGGTGGCGACGCGTCCCGCGGTTCTTCCAGCGACAGCAGAGAAAGTTTCAGCACTGGCTGCACGCGTTGATCCACAACAAGTATGCGCCGCTGCTCGAGAAGATGATCGATAATCGCGGCATTACCGTCAGCGCGGCTGCGGCCATACTGATATTGACCTTCGGTGTGATGAACAGCGGCATCATCAGGACAGTCCTGTTCCCCGACGTACCGGGCGATTTCATCCGGATGGAACTGGTGATGCAAAACGGCACGGCGCCGGCCGTGCGTAACGAAGCAATAGGCCGCCTGGAGCAGGCGATTCTGGATGTCAACGACGACTATGTCGCTGCCAATCCCGGGGTCGATGATCCCGTCAATCACGTCGCCGTTTTCACACGTGGTGATACGGGTGGCATCATATTTGTTGAAATGCCCATGACCGAGGATCGGCCGCTCAATGGCGACGACCTCACCAAGATGTGGCGTGAAAAAGCAGGCGAGATCCCGGGTGTCAAAGACCTGGAATTCTCGGATGGTAATAACGTTGGCGGTGGCGCGCCGCTCAGCTTCAACCTGACCGGCGCCGATTACGACAGGCTGGGACAAGCGGCGAAAGAGCTGGAGGAAAAGCTGGCGGAATATGCCGGTGTCTTCGATATCAAGAATTCACTAAACGCGGGCGGGCAGGAGATCAAGCTAGCCATCAAGCCGGAGGCCGAGGCCCTCGGCCTGACCATTTCCGCGCTGGGGCGCCAGGTGCGGCAGGCTTTTTATGGTGAGGAAGTACAGCGCATCCAGCGTGGCAAGGATGAGCTGAAGGTCATGGTGCGTTACCCGCAGGAAGACCGGCGCTCCATCGCCGGTCTGGAGAACATGCGCATCAGGACACCATCCGGCGACGAAGTACCCTTTTATTCTGTAGCGGATATTTCCTTCGGTAAGGCCTTCTCCAGCATCAATCGACAGAATCGTCAACGCACGATAACGGTATCTGCCGACATCGACCCGGAAAAAGTAGAACCCAGTGAGATCATCAGGGAAATCACGGAAGATTTTGTTCCCGGACTGATGTCGCGGCACGCCGGTGTCAGCTATGGACTTGAAGGCGCCAGCCTGGAAGAGATGGAACTGATCAGGAACCTGAGCGTGGCATCGGTGGCGGCGTTGTTCCTGATCTATGCACTTATCGCGATCCCGCTGCACTCCTACAGCCAGCCACTGATTATCATGTCGGTCATTCCGTTCGGCCTGATCGGTGCTGTGTTCGGGCATTTCGTGATGGGCAAGGCCATCAGCATGTTCTCTCTGTTCGGTTTGATCGCGTTGGCGGGTGTCGTGGTCAACGACAGCCTGATCATGATCGACTTCATTAACAAAGCGCGTCAGGCTGGTACGCCGATCAAGCAAGCAGTGATACAGTCCGGCACGCAAAGATTCCGGGCCATCATCGTAACGTCGTTGACGACAGCGGCCGGTCTGATGCCGATAATGGCGGAAAAAAGCGTGCAGGCGCAGTTCGTACAACCGATGGCAATATCGATGAGCTTCGGGATTATTTTTGCCACCGTGATTACGCTGTTCCTGATTCCATCCCTGTACATGCTGCAACTGGATTTCAGCTCGTGGCTGCGAGACATGAAAAATCTGTTGCTGGGCAGGGACCCGGAGCCGGAAACCGGCGTTACCGAATCGTCGTAATTAACGAGGGCAGGATCATTGAACAGACTGTTGCGCACCGGGTTTCTGACCGGGCTTTCCGCTATTGGTGGCCTTGGCGTTGGGCTGGCCATTGCACAATCGCCGGCCCTGGACCCGGCCCTGGTCGCACCGCACATTTACCAGGTTGCACTGGAAAATGAGAAAGTCAGGGTCCTCGAGGTCACCGACCGAAATGGCGAAACCCCGCCGCTGCATTCACATCCGGACCGCGTCGTGGTTTTTTTGAGTCCCTGTGCCTGGATGGTGACAAACGACGACAGCTCCCACATGGAGTCCTACAAGTTCGGCGAGGTGCTGTGGGCCGAGCGTGAAACACATGGTGGGCAGACCAGTACCGTAATACAGGAATGCCGTATTCTGGAAATCGAGCTCAAACCGCCGGGATAGGCCGGATGTAGCCGACACTGCCGCCGGGAGTCGGCACAGGTGGTCGTAGCTGTTTATCAACCACCTGGCCGCATTCCTGGCAGCGAAAGCGCGATCTGAATAGCAACTGTTCCCCTTTACCGCAACGTAGCAGTTGCTGCAGATCGGCCTCGCCCCAACGATCGCAGCGCATGCAATACAAGCCAAGCACATAATTCTCGCTGCAAATGTCGGCAATCGTTTTCACGGAGATCATGCGAATACCATAGCAGTTCTCTGCTTTCAGTCGATGATAACCAGCTTGTAGTCATAACGCATCGAGGCCGTGTTATAGCCGTTCACTTCGACGTAGTAGGCGAGACCCGCAGTTAATTCGACGACCAGCCGTTGTTCCTCGACCATACCGATAGTCGTGCTTGCAATAGTGGTCTGGTTCTGGTCGTAGACCATGAGATAAACAGCATCGTCATTGACCTGCTCGGCGCACGTATCCGCGCAAAGATAGACGAGGTACGCGTCGCTGCGACTCGGTGTGAAGATGAAGAAGTCGGACGGATCCGTGTCATCCTGAACGCTGCCGATGATATCGATGCCGGCCGACGTATTGACGTCGGTTACGACCGGAAGCTGGATCACGTTGGCATTATCGAGGGTGCTGTTGGGTTCGAACTCGGTGAAGTGGCCGATGCGGGCCTGGCGAGTGCCCCCGGAGCCGGTGGAGCCGCTGCTGCCCGAACCACTGCCGCCCCCGGTGCTTCCAGACGAGTTTCCACCTGGCGGTTGGCTTGCGCCCTCATCGGCGCAAATGATGCCTACCGTGAGCAACAGGATCAGGAGGTTGCAATTCCCGCTCCCACCACTGTTGTCACCACTGTTACCGACATCTGCAAGCGTACCGACATCGCCATCGCCACCGCCACAGGCGGCGAATATGGGCATGATGCTTAACAAAGCGATCAGGGCAATCGTCGTTTTCGTAGGTCTTGACTGTTTCATTGTTGTACTCCCAGCTGTTTGCAAGATCTCCGGCAGTGCCGGACTGTGGGAGCAATTGTGGTTGCCTGGCGCGCATGCAGCCTGTAAAAACAGGGATGAATACCTGAGGAATAGCTGTGGAATGCCTGAGGGGACTTGATTTCCGGGCGTTTGGCGACGCTACTTGACATAATGTTGGCACAAGCCAGGTATTTGCGGACAGAGAGGGGGCGCTTTCGATGGAACAACTGACCCGAAGACAGATATTGGTGAGTGGAGGGGCGTTGCTGAGCGCTGGCGCGGTACCTGGCTTCGGCCTGATGCAGAGGGCATGGGCCAGTGACATCCCGCGCCCTGACCACGTGATCCGGGCCGGCACCAACGAAAACCCGTGGGGTCCGTCCCGGGTGGCCCTGAAAGCGATCATGAATAGCATCGACTATTCCAGCCAGTATGGCGGGCGAGATGTTTATGCAGCATTCGGCAGGTTGCTGTCGGAGCAGAACCGGATCTCGCCAGAGCACCTGGCGATGGGCACGGGCTCCGGTGAGATTTTGAAAATGGCGGGTATGCTGGCCAGCATGGAAAAGGGCTCGGTCGTATGTGCTGATCCAACCTATCAAGACCTGGTGCGATATGCGGGCAGGGCCGGTGCCGAGATCATCCGTGTGCCGGTGGATGAGCAGTTGAGCATCAACCTGGAAGCAATGGCTAGTGCCATCCGCAGGGATACCAGGCTGGTATACCTGGTGAATCCGAATAACCCGATTCCCGCAATCATTGAAAAAAATGCCATCAAGGACTTCGTGCTGGAAGTATCGAAGGACCGGATGGTCTTTGTCGATGAAGCGTATTTCGAGTATGTCGAAGACCCGAACTACGGGAGCATGCTCGATCTTGTGCGCGAAGGGCACAACAATATCATCGTGACCCGTACGGCGTCGAAGATTCACGGGCTGGCTGGACTACGGGTCGGCTTCGGCTACGCGCATCCCGACCTGATCAGGGAAATCGAAAACCGCAAGACCGGGCAGATTAATGCGCTGGGGCTCAGGGCGGCGTATGCCAGTTACCAGGATCAGGAGTTTCAGGATTTTACGCTACGCAAGAACAAGGAATCGCTGGCTATCGTCGAAGGCATGTTCGAGGAGTTGGGCCTGCGCTACGTAAAATCCAACGCAAATTTCTGTTTCTTCGAAAATAATCGCGAAGTGCAGGAATACAATGCGGTCATGCTGCAGCATGGCATCATGTCCGGGCGGCCATTTCCGCCGATGACGAGCTGGTCACGCATCAGCATGGCCAAGCCGGACGAGATGCGCTACTTCGTACAGACTTATAAGAAACTGTTTGCCTGAAAGAAAAGGGGACAGTCCCCAATGTCACTTGATAAATATATCGAGTGGCAGGATCGCCGTGACCCCGACATTGGGTGTATCCACAAGTTGGGCGATTCTCAGGTCAACGGCGACGCTGGCGATGATATAGGCCTGGCTGCGGCTGTAGCCGTATTCCGCGACGATGTAGTCGATCATGGAAGCCAGTGCGTTGCGTGCGGCGAGGTTTATGTCCTTGGACAGATTGCTCAGACCCGCGACCTTGGCCGAAGCCAGGTAGTCAATTTCCCGCGGTACCGCACCGCGCGTTTTCAGCGGAAAACCGGTCGTGGCGTAGAAGGACTCGGAAGGAATATCAAGCACCCGGGCCGGACCTTCGTAATGCGGACCACGAGACAGATCGGGCCGGTCCCGGACAATCCTGGTCGTAACGGTAAGGACGCCGTCCATTTCGATGGCCGTGCCGGATACCTCGCCATCACCCTGGGCGAAGTGGAAGTCTCCGGCGGCGAGACCGCAGCCGTCGATAAAACAGGGCAGGTAAACTGTCGTGCCGACCTGCACATAGCGAATATCCATATTGCCACCATGTTCCCGAGGCGGGATGGTGCGCAAGCACTCGGTCGCCCGTGTGCCTTCCTCTCCGCACAGAGCCGCCGGCTCGGCAAACTCAGGGTCAGGCGTCAGGACTACGCCTCCAGCGTCTGCCAGCTGCTGTTCCCGGGCCAGCATCTCCTGCAGTTCGGCGGGTCCCGGCAACGTAGTGATCACGCCGGGAAAGCTCGCATTCGGGATGCGCACGCCCGGCAATGCGTCGCTTTCAGCATATTTATCATTCAGGCGCCAGGTGATAAAGAGACTCTCGCTTGCGACGAGGTCGCCCGCAAAGCCGCCTGGTGAAGCCATTGTCCAACCTACCGGACCGGGTGACAACGCTTCCAGGGTAACGGCGAGTACATCGCCGGCCTTGGCGCCTGCGATGTGAACAGGGCCGGCCAGCGGGTGCACCACACCGAGACCGAGTCGGGGACTCGCGTCCGCGCTCGTTATTTCGTCAGGGTTCAGATACAGGTCGCCGGCATCGCGGCCGTGAAACACGATGCGCTCACCGGGCTTTGCCGTTGCCACAGGCGTGATATCGGAATGAATGCGATTAAAACAGGCGGGGTCTTCTGCACAACTCGCGCCGCTACCGCCGACCACGATATCTGCGCCGGCCGCGCTGCATGCGAGAGCGATGAAAAGGCCAGGCAATGTTCGCTTGTTCATGGCGAATCCGGGATGAAGTCATTTCTCGCAGGGTAGCATACGAGTGAGAAGGTGCCGGTGTTGTCTTATTTGTCTTATTTGCCGCTCCACGAGCTATCGGGACAGACAAGATAAGACAAATAAGACAACACCGGCACCTCTTACATGTTACTTCCTGGCTTCCTTGCGTTCCCTGGTTTCCTTGATGACTTCTTCCGCCACGTTTTGCGGGCAAGGCGCGTAGTGTGAGAACTCCATCGAGAACTGGCCACGACCGGAGGTCATCGTACGCAAATCGCCGATGTAACCGAACATATCGGCCAAAGGCGCTTCTGCTTTTACGCGCGTGCCGGTAAGGCCGGTGTCCTGGGACCTGATCATGCCGCGACGACGATTCAGATCGCCGATAACGTCACCCACGTGATCATCCGGCGTGAATACGTCAACTTTCATGATCGGTTCGAGCAACTGCGGCACTGCCTTCGGTACGGTCTGGCGGTACGCAGCCTTGGTCGCCAGCTCAAAGGCCATCGCCGAGGAGTCGACGGCGTGGAACGCGCCGTCCAGCAGATTGAAACTGACATCCAGCAGTGGGAAGCCGGCCAGCGTGCCTTGTTCCATGCTGCGTTCAAATGCTTTTTCGATCGCCGACCAGTATTCGCGTGGCACGTTGCCGCCCGTAACCTTCGATTCGAACGTGTAGCCGCTATTCTTCTCGCCAGGTTCGATGATGTAGTTGATCTTCGCGAACTGACCGGACCCGCCTGTCTGCTTCTTGTGCGTGTAGCTGTCTTCCACGACCTGCGTAATCGTTTCACGGTACGCAACCTGCGGCTTACCCATTTCCACCGCAACACCGTGCGTGCGCTTCAGGATGTCGACCTTGATGTCGAGGTGTAACTCACCCATGCCCTTGATCAGGGTCTCACCGGAGTCCTCATCGGTAGCAACCCGGAAAGACGGATCTTCCTGGACCATCTTGTTCAGGGCGACACCCATTTTCTCCATGCCGGCCTTGTCCTTCGGCGCAATCGCGATCGAGATCACGGGATCGGGGAACACCATCGGCTCCAGCGTTGCCGGATTGTTGACATCGGCCAGGGTATGGCCGGTGCGGGTGTTTTTCATGCCGAGGAGGGCAACGATGTCGCCGGCCTGGGCCGTACTGAGTTCCTCACGGGAGTCTGCATGCATCTCGACGATGCGACCGATGCGCTCGGTCTTGCCGGTGAAGGTGTTGAGTACGTTATCGCCTTTCTTCAGGGTGCCCGAGTAGATGCGCGTGAAGGTCAACGCACCGTAACGGTCATCCATTATCTTGAAGGCAAGCGCACGCAACGGCTTGCTCGGGTCGACCACCGCCCGGCCGCCGGTCTCGTTGCCTTCCAGGTCGATCTCCGGCTGCGGTGTGACTTCCGTCGGACTCGGCAGATAGTCAACCACTGCATTAAGAAGGTTCTGTACACCTTTGTTTTTAAAGGCTGAACCACAGTAGGTCGGGAAGAAGTCAAGAGCGATCGTGCCCTTGCGAATGCACCTCTTAATGTCTTCGACCGATGGTTCCTGACCTTCCAGGTACTGCTCCAATACCTCGTCGTCCTGTTCTATGGCGGTTTCGATCAACTTTTCTCGCCATTGTTCGATTTGCTCGGCCATATCCTCGGGCGGCTCGACGATTTCGTAATTGGCAGGATCACCTGAATTGTCCCAGACCCAGGCTTTGCGGGTCAGCAGGTCGACGATGCCCGTGAAATCTTCCTCGATGCCGATCGGCAGCACCATTACCAGTGGGTTCGCGCCCAGCACGTCTGTGACTTGTCCTACGACTCGCAGGAAATCCGCACCAATGCGGTCCAGCTTGTTGACAAAGATAATGCGCGCGACTTCCGAGTCGTTTGCGTAACGCCAGTTCGTTTCGGATTGAGGTTCGACGCCGCCGGAACCACAAAACACGCCGACACCACCGTCAAGAACCTTCAGGGACCGGTACACCTCGATCGTGAAGTCCACATGTCCCGGGGTGTCGATGATGTTCAGGCGATGCCCATCCCATTCACAACTGGTCGCCGCGGACTGGATGGTGATGCCGCGTTCCTGCTCCTGCTCCATGAAATCGGTGGTAGCCTCACCATCGTGGACTTCGCCGGTTTTGTGAATCTTTCCGGTGAGCTTCAGGATGCGTTCGGTGGTCGTCGTCTTGCCCGCGTCAACGTGGGCGAAGATTCCGATATTTCTATATACGTTGAGGTCTTTCATATCAGCTCTTCAGCTTTACAGTGTCATAAGCAAATGCAGCCACTCGTTATTCGAACGATATAAATCGGCGTCCTCACTCCTTCTCAGGAGTAAAACCAGCTCGAACAAACATAGTAACTGCGCGAATTCGCTGCCGATCCGGAAGTGCTACCCACTTGTTTCCAAGCATGACTTGTCGGGTCTGATCGGCCGTCGGGCGCGGATAATAGCAGCGGACCGGGGCCGGAACCACCGAAAAGTGCCGTTTTTTCGCATCCAGCGCTTCATATGGTGCCAATTGTCAAGAAATTAAAGGGTCTGGCGCGATTTTTCCCTAAATTCCGGGGATTTACGTGCAGACTATTGTCTTTGATCCGGCTGACACGGGGGGTACCTGGCGGACCGGGCTATCGCCGCAAGATGGCCCACCAACGAGCGATATTGAGCAGGCTCATGAGTGATGCAGCAACGTAAGTCAGTGCGGCTGCCTGTAACAGGCGCCGGGCATGCGGTTCATCAACATCTTTCAGGATCTGGTGTTTCTCGAGCAGCGGTAACGCCCGCTGGAAACTCGCATCCAGTTCCGTAGGCAGCGTGACCAGGTGTACGACGGTCGCGGAACCCAGGGTTAACAATCCACCGAGAAACATCACGATGCCAAGCCCGGGCGCACGGGTAAGTGCGCCGATGAACGGAGAGATCATCAGGATGCCGGCGCCGAGTTTCTCGAACTTTTGCGAGGCCCTCACGAGGTGAGTCCGCAGCTTGAGAGGTGCGTAGCCCTCCGCATCCTGAAGCGCGTGACCCACTTCATGTGCCGCGACCGTTATCGCCGTCAGGGAATGACCGGCATACTTGTCCGGCGTCAAACGGACCGCTTTGTCGTCCGGGTCGTAATGATCGCCTTGCGACGATTCTTCGACCTTGACCTCTCGCAGACCGTATTTGTCGAGTAAGTGCCGGGCCAGTTGTGCGCCATTGCCGGAGTATCGGTCATTTGGCTCCGAGTACCTGGCGAGCACGCGCTGCACCCAGATTCCCGGGCCAAAGACGATGGCGAGAATGATTAGACCGAATACAAGGAATGGCATGAGCGCAGGAATACCGCGGCTATGGTTATCGCAATCAACGGCGGCCTTTTCGCAACGGACCGCTCAGAGTCCCGAATTGGACTGTGCAATCCGCCGTGCTTCCTCTTCCACCCGGCGTTTTTTCTCGTGGTTCTCGAGGCGCCTTTCAAGGAGGTAGCGAACCGTCAGGATCACGGCGATGAAGCCGAACAGCACTGCGAAAATAATCAGGTAAAACATCCAGTCCATAACTGGTAGCTCCCGTTCAGGCTGCGCTGAGTATTGGTGAATGGGCGGCATAAGTCGAGGAAAAAGTGCACCAGGTCAGAGCGCGCGGAGGCCGCTACTTGTACACTGCCAGGACGATCGCGGAAGGTGGCCACGTTGCAAAAATTCACTTCAACAATTCTTCTGGTGAGTTTTCTGCTGCTGTTGCTCAGTTTCTGGAAACGCAATGAACTTCCCGGCAATATTGAACTCATCCCGGCTATCGGCGAAGAACCAAAGCAGACGCGCACAGCAAAGCAGCCGTTTGACGTGGAGTTCGGTGGTGTGAATTACCGTGTCGAGCCGCAATACGAATATGATCTCCACGGCATGATCGTTTCCTATCGTCACCACGACGGCGACAGTCGCATGCATCGGCGCGCCAACGATCACCTCAATATGCTGGATGTGTGCGTGGTCTGGGGTGAAAACGCTGCCGGGGAGCATTTGCGAAACTTAAATTTCTGGAACGGCATTTTCACTTGTAACGTAGAGACACGCGATCTCGATGCGTGGAATCAGTTTCGTATGAATGAGTTGTCGAACAACCATCTGTTGTCGAATGACGAATTTGTCCGGGATCGGGTCATGGGTATCGGAATCGGCGATCAGATTCGGGTGCGGGGCTGGCTTGCAAGCTACAGTAACGACAGCGGCAGCAAGCGCGGCACCAGCACCACCAGAGAAGATACCGGCGACGGCGCCTGCGAGACCATATTCATCGATCACTTCGAGATCGTGCAAGCGGCGCTGAGTTTATGGCGGCTGTCGATGTACCTGTCGCTTGTAGTCCTTCTGCTGTTCCTGTTCCTCTATTTCCGCGGTCCCTATCGTCCCCACGGTGCGTAAGTGGTAACTTTACTGCGCTTACAATCAACAAGCACGCTGACAGGAGAGGACGCTCAAACCAGTGACAACAGACCAGCTCATCTTGTTCTCACTCCTTGCTTTTGTATTCGTCTTCCTGATCTGGGGGCGCTGGCGCTACGATCTCGTGGCTTTTGTTGCGTTGCTCGGCGCATTGCTTGCGGGCGTGGTTCCGGCCGATAAGGCCTTTTCCGGGTTTGGCCACCCGGCGACCGTCATTATTGCACTGGTATTGGTGGTCAGCCGCGGCTTGTCGAATTCGGGCGCCATCGAAATGCTTTCACGGGCGGTGATTTCCGGGACGCGCAAACTCGCGGCCCATATCGCTCTCATGTCCGCAGTAGCGGCGGCATTATCAGCGGTCATGAATAACGTCGCCGCACTGGCCTTGCTGATGCCGGTCGATATACAGGCCGCGGCGAAAGCAAAGCGCAGCCCGGCACTGTCTCTGATGCCGTTGTCATTCGCCTCAATCCTGGGCGGCATGATTACCTTGATCGGCACACCGCCGAACATCGTGATCGCGGAGTTCAGAAACGATGCACTGGGTGCATCGTACAGAATGTTCGACTT
>Ga0255058_10001461_pt1 | contig 13351 bp, 11 predicted proteins | sample Cases_109_9_MG_FD_188637 | JGI IMG/M metagenome (GOLD analysis project Ga0255058, IMG submission 188637) | Seawater microbial communities from Amundsen Gulf, Northwest Territories, Canada - Cases_109_9 | ecosystem: Environmental > Aquatic > Marine > Gulf | place: Canada: Northwest Territories... | reverse complement strand
CGTCTTCGAGACGCACGCCGTCATAGCCGTCACCGGCATAGGTTTCAAGTGCGAAACACATACCAGGCTCGATCTCGACAGGATGGTCAATGCTGTACGCCCTGGAGATTATCGGGAACTCCCACAGGCCGACGCCAATGCCGTGGCCGTATTGCAATCCGAAGATCTCGTGTTCGTCCTTAGCGCCCATGGCTTTGTGATCTGGCCACACGGTCGCGATGTCGGCGGTGGTGACTCCAGGCTTAACTGCTTCGATGCCACCGAGCTGATATTCGAGGCAGCGGGCGTGGATGTCCTTTTGCTTCTGGTTGGGTTTGCCGCAACAGAAGCAGCGATATACGCAGGTGTGATAGCCGTTGAACATGCAGACGATGTCCATGAAGATCATGTCGCCCGGTTGAATAAGTCGGTCGGAGCTCAGGTGAGGATGCGGGTTTGTGCGATTGCCCGTTGTGACCTGTACGTTATGTACCCATTGTGCACCGAGTCGATGCATCTCGTGGGACGCCACAGCTTGCAGGTCGTTTTCCTTTACACCCGGGGCAATTGTCGAGGCAATTCGATGGAAAGCTGCATCGACGATTGCGGCGCCGTGCTTCAGGCACATGATCTCGTCTTCGTTCTTGATCGACCGGGCATATTGCATCACGCCCTGGCCGTCGGTGATGTTGTATCCCTTCTCCAGTAGCGCGAGGATGATCTGTGATTCAACGATGTCGACACCGATGCGAACTTTCTTTTTATCGAGTTTATGGTTCGCCAATACCATGTCGAGGTCGCCAAGGAATCCTTCGTAGCACTTCCAGGCCATCGGTAACGCGCCATACATGGTTCCGTGGGCAGGGAAGGTCGTGTCAGCAACCCACGGGCAATAGAGTTTCTCGGCGGCGACTTCGGACCCGAAGCCGAAGATGTGGGGCTTGCCCTCGCGTGGAATGATGGCGTAGCGGCCCATGTTGTCGACTTCGGGTGACGCAACAGCGGTCGACGTCGAATAGCGTTTGTTGCCGGTGTCGAACAGCACAAGGCATTCGACATCGAACTCGTCCATATACTTTTTGATGCGGTCCGTTCTGTGCTTACGCATGCGATCGAAATTGATACGCTCCTCGTAATCGACCTGCATCATTCCATGTGTTCCGACTCTCACGACATATTCTCCTGATAGTGTTCGTTTACTCTGCCTGCATCGCCTCGCGGTGCACTATGTCTGAACTTTTTCCGTAGTCCCGCTGGCCGCCGATTTGACGACGGCTTCCGTTACAGCGGCGCAATGAACCATTTCCGATGTGGGTATCGGGAACGGATCGCCCCCGCTGGCCGCACGTGCAAACAGTTCCAGTGCTTGGCGACTGACGTCGAACTGTGCTGCTTCCCAAATCTCGGCCGGGCCTTTTAATGGCTTGAACGTGCAGGTGCTAAACAGACGCAACCTGCGCTCTTCCGACGAGGCGCCGGCGATGTGGGTCATGCCCTCGAGCTTGACGAAGCCCTTGGATCCGTAAACCTGGAAATTGAATCCACCGCCGGTGGCGGTCATCGTCGCCAGGTAGCCCGACATGCCTTCTTTCATGCGGAACAGGATCGAGGTCGTGTCATCGGCGTCTATTTCCAGGGCGCGGCGAAAACTCTGGCAATACACCTGGTCGATCTCGCCGCAGAGGTCGATCATGCCGTCAATCGCATGAACGCCCATCGGCGCGAGTCCGCCACAGGGAGTTTCGTCCTTGCTTGCCCGCCAGGCGTCGGCCGTCAGGAACAAGGCGTTCGGAAAAGTCATTGTGGCTTCGATATGAAGGACCGTGCCGAGTTCGCCCGAGTTGATCATGTCTCGTAACTTGTTCATCTCGGGGTGGAATCGCCGGTTGTAGCCGAGTGCCAGTGTCAGGCCGGCGGACTCGATCGCTGCGACGGCAGCGGCGGCATCGGATCCCGTCAGCGCAAATGGTTTTTCGCAAAAAACATGTTTGCCGTGCTCGGCAGCGGAAATTGTTTGTGCGCTATGGAGGGAGTTCGGTGTGACGAGCACGACGGCGTCGATATCCGGATCGGCCAGGATGTCCTCATAAGACGGGCGCAGCTCGAAATCGTGCTCCCCGGCGAAATTTCGGGAATCATCGGAGAGGGAACGGGTGGTTCCGGCCACGAAACGGATGTCGTCGCTGACACCCGATACTGCCTCTACCAGCGTTTTCCCCCACCAGCCGAGTCCGACAATGGCTGCATTAATCACGATATTTGCTCATTTATGCGCGAACCCTGTAGTGTGTCCGCCGTATTTGCCGCGAATAACAGTACGAAGGGCGAAAGATGTCTGCCAATTCGACTTTTAATTGATCGCCGTAATTGCGTGAAATGGCAGTATGTCGCTAAAATGCGAGTTTTCCACATTTAATCGATTAAAGCAATGAAACCCAGGAGCAGGGGGAGGGCGTCCCGAGGACTGCTCTCCGACGAACGCGTGAGTCAAAATCGATGATACAGATTGGCGAACCCCTGGGTTCGTGGATGATTTTGGCCGCGCGCCTGTGTCTGGCGGCTGTCTATCTTGTCAGCGGTGTTCACAAGGGGATTTACTACCAGAAGGCGGTGGATGAGTTTCGGGACGGCGGTATCCCGGCGATCGGCCTGTTCCTGCCGTTGACCATCGTCTTGCATGTGTTGGCGCCGATTGCTTTGATTAGCGGGATTCTTGTTCAGGAAGCGGCGTTGGCGCTGGCGGCATTCACCGTGATAGCGACGGTGCAAGTGCACGGATTCTGGCGCATGAGCGGGCCGCAGAAGCTGGCTCGTAGTCGGATTGCGATGGCACATTTGGCAGTAGTCGGCGGCTTGATCCTGTTGGCGGTCGTCGGGCCCGGTAGCCTGGTGCTTTAAGTTACGACATTAAGAAATCACCCTAATTATTTGAAATAACAGTAAAAATTACGAGTAAAGCCATTGAATAACAGTACAGGGCAGGCAACTGCCGCCACAGAACCGGTCGGGGCACCCGATCCCGACACCCGATTGAAGCTATATCGAACGATGCAGGCCTGCCGAATGATGGAGCAGCGAGCCTACGACCTGTTCATGCAAAACCTGATCAAAGGTACTTCGCATCTTGCGCTGGGGCAGGAGGCCGTTGCGGCCGGGTTCGGCGTGGCGATGCGCGACGACGATTACACGTTTTGTACGTATCGGGGACACAACCACACGCTGGTGCGTGGCGCCTCGATGACCGGAATCCTCGGCGAACTCATGGGCCGCGAATGCGGCCTGATGCGTGGCAAAGGCGGTTCGATGCACCTGATGAGTGTCGAACACGGTGCGATGGGTTCCTATGCCATTGTCGGGGCGCATATGCCGATCGCGGCCGGCGCCGCCTGGTCTGCGCAATACCGCAAGTCCGGTCAGGTTGCCGTTTGTTTCTTCGGTGACGGCACGACGAACATCGGCGCATTTCATGAGGCGCTCAACTTCTCTGTGATCTGGGACTTGCCGGTGGTCTATGTCTGCGAAAACAACCTGTATATGGAATACACGCCGATTGGCGATGTCACCGCGGTACCGAATCCCGGCGCTGATCGGGCATCGGCATACGGACTGGAACCGATTCTGATCGACGGCAACGACGTTGACGTCGTGTTCGCGACGGCGAGTGCTGCATTGGAGAAAGCGCGCAGCGGGGACGGCCCGAGCCTGATCGAAGTCCAGACCTATCGACATGGTGGACATTCTCGTGCCGACCCCGGCAAGTATCGTCCGGACGAGGAAGTGGCGGCATGGCTGAAACGGGATCCCATTACGACTTACCAAAAAAAGCTGATCGAGGCCGGCGTAGACGAAGCGGCGATAGATGCTATCGATGCGGAAACGACCGCGCGCGTCGACAAGGCGGAAGAGACGGCGCGCAACAGTTCGCCGCCACCGCTTGAAATTGCGCAGATCGATCTCTGGTCCGACGGGAGTTCGTCATGGCGCAACTGAGTTATAGAGAAGCTGTTGCTGCCGGTATCGCGCAGGAAATGCGTCGCGACGATACGGTTGTCTTTATCGGCGAGGACGTTGCTGCAGCCGGCGGCGTTTTCAAAACGACGGAAGGCTTGCAGGCAGAGTTCGGTCCGATTCGGGTACGCGATACGCCGATTGCGGAGCAGGCCATTATCGGTGCGACCATGGGCGCGGCAATGACGGGCCTGAGGCCGATCGCCGAGATCATGTTCTCGGACTTTTTTGCCGTGTGCTGGGACCTGGTCGTGAATCAGATTGCCAAGACGCGCTTCATGTCTGACGGTCAGTGTTCGTTCCCGCTCGTCATTCGATGCGCGAACGGCGGTGGCGCCCGCTTCGGCGCGCAACATTCCCAGAGTGTGGAGAACTGGGCAATGGCGGTGCCGGGACTAAAGGTCGTTGCGCCGTCGAACGCTGCAGACGTGAAAGGACTGCTGGCAGCGTCGATTCGAGATCCGGATCCGGTTTTGTTCTTCGAACAGAAGTCCCTGTACGGCACCAAAGGTGATGTACCGGAAGGCGAACACGTCGAAGAGTTGGGCAAAGCCAAAGTGCTGCGCGATGGCAGCGATGTCACGATCGTAGCGCTGGCAGCGATGGTGCCGCGGGCGATGACAGCAGCCGAGGTATTGCAGAACGAACACAATATTTCTGCATCCGTGATCGATGTGCGTTCACTGGTCCCGCTGGATACGACAACAATCTTTGAATCGGTGTCACAAACCGGCAGGCTGGTGACCGTCGAGGAGAATCCGAGGTTGTGTGGCTGGGGTGCTGAAGTGTCGTCTCTGGTGGCCGAAGAATTGTTCTGGGATCTCGAAGGGCCCATCGTCCGGGTAACGACGCCGCATGTGCCACTGCCTTCCGCCGATGCATTGGAGGACTCGGTGCTGCCAAGCGCTGAGCGCATCGTTACCAGTGTTCTAAAGCTTGCTGATTAAGGGAATAGCATGGATGTACTGATGCCGCAGCTCGGTGAAACCGTCACGGAAGGAACGATATCCGGATGGCACAAGAAAGCCGGCGAGCCGGTGAAAAAAGGCGAAATGTTGCTCGATGTTGAGACCGACAAGGTCGCCACGGAAATAACGGCGCCGGCATCCGGTGTGCTCAGCAGTATCAACGTTCCTGAGGGCGATACGGTCGATGTCGGCACCGTACTTGCCGTTATTGCGATCGAAGGTGAAGCTGTAGAGGTAGCGCAAAGCAATGTGTCGCCGCAAGCGGCGACAACGCAGGCTGAGCCGGCAAAAAAGGCAGCAGGCCTTCCTGAAAAATCGGCAGGCGATCGTTTGTCTCCGGCCGTCCGGCGTTTGCTTAAGCAAAGCGATCTGGATATCGCCGATATCACCGGCACGGGACGCGACGGCCGTGTGACCAAGCAGGACGTAATGAATCACATCGAAGGCGTTGGATCGGCTGGCGCCGGCGACAGTGAACGAATCCCCTTCGACCGCGTTCGAAAAGTAACTGCGGAGCACATGGTTCGTTCGAAAGCGACATCTGCGCATGTGTTGCAGACCATCGATGCCGATTTCACTGCGATCGATGACGTGCGGTTGGCGAAGCGGGAACAATGGCGAGCCGATAACGGTTACTCGCTGAGTTATTTGTCGTTCGTCGCCAAAGCGCTGTGTCTCGCAATTGCTGATTTTCCGAAAGTGAATGCAAGCATCGCGGACGACGCATTGTTAGTGCATAAGTCGATTAACCTCGCGATCGCGGTGGATCTGAATTTCGAAGGCCTGGTCGCTCCCGTGGTCAGGAACGCGGCTGAATTTAAAGTGTCAGAATTAGCGATGCAGTTTCATGAACTGGCGAGACGTGCAAAGGACGGTGCGCTTACGGCAGATGACCTGCAGGGGGGAACCTATACGCTTTCCAACCCGGGACCGTTTGGCACGCTGTTTACGGCGCCAATCATCAACCAGCCCCAGGTTGCGATCCTGTCGATGGATGCAGTTAAGAAACGTCCTGTTGTGGTCGAAGCGGACTCGGGCGACAGCATCGAAATTCGTCCTGTAGGCTTGCTGGCGCATTCATTCGACCACCGCGCTATCGATGGCGCTTATTCGGCGGCGTTTTTGAACAGGCTCAAGACAATCATTGAAGAGAGTAACTGGGATCAGGAGTTCTGATTAATCGACGATGAGAACCGATGCAGGTTGGATACCGTTTCGGTCGCTGCATCGTCTTCTCTCGATTCAATACTGGTTACCGTATTTCTTCAGTCCCGCGGCCGAGTACGGTTGTACGTCGTGAATCTGTTCACCGAGCAAGTCAATACCCAACTTCATAACGTCGCCGGCTTTTAGATAAACCGGTGGATTGCGGGCCGCACCCACGCCTTCGGGAGTGCCGCTGCAGATTACATCCCCGGGCAGCAGTGTAAAGAAACGGCTGAGGTAGCTGACCGTCTCCAGGGCGCCGCTCAGCATGTAGCTCGTGTTGCTTTCGATCATGCGCTCACCATTCAGGTCGAGCCACATGTTCAGATTTTGCACGTCGTCCAAACCATCTGCAGTGAGCAGCCAGGGGCCGAGCGGTGTGAAAGTCGTCGCACTCTTGCCCTTGGAATTGCCGCCGCCGAGCACTCGCTGGAAGTGCCGCTCGGTCACATCCTGGCAAATTAGATAGCCGGCCACATACTGGTGTGCCTCATCGATGCCGACGTAGTTTGCCTTACTTCCTATGACGATACCTAGCTCGACTTCGAAGTCGGAGTTGACGGAGCCTTTTGGCAAGATCACCGGGTCATTCGGTCCGTTGAGCGAGGTAATGGACTTGAAGAACAGCACCGGCTGTTCAGGCGGCTCGAAATTTCCCTCCACCGCATGGGCGCGATAGTTGCGCGCCAGTGCAGGTATCTGCCGGATTCCTTTCAGGGGCACACCGAGGCGTGGCTTGCCCTTGACTTGCGGCAAGCTCGAGACTTCGATCGCCCGGAGCCGCGCAAGCCCTGCCGGAGAGATGACTTGCGGCGTGATGTCTTCGATCTCCCCGGACAGATCGCGAAGGGTGCCGGACGGGTCAATCAGACCGGGTCTCTCCTCGCCGACCGGTCCGTAGCGAATCAGCCTGAGTCCGGCGCTTTCCCGGGCGTACGTGTTTGATACGGGAGACAGCGTCAGTACGCCGGTGGCCAGGCAGGTCAAAAATATTTGTAGGAAATTCATTTTCACCAGGGCCAATCTCAGTAGAAGGCACGTTTCATAACAGTGGCTGGACCGTACGAGTTGCCGAAAAACAAATGCTTGCAATCGATTGCAGTTTAACAGACTTGTGCGTATTCTCATCTCACCGCTGCAAGAAAAATATAGCCGGTACCGAGTTCGTCGAGGCTCATCCGGCTGCTGACTCGGCTCAGACTGAAAGCAGGCGTGGGCGGTTTTTGAATTGCTTATCACTAGTTTTGTACCGACCAGAACCGCTGCAATAAACCGGCTTGATTCGGGTCCGGATACACATAGCAGAAGAACGAGGTGCACTATGTCCAAGGTCCATCAAGATTCAAATTCACTCTCGGGGAATACCCATCAACGAAAATACAAACCCGCCGGTGTGAGCCGGCGACAGGTTCTCGCGGGCAGCGCCAGTGCTGCGTTGCTTGGTTTGACTGGTGCGATGGGTGCACGCGCGCAGTACACGGGCATCATGGAGGGTGGTGGTGGCGTGCCATTCCGACTGCCGATGGGGGCACTCAACTACCTCGACCGCAACCAGTACATCCACAATATGGAGATCATCTCCTACACGGAGGGCGCACCAATGCGCGCCGGCGAGCCGCTGATGAGCATGTGGGCACGTGGCACACAGCGCCTGATCTCGACCGTCAGTGGCTGGCTGGATGTCAGCAATCCAGGCAGGCCGAAAAATATCGACCTGGAGATGCCCATGCGAGGGACAGTTTCCTTCCAGGAATCCACCGGCAAGTGGATTTTCATGAGGACTCATGGGGAGCCTTTAACTGGCGCAGGCCCCGGACAACCCCACGGCCGCTGGCACGAGGAGGTTTTCCGTAAGTCCGTGAGCTTCGATGGACTGCGTGGCATCAGTACCTATGACATCAACGATCCGGGTAACCCAAAGCTGTTGGGAGAGTTCAGCACGGGTTCTACGGGTAGCGGCACCCACCACAACTATTACGATGGCGGCCGTTACGCCTATCTGGATGCCGGCTGGTCCGATCAGTTCCGCATGGAAAATGCCCAGCGGGCGCACGGCAACGCGCTGATGATCGTCGATCTGTCTGATCCGGCGAACATTAAAGAAGTATCCCGCTATCACGTTCCGGGCCAGCTGTTCGGTGAGGAAAACGAGTACAAGAAGTACTGGTTTGCCGGCGATCATGCTGCCTGGACTTCTTCGCACGGCGCCCCCAGCGTTCCGGTGCGCGTTGAAGACGGCGGCAAGTTCGGCTACGGCGGATTCGGCCATTTCGGGATGATTACTTTCGACCTCACTGACATCACCAACCCCAAGCCATTGAGCAAGCTGCTATGGGACAACGAGGCCATCGGCGGTATCCCGTACCACACTGTATTCCCGGTAGTCGACGGCAACGGGCAGTTCAACAACATCATTATTGGCGTACCCGAGGCCATCGAGCCGGATTGCCGCGAGCCATATAAACCGGTGCAGGTTATCGACGTGAGCGATCCGCGTAATCCGGAGATCGTCGGACTGTTCCGCAGACCAGCGCCGCCCGAGGATGCACCCTACGGTGATTTCTGCCTGTCCCGCGGGCGTTTCGGCACCCACAATTCGCAGTGTTTCATAGCGCCGGGAGCCTCGAATCCGAGTATCGTTGCGACGACACATTTCAACGCCGGCGTGCGCATCACAGATATTTCCGACCCGAGGAAACCGCGTGAAGTGGCCTGGTTCCTGCCGCCGCGCGGTGGCGAAATCGAGGATTACCATAGCTGGCGCCGGGGCGACGCCGAAACCGTATTCATCGAATGGGACCGGAACCTGATCTGGTTCGGCACCCATGATGGCAACTATTGTCTGTCGTGCCCGGCACTTGGTGAACCCGTGCTCAAGCCACGAAAAATCGAGCGATGGACGGTTCCGCATGGCAATCGCGGCTGGGACTCGTAGACACAACTGACGTCTTGTTGAAAGATGCAGCATGCTGAGCATCCCGGAGACCCAGGAAGAATGTCCTCAAGTGAAAAACAGACCGTAGCCGAAGCCATCGTCGACAGTCTGCTGCGTCACGGCGTGGAAGTGATATTCGCGCAGTCCTTGCCGTCTGCAGTATTGCTGGCAGCCGAAGAGCGAAACATTCCGCAGTTCATGTACCGGACAGAAAACGCCGGCACGGCGATGGCTGACGGCTATGCCCGCATGACTGGAAAGGTTGGCGTCGTCGCAGCGCAAAACGGCCCTGCAGCGACACTGCTTGTGCCGGGTCTGGCCGAGGCACTCAAAGTCTCGGTGCCCGTCGTTGCGTTGGTACAGGACGTCGCGCGAACCCAGACGGATCGCAATGCTTTCCAGGAGCTGGACCATCTCGCGCTTTTCCAGGGCTGCACCAAGTGGGTGCGCAGGGTAACCGAGGCTTCGCGCGTGGTTGATTATATTGATATGGCCTTCGGCGTCGCTGCCAGCGGACGGCCGGGTCCGGTGGCGCTGATACTTCCGGCTGACCTGTTGCTCGAAGAGATGCCTATCCCTAAGTTGCGCAAGTCCAACCTGGGCCACTTTCCGCTCGATCGCACTGTCGCCGATCCGGTCCGAATCGAGGAAGCGGCAAATCTACTCGCGGCGGCGAAAAATCCTCTGCTTGTGGCCGGCGGTGGCGTGCATCTGTCCGCTGCCTGCGAACAGGTGGCCGCATTGCAGAGCGATGCCCATCTGCCAGTGATGACTACGGTGATGGGGAAGGGCGTGGTTGACGAGCGCCATCCACTCTCCATTGGCGTGACAGGCTACGCACAGGGGAAATTGTCGCCCACCCGTTACATGCGCAAGATCATTGATGAGGCCGATGTGATCTTGTTGGTTGGAACGCGCACTAACCAGAATGGCACCGATTCCTGGACGCTCTATCCCGACGGCGTGCGCTACATTCATATCGACATCGACAGCGCCGAGATTGGTCGTAACTATGAAGCATTACGCCTGAATGGCGACGCCAAACTGACACTTTCAGCAATTCACGCAAAGCTCAAAGGGCGCCGCGAGCCAGCACCTGATATCGAATCCCGTATCGCCGAGGCCAAACAGAAGCATGCGCTGGAAATTTCGTCCCTCGAGCAATCGGATGCCAGCCCGATCAGGCCCGAACGCCTGGCCGCAGATATACGACAGGTGTTTACTCCTGAGACGATCGTTGTTGCCGACGCCAGTTATGCCACGTTGTGGTTGGCCTGTTATACGCCGTCACTCAGTGTGGGCATGCGCTTCATTACGCCCCGCGGATTAGCAGGTCTTGGTTGGGGCCTGCCACTCGCCATCGGTGCCAAGGTTGCCCGACCAGAAAGCCCGGTATTGTGCATGGTAGGAGATGGTGGTTTTGCACATGTCTGGTCCGAACTGGAGACGGCAGCTCGGCAGAAAACGCCAGTGGTGTTGACTGTTCTCAATAACAGTTGTCTGGCCTATCAAAAAGATGCGGAAGACGTGAAATTTGGGAGCCACACGACAGCCTGTTACTTTACACCGGTGGACCATGCGGCAATCGCGCGGGCAACCGGATGCCGCGGCATCCGTATTGAAAAGGCCGGCGATTATCTGCCCGCGTTGCGTGAGGCGCTGAATTGTGACGAAACGACAGTGCTCGATGTCATCACCGACCCCGCGGCCTACCCGCCGGTGACCTTCTTCGACGGATTGGATGACATCCGTGCCTCGAGAAAGAAGCATGAACACAAACGAGCTTAGAACACGATTCGAAGACTACTGCGACAAGTATGCGGCGATCAGCATGCGTCGCGAAGACGGCATCCTGGAGATGACGCTGGGCACGAATGGCGGGCCACTGCAATGGGGAAGGGAGCCGCATGCCGAACTGGAAGAAGCATTTCTCAACATCGGTCGTGATCGTGAAAACCAGATCGTGATCATGACCGGCACGGGTGAGGAGTTTTCTGGCCCCGCTGCCGAGGCCGAATCCAACCGGGCCGCGCACAGGCAGAGCCCTGATGAGTGGGCCGAGCTGGGCTGGGAGTCCAACCGGCTTCTCGGCAATTTACTGGCAATCGACGTGCCGATGATCAGTGCCGTCAACGGCCCGGCGGCGCGCCATGCCGAACTGCCGGTGATGTGCGACATCGTGCTTGCCTCGGAGAACGCGACTTTCCAGGACTCCGCCCACTATGTTGGGGGCCTGGTTCCCGGAGATGGCGTGCATGTCGTGTTCCCCATGGTTATGGGCTTGAATCGCGGACGCTACTTTCTGTTGACCGGGCAGGTGCTCGACGCCAGTCAGGCGCTGGATGCAGGTCTGGTGAACGAGGTCCTGCCGCAGAAGAAATTATTGCCGCGTGCCTGGGAACTCGCGCGCCAATTGATGCAGCAGCCTGAAATGAACCGGCGCTATGCGCGAATACTACTCACCGAACAACTGCGCCGCCGGATGAGTGAGCTGCTACCGTACGGCCTGGCTCTGGAAGGCCTGGCGATTACTCGCGAGCTTGATTGATGGCTAAAATCGCATTTCTCGGCGCCGGCATGATGGGCCAGCCCATGATTCGAAATTTCCTGGGCGGTGGACATGACGTGACGGTGTATAACCGCACCCTGGAAAAGGCCCGCCCTCTGGAAGCGCTCGGCGCTGTGCTCGCGAGCACACCGAAAGAGGCTGCCGACGGTGTCGACGTAATTGTCTCCAGCCTGATCGATGACGAAGCCTCCCGGATCACTTGGACCGGCAGCGCGGGTGCGCTGCAGGCTGATCTTAAGGCCGGTGCTTATGCGATTGAATGTTCGACCGTGTCGTTGAAGTGGGTTACAGAACTCAGCGAACTCGCGTCTGCCAAGGGTCTCAAGTTCCTGGATTGCCCGGTTGCCGGTCGCCCGGATGTCGCAGAGGCGGGGCAACTCAAAATCTTTGCAGGCGGCAGAGCTGAAGACGTGGAGGCACTTCGCCCGGTGCTGACATCCGTCAGCAAGAGCGTGATGCACTTGGGCGGCGTTGGAAGCGGCATTACGTTCAAGCTTATTTACAACGTGATGGGAGCAATCCATGTCGCGGCCTGCGCTGAAGGCATGTTCGCCTGCGAGGCTGCTGGCATCGATCTTGCTACGGCGGCCGAGGGTTTCTCGACCGGCGCTACCGGCAGCCCACACGTTGCGCGCCATTCCCGTTACATGGCTGAAAACAAGCATGAGGATCCGGTGCAGTTCTCGGGATGCAACCGCATTAAAGATGTGGACTATGGCATCCGGCTTATCGAGAATGTCGGCGCCCAGTCCGTTATCGGCCACGCAACCAGGATCGTGTTCGGGCAGATGGAGGAGCTTGGAATGGGCGACCTCAACGACAGCGAATTGATTGATGCGCTGCGTGTTGCGCACAACAAGGACTCGGCATGATATCTCGTTACTGACAACGCGATGCCGAAGACCACGCCTCAAAACAAAACTGTGCTCGACCTTAGGGGCCTACATCTGTACCACGCAGGCTGGTCCAATTGTTCCATGAGAGTGCGCATGACGCTCGAGGAAAAAGCACTTTCCTGGACAAGCCATCACCTCAATACCCGGACCGGCGAACACATCACAGCGGAATATTTCGGTATTAATCCAAACGGGCTCGTTCCAACACTTGTGCATGATGGCGATGTATGGATCGAATCCATTGACATCATTCGTTACCTCGATGCAATTTATCCGGAGCCGAGACTCACCCCTTGCGACGACGCCGGGCTCGAGAAACTGTCGGAATGGATGAGTCTCGCATCGGCTATCCATGTCACTGCAGTCAAAACGTTTATTTACAGTTCCCGGCCCAAAAATAAGCGCCGGAAAACGGCGGCAGAACTCGAACAGTACCGCAAGCTGCAGACCAACAAGGAGTTAATGGCTTTCCACACCAGAAGTTCCAGCGAAGAAGGCCTTACCGAAGAGGATCATAGAAACGCCGAGCAGTCGCTGCACGACGCTTTTTCAAAGCTCGATGCGTATCTCGGCGAACATCGTTGGCTCGTCGGCGATGATTTTTCGCTCGCGGACATTACCTGGGTGCCGCTCCACTACACGCTGGAGCGAGCTGGCTTTTCATTTGACGATCATGAGAACGTTCGAGCTTGGGTCCATACGTTAGCGAAGCGTCCCAGCTTTCAAAATGCTGTGGTCCAATGGTTCGACGGCCCACCCAAGGGTGGTGAGTAATAACAATTCTTTGATC
>Ga0255058_10001460_pt1 | contig 13351 bp, 12 predicted proteins | sample Cases_109_9_MG_FD_188637 | JGI IMG/M metagenome (GOLD analysis project Ga0255058, IMG submission 188637) | Seawater microbial communities from Amundsen Gulf, Northwest Territories, Canada - Cases_109_9 | ecosystem: Environmental > Aquatic > Marine > Gulf | place: Canada: Northwest Territories... | reverse complement strand
TGGTACTTACGATAGCATCCTCGATAAAGTGGAGAAACTCACCGATGAAGAATGGAATTTAATACGAGAACATCCTGGAAAAACTAGTGAAATCTTATCTCCAATATCTGAGTTAAATGAAATAGGGGAAGTAGCCATGTATCATCATGAACGCTGGGACGGGGGAGGATACCCAAGCAATTTAATGGGAGAGCAGATTCCTTATCTTTCAAGGATAATATGTATTACTGATTCTTTTGATGCTATGACAGCTGGTCGGCCTTATAGTAAGGCATTGAGTCAAAAAGATGCGCTACAGGAGATAAAAATAAACATGGGCAAACAATTTGATCCTGATCTTTCCGAAGTATTTGTTGATTTGTTGGAACATAAAAAATTCGACAAAGCAGCTTAATCACTTATTTGTGGAGATGAGGGGATTCCCCCTTCGGGGATAAGCTTCTCATCCTACTCAAACTAACAAGACCAGAGCTTATCTGTATAGGCGCATGCAAGGAAGCTGAGGCGAGCTAGTGGAACGTACGAAACGTACGTGACACGCAGAGAGCTCGAAGGATGACGCCGCAGACGCCATACAGATAATCTCTGGTGGAGATGAGGGGACTCGAACCCCTGACCTCTACGCTGCCAGCGTAGCGCTCTCCCAGCTGAGCTACACCCCCGAAGTTCTTGGTCAGAATATCTTTTTCAGATGTTCGCGACCGAAATCCTTGATAAGAAAGATAGTCAAAATATCTTTACCAAATTAATTATATAAAGACTCGGTTATTATAGACAATTGAAGTTGCAGTGGCAATTACTTAGGTTATTTGGCATTTTCCTGCCAATCTAGTTCCGGAGCGTCCATCCACAGCCTTTCGAGCTGATAGTAATAGCGCTGCTCCTCGGTGAAAATATGGACGACTACTCCACCAAAATCAAGTAGCAACCATTCGGCCCGGTCCACACCCTCCACTCCGATTATTTTCTCACCAGCATCTCTTAGCTTTTCTCTGATGTTATCCGCTATGGTTCGTACCTGCCTGTTAGTATTACCACTACATATCAAAAAGAAGTCGGTTATGACTAGATGCTCTGATACGTCGATTAGAAGGATGTCTTCGGCCTTCTTGTCTTCAGCTGCTTTAGCGGCAAGGACGGCTATCTGGGAGTTGTTCAGTTAATACCCCTTACTCGTAATCTTGTCCTACAACGATCAATACGTCGATGATATCCTGAGGCGTAGAGGTGGTGGCGATAACACCTCTTCCGAGAAGTCCCTTGACCTCTTTCGCCATATCCATCTTTTTTTCATCGTATATTATTATCTGAGTCTCTTTGTAATCAAACTTATCGGCGTTTTTTACGTCTATTATCTTATAACCCTTGCCCATTAAAGCGTCTGCTGCTTTTCTGGCGACCCCCGGGGTTCCGCTCCCGTTTAGGATTATCACTCTCTCATTCGTCTTTTTATTCTCACTATCGATCCCCCAAAACATCTTGACTATCCTATCCAGTTCGTCTTTCTTAGGATCGAAATAAGTCTGTTCACCAAAAGAGATCGGCTTAACAGGTAGATCTAAAAGAGCGATATTCTTAGCTTTGACTTTTTCTATTTTTTCAATATGTTTTTTCATTTCCTTTTTTTTGATATCCGAATCAGAGCTTAAGTTGAATAATTTTACAATGTCTCCCTCGCCCGTCGCTGAGGTAAAATGATCGCTTTCGACGACAAGATAGTGGCTGGGCTCGACACCTAGAAAATCTCCGGCGGTTCTGATGAGAACATCCATCCCCTGTGAGTACCCCTCAGAAAGAGGCTCGAAGCCCCGGCCGCTTAGTTCTACGAAGGTATTGGTCGGAACATTTATCCCTCCGATAGTTTTTTTGTTTGGATCGATAACAAACTGCAGTACCCCCATCGCCGTATCCTTGCCGCCGACTTTACCCACGCCTACCACTAAATAGGTGTTTTCTTTTAATTCTTTGAGCGAAGTCTTTTTTTCTTCTTTTTTAGAGCTTGCGACTTGAGGCTTTTTTGTGTCTCGGGTCAAGAGGACAGCACCATAAGCCGCTGCTGTGGCCACGATTACAACTGCGATAAACCAGATAAGCATCTTTCTGGAGGATTTTTTTCTCCTCCTGCGTCTCCTGACCCTTTTTTCGTTTATATTAATTACCGGATCCATGCATATACTCCATGTCGACTATTTTATTCCAGACCTCCATCGTTACCGGATGGATATATCTTCCCTGAGCTACTAATTTGCCGATCTGGTATTCATAAGCAAGCTTGAAGGCTTTATAAAGATCGACATTTGCCTCATCCCTTACTTTGCCTATCTTACCACCATCTCGGGATGGTTCTATTAAGTCGGCTAAAAAAACGGTAAGCTCTAGAGGGTTCATCTTGGTAGCGCCGTATGTATGCTTTCTGATAGCGCTCAATATATCTTGGTCATCGATTTTTAAATCGGTCTCCACCTGCGTTGCTCCCAGGGGCGCGTGCAAAAGATATGGAAGCCTCTCCTCAACCCAATTTATATTATGGCCAGCCTTCCTGGAACTTGCTATCAACTCCTCACCACTTAGATCTCTCGCGTAGTCGTGAAGAAGAGCGGCAACTGCGGCCTTCTTAGTATCTACTCCATGGATGTCCGCTAGATCTATGGCGATATCCATCGTTCTTAAAGAATGCTCGTAACTATCCTTGGACAACCTTTTCTTAAGGGCTATCTTTAGCTCTTCAATACTAGTTTTTTTCATAGAAACCTGATTTGTAGATATAGTTTAAGACCCCCTCGGGAACAAGGTACCTGATTGTATGGCCTGTTCCTACTCTATTCCTTATATCTGTCGAAGAGATGGCCAGAGCCGGTATCTCCATAATTCTTACCTTCGGCACCTTTGTATCTGTCCTGTCTTCATCTGGAAGAAGGTGTGACTCTTTAAACTTCTCCAGTGAATACCCCGGCCTAGTAGCTCCGATAAAAGTACAATACTTTGATAATGATTCTGGGTCTTTCCAGTTAAGTATCTCCCAAACCGCGTCAGCTCCGGTGATGAAGTAAAATTCGCTGCCTTCGTATATCTCGCTTAGCTCTTTTAAAGTGTCAATCGTATAAGTAGGTTTAGCTTTCTCTACTTCGATCCGGGAGACGATAAAATCCGGATTAGAAGCAGTTGCTATCACAGCCATTATGTATCTATCCTCCGGCGTAGGTGTCTCGTCCGTCACTTTATGGCTCGGGATACCAGTTGGAATAAATATCACTTTATCGAGATCGAACTGAGTTCGGGCCTCCTCTGCAGTAACAAGGTGGCCATTGTGTACTGGATTAAAGGTTCCCCCCATTATTCCGTATCGTCGCGATCGATTTTCGTGCAAAAATCTAACCTCATAAAAGATATCGTTGTACTTAGTTTGTCTTCCATAGAACTTTTCGATTATAACCCAATTACTATAGTAGATAAAGTTTTAGCGTCATATCTATACTGCATAAATGCGGCTTTCTTTTATATGATTCTAATGTGTATTTTTATCGTCTTTAGGAAATACGAATAAAAAGGAGGAATGAAGATGATAATAAGAGAAATAATGACGGAGGAGCCGATCACGGTTGAAACAAATTCCACCCTTTATGAGGTGGCTAAGCTCATGGAAGAAAACGATGTAGGTTGCATACCAGTTATCGAAGACGATCGCGTAGTCGGCATGCTTACCGATAGAGATATTATTGTTAAAGCGGTTTCAAAGGGGCTCGAGCTTAACTCTCATTATGTGGACGATGTGATGACCCGCGAAGTAAAGACCGTGGATGTCGAAACAGACGCCCAAATAGCAGCCGATCTCATGATCGAGAACAAGATTAGGAGGCTTCCTGTTACCGAAAATGATCGTATTATCGGTATCCTGACTCTTGGAGACTTGGCGACCGCTACGCATGATACCGATACCTGTGGACATGTCTTAGAGGAAGTATCGATGCCATGATGATGCAAAAAAGAATCTAGTTCTCTTGAGGCGGGCGCTCTTCCCGCCTCTTATCTTATCTGGCCATCTCCCTCGATCACATATTTTGTCGAAGTAAGGGAGTTTAGCCCCATCGGGCCCCTCGCGTGAAGTTTCTGAGTACTTATACCTATTTCGGCACCCATGCCGAATTCACCGCCATCCGTAAATCTGGTGGAGGCGTTGACATAGACAGCGGCAGCGTCAACATCGTTTGTAAACTTTCTGGCCGCTTTATAATCCTTTGTTATTATTGATTCCGAGTGCAGGCTTCCATATGTGTTGATATGATCTATCGCCTCTTCGAGCGAGTCGACTACCTTTACCGCTATTTTTAAATCGAGATACTCGGTGTACCAGTCATCCTCGCTGGCAACACTGACCTCAGGTCTCATTTTTTTTGTAACCGGACAACCATAGATAGTCACTCCCTTATCCTCGAGTGCCTCAATGATCCCCGGCAGGCTTTCTTTTGCAGCGTCCTTATGAATCAGTAAAGTCTCAGCCGCATTGCATACGCTTGGTCTCTGCACTTTAGCATTTATCGTTATCGCTTCCGCCATATCAAAATCGGCGTCACTATGGACATATATGTGGCAATTTCCAGCTCCGGCCCATAAGACCGGTACAGTGGAACTATCGATAACTAATTTTATTAGTCCTTCTCCCCCTCTTGGGACTAGTAGATCAAGATACTTATCCATCTTCATCAGCTCGTTTACGGATTCACGATCAGCCGTAGGGATCGACTGTATTGATCCTTTGGGGATTCCCTCTTCCTCCGCCGCTTTGGCAATTACACTTGCTAAACTCAGGTTTGATTTTAGCGCCAGCGATCCCCCCCTTAATACAACTGCGTTTCCCGCCTTTAAAGCTAGCCCCGTTGCATCTACGGTAACATTCGGCCTAGCTTCATAGATGACTCCGACAACTCCAAGCGGCACCCTTACCTGTTTTATCAAAAGCCCGTTTGGTATCTTCCAGCCCTCGGTTATCTGTCCGACCGGATCAGGTAGGGCTATCAACTCTTTTAAAGCAGTGGCTATTCCTTCTACTCTTTCTTCCGTTAAACTTAACCGGTCAAGAAGAGATTCGCTTGTCCTTTTCTCCTTAGCTGTTTTCATATCCTCTGCGTTTGCCGCTAGTATTTCATCGGCTCTGTCTATTAGAGCCCTCGCCATTGAATCAAGCGCTCTATTTTTAAGATCGGTTGATATAGAAACCAGCGATCTTGACGCTTTTTTCGCACTTGTAGCAATTTTTTCTACATTAGAGATGTTACTCAAATTCTTCCTCCTAGATGACTACGAGACAGTCACGGTGGATTACTTCTTCAGCGTTCTCCCCCGGCCCTACACCATATATCTCGATGCTCTTCTTGCCTTTGATTTTACTTAACTCTACAGAGCTGTAATTTGTGAGTCCTCTTGCAATGATCTTTTTCGGCCCGGCAATATCTACAGTATCTCCTACGTCGAAGTTGCCTTCCACTCCTAATATGCCGGCAGGAAGCAGGCTTGTCCCCTTGCTAACAAGGGCTTCAACTGCTCCCTTATCGATATTTATGGTGCCTGAGGGTGTCCGCCCGTAACAGATCCATATCTTTTTACTTGAGGTCCTTTTTTTGGCCGGTTGAAAGAAAGTACCGATCTTCTTATCTATTGCCGATTCTATAGCATCTTGCTTATTACCATCTGTTATTACCATGGATATCTTGGCGGAATTAACGATCCTGGCAGCGCTTATCTTCGTGACCATCCCGCCTGAGCTAAATCGACTGCCGAAACCTTTTGCCATGTCCTCGATCTCCGGAGTTACCTTTTCGACTACTTTTATAAATTTTGCCTCGGTAGAGGTTCTCGGATCTTCTGAATAGAGCCCATCAACATCGCTAAGTATTATCATCATATCCGCTTCGATTACCACACTTACAAGCGCTGCCAAGGTATCGTTGTCACCAAAACGGATCTCGTCAACTGCGGTAGTGTCGTTTTCGTTGATGATCGGTATAACTTTCATCTTTAGCAATTCTCTAAGAGCGTTCTTAGCGTTCAGATACTGTTGTCTATGGGTTGTATCGTACTGCGTTAGCAATATCTGACCTGACGTAATATCATCTTTTTGAAAAAGCGTGGAGTATCTCTCAAAAAGTATACCTTGGCCGACGGAGGCGGCCGCTTGAAGTTCCGGGATATCGACCGGCCTATCATCCAGTTTAAGCCTTTCGACCCCGGCGGCAATCGCGCCAGACGAAACTATCGCGACCTCAATGCCCTTACTTGAAAGCGCTGAGATCTGATCGGTTATCATTTTAAGTTTCGCATTATCTACTCTACCGTTACTGTCAGTAATTACACTGGTACCGACTTTTACAACAATCCTTTTCGCCATCTGCCTCTCTCTTTTAAATATCCGCTTATTTGTCTCCCAAGTCAGGTTCAAACTCGAAGACCAGCTTTTCTATTATGACCTCGTCACCAGCTTTTACTCCGGCATTTAATAATATTTTATCAATTTTTAGCTTGTCTAATCTATCTTGAAGATACTGTAGGGCCTCATCGTTGGCAAGGTCTGTCATCACTACCATCTTTTGCAGTTTTTTGCTTTCGATCGACCAGCTATGTTTACCTTCTCTTATTACCTTGATCTTATCTTCATCTTCCACACTGTAAACCCGATGTGAAGCTGTCTCTTCAACGGCAAGGGGTTGTGCGGCTTGTCTCTCCTTAATAAAAGCTAAAGCAGCATAAAGCAGCGGCTCAACGCCCTCTCCCGTTACAGCGGATATTGGGAAGAAAGGGATATCCTTATCTTTAAAATATTTGGTCGTCTTAAAAAGTTTGTCCTTATCTTCCTCACTTAAAAGATCCGATTTATTACCGGCTACGATCCTCGGCCTATTTGCTATCTCTTTGTCGTAGGCAGCAAGCTCATTCTCTATTAGATCATAGTCTTCGATCGGGTCGCGACCTTCTTTAGAAGAAATATCCAACATATGGATTATAGTCGCCGTCCTGTCGACATGGCGTAAAAATCTATCACCAAGACCTTTTCCCTGATGCGCTCCCTCGATCAATCCCGGAATATCCGCTACAACGAAAAGGTTGTCTTCTCCAAGATCGACCACGCCCAGATTGGGATGGAGCGTAGTAAAAGGATAATCGGCGATCCGCGGTTTTGCTGCGGATATGCTGGATACAAAAGTCGATTTACCGACGTTGGGAAAACCTATCACCCCTACATCCGCCAAGACTCGAAGTTCAAGCAAGACTTCGGCCTCGCCCCCTGGCTCTCCCTTTTCAGCAAAACCAGGTGCCTTCCGGCTGGTGGTTGTAAAGTGAGTATTTCCTCGTCCACCCATACCGCCTTTTGCCAGCACCAACTCTTGATCTTGAGTAATAACTTCCCCAATATAACCTTCACCATCAATATAAGCTTTTGTTCCAGGAGGAACTCTTAAAATGAGATCATCACCGTTCTTGCCATGGCGGTTATTACCCATGCCGCCGCCGCCGCGCGTCGCTTTAAAGTGTTTTTTATAGCGATAGTCCTGTAGGGTCCGCAGCCCTTCGTCGACTTTTATTGTTACGTCGCCACCTTTACCGCCATCCCCGCCATCGGGACCACCCTTTGGCTTATATTTCTCACGGTGAAGACTGGCACAACCATTTCCACCGGTTCCGGCCGTGATCTTTATCTTTGCTTCGTCTACAAACATAAAATTTATTATAGGGCAGAGAACAGCTTTTGAGGAGGTCAAAATTAAAACTGTGAAGCAATAGAGCTTAGGGCATTAAAACGGATAAATATATAGAAAGCATTTTAATTCCTACCCCTAGCCCCTTACTTGTTTTCACCTTTCATAGCAAGCGGGTAAAACTCTAAAGAAGATAAGTTTCTCGAAGTGTAAATAGATCGTATATTGATCGTATTGAACATTGGTTTAGTCGTGAAGGATCTATAATTTTTGCAATTACGGGAGATTTTACGCCTTAAGTCTTACGCCTTATTCAGCACACTTACTTTCTTCCCGTTTTTAGAGCTTGTAAAAGTTACGTGGCCATCCCTTAGGGCAAAGAGAGTAAAATCCTTTCCCCTACCTACACCGTCACCCTCTTTTATCTTGGTGCCTCGTTGTCTGATTATGATAGTACCGGCCGAAACTAGTTGCCCGTCGTGCGCTTTTACCCCAAGCCTCTTTGAGTTACTGTCTCTACCGTTTCTGGTACTTCCAAGTCCCTTTTTATGCGCCATATAAACTCACCTCGAAATATTTAAAACAACAGCTACTTGCTGTCGCCGGCCGCTTTCTTTGCAGTCTGCTTCTTATCAGTCTCTTTTTTATTAGTCGTTGTCCCTTTTTTATTTACACTAGCGCCATTTGCTTTGGCCGCTCCGATAGACTCTATCATCACTCTTGTCTGCAACTGTCTATGGCCTTTTTTTCTCCTGTAATTCTTTTTTGATTTATATTTGAATGCAATTACTTTATCGTTTTGAAAGTGCTCTAACACAGTGGCGTTTACCTTAATTTTATCAAGGTCCTTCGCATCTGTCTTGATCTTCTTGTCGTCAGCGAGAAATAATACCTTACCGAGCTTTCCAAGGTCGATCTTGTCGCCCTTTACGGCGTCGATCTTCTCTAAAACGACCTCATTATTAGGCGTTATTTTATATTGTTTTCCGCCGTGCCTGACTATCGCATACATGTGTTTTCCTCGAAGTAGCAACAAATTGGTATACTAGCATGAGACTGATCAACGTGTCAATTTATTATCTAACCGTTCTTAGAGCCTTCAGCGCCAACACGTTCACTTATATCTTTCCCATTCTTTTTTCGTAAAACCTTTAATGAGGTGAGGCTCGAATCTTTATCACTTTCCAGCTTTATTCTTTTTTTAAATCGGTTTTCAAGATTTTTGATCGCCTGAACATGGTCTGTCTGGATATGCCCCAATACATCGGGAGCTACCTTACAATATAAGACCTCATTCTCATCTCCCTCATTAAGCGCCCTGGTTATCTTTCTTAAAACTGACAATGTCGCCCGGCGAAGAGAGACAGTGTGTCCGGTACCGTTACATGTCGGGCATTTCTCGTAAAAATAAGCCTGAACGCCCTTTGACGTGCTTTTTCTAGTCATCTCCACTAGGCCAAGCTTTGATATCTCAATCACTCTGCTCTTCGTCCGGTCACTCTCCAGAGCATTATTAAAAGCCTTAAACACCGCTTCCTTATGTTTCTGCTCTTGCATATCGATAAAATCTATAACTATTATTCCGCCGATATCTCGAAGCCGAAGCTGCATAACGATCTCGTCGACCGCTTCAAGGTTGTTTTTAAAGATCGTCTTCTCAAGGCTTTGCGATCCTATATTTTTTGCCGTATTTACATCAATACTTGTAAGTGCCTCTGTGCGATCAATGGCGATATACCCGCCGGATCTAAGCCAGACTTTTCTCGATAATGCTGACTCTAGCTGGGCTTCTATATCGTAATCCTCGAAAAGACGGTGCTCATTCTTGAAAAGTTTGAACTTGATCATCAGGTCCGGAGAGGTCTTGCTCATCAGACTATTCATATCTTCATACTTGATCTCATCGTCTACCGTTAGCGAACTAAAACTGTCGTTAAAAATATCCCTTACCGTCCGGTTAGCAAGATCTAGTTCGTTATATATAAGGGAAGGAGGCGATGATTTTTCATTTCTTCTATTTAATGAATTCCATAGTTTATTTAGATAGTCTAGATCACTTGCGAGCTCCTTCTCTGTCGCCCCTACTGCTGCGGTCCTAGCTATAATACCTGTATCCTTGGGCCTAATTCTAGAACATATCCCATGAAGCCGTTCTCTTTCTTTTTCAGATATTTTTTTTGATATGCCTACCGACTTCGAGTAAGGCATCAACACCAACTTTCGCCCCGGAAGTGAGAGATTGGCCGTAAGTCTAGCGCCTTTTTTATCAACGGGCTCCCTTATGACCTGAACAAGGATGTCTTGCTCAGGCTTAACGAGCTGCTGGATCTTTGCCCTTCGTTTACTTCCAGATTCTTCGCCATTTAAAGCAATTGCTTCATCAATAAAGAGAAATGCATTTCTGTCCAAACCGATATCGATAAAAGCTGCTTCCATCCCGGGTAAGACATCTTTGACCTTTCCCAGATAGATATTTCCTACTATTCTTCTCTTATCCTTCTCCTCAGCGTAATACTCAACTAGCTTTCGATCTTCGAGGATAGCAACGCGGATCTCGTATTCATCAACCGATATTATTATTTCTTTATTTTTCTTGCCCAATTGCTTTCCTCTACTTTGATTCGATTGGATCCAAAATTCTCTCTTTCGATTTGGACCATTGAGCTATCCTGGTAATATCAATACTTACATCTTCCGCAGCAACTAGACTCTCTACCTCTTTTAATATATTTTTCGGGCTTAAATTGACCGGTGTCCGAACTGTTACTACCAATCGACCATTATCTTGATCGGCGGTATTTATTTTTTCCAAACTGAGATTACCTCTCTCTTCACTTGTAATCTTAATCCCCTCGCTAGTCAAGTAAGTACTTGAATTTATCCTACTCTTTATCAATTCAATATTCGAGTTCTCTGTAATTATCAAGATCTGGTAATCAGCATATCTTAATACCTTTCCCAACTTTTTACTTTCGCTACCTAACTTTATTACATCTAAAACTTTAACCGCTTTTGACATAGCTTTTAATAGGCGACTTTGGATTTCTTCTATCGTCTGTTCGAAGTTAAAAGTCACATCGACATATTCGGCCTGACTTTCAACGCCTACTGAGAGTGCCTGACCAAACGATATCCTAGGATGAGGTGAAAATCCATTTGAGTAGGCGATGGGCAGCCCGGCCCTTCTAAAGCTTCGCTCTAAGTATCTGGCCAGATCGAGATGGGAGATCCATTTAGCTTCGCCTGTTTTTGTAAATTTGATCCTATATTTTACCTCGTCCAATCCTGTCACTTCCTTGCTTGGGCTATATCTAGGTCTACACTTAAGTTTGTACAAACACCACAATTGCTGCAAGCTTCAAAACGACAATCGTGCGTCTCTTCAAACTCCTTGGATCTATTGTACTCATCTAACAGCCAATCATCATCGATTCCCGTATCAATTGACCTCCATGGGAGTTTATCGTCATGGGCAAAACCCATCGACGCCATCTTTTTTAATTCGATACCGTTTTTTTGAAAGGCGCTCACCCATTTTTCCCAATTAAAAAATTCATCCCAACCGTCAAAACGGCAACCCATCGTCCAAGCGTCATAAATAACCCTGCCTAGCTCATTGCCTCCTCTTGCCATTGCCGCCTCCACTATGCTTGTTTTAGAATCATGCCATTTCAGCTTAATCCTTCTATCCAATAGGCGCGCCTTTAAAATGTTTTGGCGTCTTTCAATCTCACTCTCCTCAATCATCGGCAACCATTGAAATGGTGTGTGAGCCTTAGGAACAAATGTAGAGACGTTAACTACTATCACCAGCCTGGAAAAGTCGCTTTTCGATAATTTTTCTTTTGCGACATCGATCAATTTGTAAGCTGTATCGACTATTCCTATTACGTCTTCATCGGTCTCGCTTGGGAGCCCGATCATAAAATAAAGCTTTACTCTTCTCCACCCAGACAATATCGCAGTTGTAAAAGTCTCTAAGAGATCATCCTCGGTTATTCCCTTGTTTATTACCTTTCGCAGCCTCTCCGTTCCGGCTTCCGGCGCAAAAGTAAGTCCAGATTTTTTTCTCCCGCTTAGTTCCTTAGCAAGCTCCACAGAAAACTGGTCCGTTCTAAGAGATGGGACCGATACCCTTGTATGAGCGTTTCTCATTTTTTTCCTCAAACTACCTATAATCTCACCTATCTGGCTATGATCGCTGCTACTTAAAGAGACGAGTGACACTTCGTTATATCCCGTCCTTTCCAATATCTCGCCTGCAGATTTTAAAGAATTGGCCTTAGACCGCTCTCTTGTCGGGCGATAGACCATTCCTGCCTGGCAAAACCTGCAGCCCCTGGTACAGCCCCTCATTATCTCTACCATGCAGCGGTCGTGTACGGCCTCCAGATAAGGAACAACTGGACTCAGCGGAGGCTTAAACGAATCGAGCTTCTCGATCACTCTTTTTTTTATTCTTAGATCATTCCTGCTAATCTCAACATCATGAATTATCGGCGCATATACCCCTGCTATCCCGGAGAGCGCCCCGATGATCTCTGCTCTGCTCAGTCCCTTGGCTTTACTCTTTTTATATTCATTTAGTATCTCAATGATCGCCTCTTCACCTTCTCCTATTAGGATGATGTCAAAGAATGAAGAAACGGGAGCAGGATTAAAAACGCATGGGCCGCCGCCGACAACAATAGGATCATCTTCCTTACGCTCAGTAGAGAATATTGGGATAAGAGAAAGTTCTAGAATATTTAAGATATTCGTATAGACCATCTCATATTGAAGAGTGATTCCAAGAAAATCAAAGTCCTTGATCGGCCTTCTTGTCTCCAATGAAAAAAGCGGCACCCCTTCTGCTCTGAGCTCACTCTCCATGTCCGGCCAGGGAGCAAAAACTCTTTCGGCCACTAAATCTTTTTTTCCATTTATGATCTCATACAATATCTGAAGGCCGAGATTTGACATGCCAATATCGTAAACATCGGGATAAGATAGTGCGATATTCACAGCTCTTTTAGACTTTCTAACGCTGTTCCATTCATTGCCCGCGTAACGCGAGGGCCGCTCTACTCTTTTTAATATCTCATCCAGTTTATTGCTATCTATTTCCACTATAAGATTATAACAACGTTAGGCATAAATGCGTAAGCAGGTGAGGCGTAAGTGGGTAATGAGTAAGGGCGTAAGGCGTAAGCAGGTAAGCAAAAAACATTTGATAAAGTTGCAAAGCTTGGTCCGCTTATTAACAAATAGAATTGCCGCGCAAATATATAGGCGGGGTCAGCCTAGAGGGTAGATGTGAATGCGTCAGTTAATTGGTGGGGAATTCTTCGCCAAGTTGGTCTTTTGCTCAGAATGACCAAGTGTCTGTCGGTCTATGTCCTAGCCTATAAATATCCACTTATGCTTGGTCTCTAGACTCCAAACTCTTCACTTTAGACTTTATAGGTCACCCTGAAATGACTAACAAAGCTGGTCACCCAGAACATTATCCAACGAATGAAGGGTCTAATGGGGGATGAAGGAGCTGATTGTAAGGAGAGCGTTAAAAGAGTAATGAGTGACGCAAAACAATATTTATGCTTTACGCTTTATCTGCTTACACACTCATGCCTTACGCCCTTATGCCTAGCTAAACCGTCTTGCGTAGATACTTAAAAGTAGTC